>OLSP01001050.1_pt1 | contig 26355 bp, 26 predicted proteins | sample 1672941 | NCBI WGS metagenome assembly OLSP01 (sample SAMEA3136739, study PRJEB25190) | human gut metagenome | reverse complement strand
CATCTGCATTTCCACATGAAATCCCCAAGTGTGTTTCTTATAATATTACTTATCAATCCAAAAGAGTTCTATGCTTATTGCGGCAATTCCACAGGTCTATCCTTAGACTAATCCCATGAGGCCTGGAACCCCGAGGGAGAGTCCCGGTACAAAGGTTACCAGAAGAAGCATCACGATCAGTACCAGGAAGTATGGAATAAGCTTCGGAGTTACTTCCTCAATCGATACATGTCCGATACCGCATCCGACAAAAAGTACGGAGCCTACCGGCGGTGTGATATTTCCAAGGCACATATTGAAAATTAACATTACGCCAAACTGGATGTCGCTCATGCCAAAGCTCTGTGCAATCGGCAGGAAGATCGGTGTAAAAATCAAGATTGCCGGTGTGATGTCCATGAACATACCGATGATCATCAGAATGACGTTCATCAGGATGAAGATGACATATTTGTTTGTGGATACCGAGAGCAGCGCACTGCTGATTGCTGCCGGGATTCCGGAATAAGCCATCACGAATGACATCGCGGAAGAAGCAGAAATCAGGAACAGGATGATTCCGGAAGTCTTTGCGGAGTTCAAGAGAATCTCCATAAATCCCTTGAAATCGATACTCTTGTAAATGATGGACAGGATGAGGCAGTAAAGAACTGCAATACCTGCACCTTCCGTCGCCGTAAAGATACCGGATACGATGCCGCCGATAACGATAATGATCAGCAGCAGGGACGGGATGGCATCCCAGATGGTCTTCGCAACACTGATGGATTTGTCACGGCCGGTCGCCTTGATGCCCATTTTTTTCGCATAAATAAATGCAACCACCATACAGCCGAGTCCCATGAGGATACCCGGAACATATCCAGCCATGAACAGCGTGGAAATGGATACGCCGCCGGCTACGGTAGAGTAAACGATGAATGCAGAGGTCGGAGGAATCAGAAGTCCGGTCGGTGCGGAAGCAATGTTGGCTGCCGCCGAGTAAGCCGGATCATACTCCTGCTCTTTTTCAATCGGGCTGATACATCCGCCCATTGCAGATGCAGCCGCTACGGAAGAGCCGGAGAGCGCTCCAAAGAGCATGTTTCCAAGGATATTGGCCTGTGCCAGGTTTCCCGGAAGTTTTCCTACGAAAAGCTGTGCAAAATTGACAAGTCTCTTTGCGATACCGCCATTATTCATGATGTTACCGGCGAGGATGAACAGAGGAACCGCCAGCAGGGAAAAACTTTCGATACCGGAATTCATCTTCTGCATGGTAATAAACGTAATCTGATCCCAGGAAAGGGTAGACATTGCAGTTACGATGGAAGATACAATAATACTTACAGAAATCGGAACACCCATGAACAGCAGTACGCCGAAAACGACAAACAAAATGATAGTTGTTAGTACGATATTCATTTTTTCCCTCCTTATTCTTCTACTTTGTTTCCGGTAATGTCTTCGTAGAGATTAATAATCTGTGCGATGATGATGAAGATGCCGGAAATCGGTGCGATGGAATATACCAGCGTTCTCGGAACTCCGAGAAGTGCGGAGAATTCCGCCCTTGCAGACACTGCCAGCTTATAACCGCCGATCGTGATTACAAAGATTGCAAGGAGAAGAATCAGCGCATCAATGAAGATAACCAGAATCTGATGTGGTCTTCCGGTCAGTTTATCTCTTACCAGGGTCAGCGCCATGTGCTCTCTGGTGGAAAATGCATAGGCTGCGCCGATAAATCCGGTCCAGATCAGCGAGTACTTTACCAGTTCTTCGGTAAATGCCGCCGGGCTGTTGAGGACGTATCTGGTGAATACCTGCCACAATACCAGGAAGGTCATGAACGTCAGAAGGACTGCGCAGCAAGCCGCGAGAACTTTGTTCATATATTTCTTAATCGTGCCTAAGGTCTTAGCCATTTTTTACTCCTCCTCTTCCCTGATTCCATCAATTCTATCCAGCAAATCCGCAACTCCCGGATATTCTTCGCGGTATTCATCGATCATTCCCGCCGTCGCTTCACGGAAAGCTTCCTTATCTACATCGTAGACAAATTCCACGCCCATATCTTCCGCTTCCGTAATTGCTTCGTTCACGGCCTCATCCCATGCCTCTTTGTGCCATTCGGTCGCATCGTGCGCACACTGCAGGATAATTTCCTGATCCTCCGGAGCAATATTGTTCCATACTTTTGCTGACATAACCATCACGTCAGGAATCATCGCGTGCTGGTCAACAGAGTACACCTTGCAGACCTCGCCGTGCTTACCTGTGGTCAATGCCGTCTCGTTGTTCTCGGTACCATCGATAATGCCGGTGGAAAGAGCGGTATAAACATCACCATAGGACATTGCCACCGGAGTTCCGCCAAGCGCTGTCAGCATATCCGTCTGCGACTTCATATCCTGTACACGGATTTTTAATCCCTTTAAATCTTCCGGTACACGGATTGCCTTGTCTTTGGTGTAGAAGGAACGGGCGCCGGACGTAAAGTAGGTGATCGTCACAAATCCGTCTTCCTCGGAGGAAAGGAAGAAATCCTGCATGTCCTCCGAATCCATAATGTCGTAGAAGTCTTCGGTATCATTGAAAATGTACGGAAGGCCGAACGTATTGTAAGCTTCGTTATAGGTGGCAAGACCCGGTGCGGAAACCTTGGTCATTGCGATTACGCCTGCCTGTAGCTGCTCTAAGTTCTCTGTCTCAGAACCGAGCTGTCCGTTCGGGAAAATGTTGATAATGATACGTCCGTCGGTCTTCTCTTTTACCTCATCCGCAAACTGCGTCATGGCAATATGTACGGTGTGCGTCTCGGAAAGACCGTGTGCCAGGGTCAATACCATCGGATTCTCCGCCGTTGCCTCTGCACTGTTGGAAACTCCGGAGTTTGCTCCACAGCCGCCTGCCGCAATTACGGTCGGCAGAACGAGCACTGCCGCCAAAATGAGGGCGATGTTCTTTTTCATTGCTTTTGTTCTCCTTTTCCTTTTTTATTTTAATTTAAATTACATTCCAATCATGTCGAATACCTCAAAGGAAATCATCACCTGATGATCCTTCTTCGGATTCGGGTACTTCACCTGTACCGACTTTAAGCTCTGGCTGTAATACCAGCCGGTCTGCGCCTCTTCAAATTTGCGTCTGTGAAGGAAATGCGGAACTTCCACACCGTCAATCTGAACATAGAACGGCGCTTTTTCCCTGTGTACCACATCCAGATACATCGTATCCACGGTATTCTCATATTTTCCCTCATAAGTGAAATCTACACAGGTTCTGACTCCTGCCGTCACTTTGATCTTTGTCTTCAGATATGCCCCGTTCTGGTACTCATTGGTCTTTCCGTCATCGTCATATACGGTAAATTCAGAATCTACGTCCGGCGCCATAAGAATATGAAGTCCCGTTACCGTCTCATGCATCAGATTGTAGATCTGATTCTCCGCCATCGGAATAATCGCACCGCTCTTGATATAAAGCGGGATGGAACTGATATCGACCGGCACCTCGATCGTCTGTCCCGGCGCATACGCTTCTCTGGTATAAAAATCATAGAAGCGAACGTTCTCATCCCCCGTCTGCGGCAGGTAAATGCTTCTGGTCTCCGCTCCCTTTTCCACAACATTAGCTACCAGGAGTGAATCGCCCCACATAAAATCCACACCTTCATTGTAGGTCTTCGGGTCATTCTGAAATGCCATAAACATCGGCTCCATAATCGGAAGACCGGTCTCATGCGCTCTGCTCTCCAGAGAATACAGATACGGGATCATGCGGTAGCGGAACTTGATTGCGTCCCGGATATACTGCTTCTTGTCCGTGTACATCCACGGTTCCGTTACCGTATTGTCCGTGTTGGTCGAGTGGATGGAAAATCTCGGCATAAAGATACCGTTCTGCACCCAGCGGACGAAAAGCTCCGGTTCCGGAGAAACACCGTAGAAACCTCCGACATCGCAGCCGTGGTTTGCGACTCCGGAGAGTCCCATTCCGAGAATGGTTGCGATATTGTATTTTAACGTATCCCAGCAGGTCAGGTTATCGCCTGCCCACACCTGCGCGTAACGCTGGATTCCGGCATGTCCGGACCGGCACACGGAGAACGGGCGAACCGATGGATTGTACTCCGTTACCGCTTCATTGGACAGCTGGCACATCAGGTTGCTCATAACCGGCTTCATCGTACCGATCGTACTGCCTTTTCCCTCGAAATATACTCTGGCGTCCTTGTCTACCATAGAATCGTATTCGCAATTATCGTTCCATACAGACTCGCAGCCATACTGGATCAGCCCCTGTTTCAGATACTCCTTCCAGTTCCTGCGGTTTTCTTCTTTGGTAAAGTCAACGAAAATTCCGGTTCCGCCCCACCAGGTACCGATTCCCGGCTCATCCGTTGTGCTGTCGAGGACGAACATCTTCTTTTCCTTCATCTCCTCCAAAAGCGGATGAACGAGAAGCATTCCCGGCTTTACATTCGGGGAGACAACGATGCCCTCCTGCTTCATCTTTGCAAACCAGTCCGCCGGATCCTTGAATCTTTTATAATTCCAGGTAAAGCTGCATCTCTTGATGCCTTGCTCTGTCTCGACGGCACAGTATCCGGAAGAAAGCTGGAAACCATCCACCGGAATGCCCTCTTCCTTGGTGGTGTCAATGAATTCCAGAATTGCATCGTCACAGTTTTCCGGCAGTTCCGGATAGTACATTGACGATCCCAGATATCCGAATGCAGACTTCGGAAGAAGTACGGACTTTCCTGTCAGATCGGTGTAGCGCTCAATGACCTCCCCGATCGACGGTCCCGCGATCAGAAATAAATCCACATCGCCTGCATCCGCACGGAAGGAAGAATAACGGTGCCAGTAATTCCGCTTCTCGCGTCCCATATTGAAGTCACATTCTGCCGTGCTGTGATAAAAATATCCGACGGCTTTTTTCGTGCCGCGCTGCAGCTTAATGTAGAACGGAATATGCTTGTACAGAGAATCGGTCTCCTTCGCATTGTATCCCATCGCATCTCCGGGAGCCATGTTCATATATTTCTCTGCTTTATTGATCTCGCCGCCTTTTTCACCAAATCCGTAAAAATAATCGTCATCCTCAATCTGGCTGGTATGAATACGGCGCCTGTTAGAATCCTCGCGGTACGCAAGCTCCGGAATATCCGCATGAAGCATGGTTCCTTCTGCATCATAGACACAGATGCGGAAGGGATCTTTTTCCACTTCAAGGCGGAGCTTCTTTCCGGTAATCACTGCCTTGGTCTCACCATCCACCAGTGCAGCTTCCGCTACGTTAATCCGCTTCCGGTAATCCTTCATCAGTTCATCTGTGCGGGATTCCCACGCGGTTGTTACCAGACTGTAGGACGCTTCATCCCAGTCCCCGTCAAAACCCGCCCGGATACGGATGATATCATCCGTAAGGAACCATACACGAATCTCCACTGCGTCTGCAGCAATCGAATAATAATGATTCTGTGCTGTGACAGCACCTGCTTTGTAACATACTTTCACGAGTTTTCCTCCTTTGGTTTTGTAACTCTTTTTCTTATTGTCTATATCCGGTTCATTCAGATCTGTTTTCCTTCTATCATCATCTTACAAAACCTCAGGTTCAATAACTATACAGACTTTGTTCAAAATTGCACCTTTTTTTACATATCTTGCACTTGTTGCGTTTTTGCTTTATAATTTCTATAGAAACAGAGTTTTTTATTTTCTATGAGGTGCCTTATGATTGATGTTGCACAGACAAGTATGGCAGCCGGTGCAGCCTGCGCCATCGCCCAGGTAACCGGCGTCAATGACAATATGTCGCAGTCTCACTATCACGATTATTTTGAGCTGTATTTTCTCGACAGCGGGGAGCGCTATCATCTGATGGATGACAAGCTCTTCAAGCTTCAGGCCGGGGACTGTATTCTCTTCCCTCCACAGACGATGCACCGTTCCTACGGTGACCAGGATATAGCATTTTCGCGGGCGGTGCTGTATTTCCGCCCGGAGACGATCACCTCGGCGGAGCTTCTTCATAAGCTTCTCCACTCGCAGGTGGTTTACCGTCCTGACAGTCAGGAGCTTCACCAGCTGCGGCGCATCATCTATGCCATGGAAGAGGAGCAGAATTCGCATCTGGACTGCCACGACGAATGTATGCAGTCTCTTTTGAACCTGATTATGGTGCAGCTTCTGCGCATGAATCAGGAGAGCACCGGCATCCTCCGCGAGACCCGGGTTACCAAAGTGATTCAGTATATCCATAACCATTACGCAGAAGATATCACACTCAAAGACCTCTCCGAGCGTTTTTATGTCAGCGAATATTACCTCTGCCGGGAATTCAAGAAAAGCACCAAGCGCACGATCGTGGAGTATATCAAGCAGACCCGCATCATGAACGCCAAGCGGCTCTTCATGGAAACGGACCGGAATGTCACCGAAGTTGCCAGGGAGACCGGTTTTTCCAACCTGACACATTTTAACCGGGTCTTCCGGGAAGTCGCGGATGTTACACCGTCCGAGTACCGGAAACGCTGTCAGGAGCTGCACCGCTGATGTGTCGCCAAGCAGGGGGCTTGTTTTCCCTCTTATTTTTCATAAATATACGAAAACGGGGCGGCAGAGAAACTTTTCCCTGCCGCCCCGTTTTTATAATGTGATATCTTTGTTTGCCAACCTTCTGTTCTCAGAATATTGGCTTATCAGTTCATAATATAGTGCACTCTGCTCTCCTCATACCGGTCTTCCTGCGCTCTCTCCTCTGCCGGGTAACCGCAGGGAATCAGCGCGAACGCATGAAGATCCTCGGGAATATCCAACACTTCCCGCACCGCTTTCATTCTACCTTCATCCGGCGATATTCCCATCCAGACCGCGCCAAGTCCAAGCTCGTCCGCCTCCAGCAGAAGATTCTCCACCGCCGCGCTCATATCGATATTAAAATATTCCGGCGCAATCCCCTTAGACCGGAAGCACGGCACAAACACAACCGGCGCGTCCCTCGCACATTTTGCATAGGGCGAAGCCTCTGACAGCCGCCCGATCACCGCCTTGTCCTTCACCACATAAAATTCCCACGGCTGCTGATTGCACGCGGACGGAGCCGCCATCGCCGCTTTTAACATCAGCTCGATTTTCTCCTGCTCCACGTCCCTGTTCTGATATTTTCTAACGCTGATTCTGTGAAAAATACTGTTCATCCCGTATCTCTGTCCTCTCTGCATGTTCCGCCGGCGTTCTTCCCTTACTTTCTGCCATGCACGGCTGTCCCTGCCGCGCTCTGCCTTATGTCCGGTACTCCATGTTCCGGCTGTCCATACTTTTTATCTGTAATCTTCCGACACTTCCATGTACTCCCGCTTCCCGCTGATATAATCGGCATATGCCAGTTCCGGGTCTTTTCCCCTAAAAACCGCACAAAGCCCGCACATATCACAGTCGGCGATACACGGAAACGTCTCTTTTATATATTCTCTTCTCTCCTCCTCCGTGGAAGAGGCTACCTCCGGCGGTCTCATCGCCGCCTCCTAATGAACCAGACCGGAGTTGCTGCAATACTCCTCGTTTAGTTCCCGCAATTCCTTTTCGCCATTGATGTACGGTTCGTAAAAAGCGTCCACCGATCCACCGCCCAGATTGTCGCAGCCGTTGCAAAAATCGCATGCCCCGCCGCACTGGCTCAGCCCCTCCTGCACAATGCGGATTCTTTCTTCTTTTGTGGTGTCTTTGATCAATATACTTTTCGCCATATCAATACTCCTTTCCGATCTCACCCTCAATGCCATACATTTTCTTAAACCGTTCCAGATCCGCCGGACCCTTAATCAGCATCACTTCCTCGATCTTGCCCGTATGAAGATCCTTGAAACCGGCAATCTGCTCGCCGTTGCAGATGCTCGCCTTAATCACCGGCTTTTTGCTGGCTTTATCATAAGTCTGTGCGGGAATTTTTTTCTTAAACAGTTTCGTTGTGGTCACCTTCTTTCACGTGGAATGATTATGTCTATTTCTTTTCCATTAAGTACGATTACAAAAACATTCATAACTCATCCTTCGTATCCCGCATAAAAGTCATTGCGCATTTTGTAAATCATACTCGCAAATATATCCCATTTTCCCAGTGTATTGCGGTGATGTTTCCAAAAGATTATCTGGTGCCTCGAATACATAAATTTGATTTGTTTCTTTATTATACTTTACCAGACCACAATCCGTTTCATCTCGTTCTGGTTTCCATTCCTGTTCACTATATGCATAATCTGGCCAGTGATAATCCCAAAAATCATACCTTGACGGCATAACATTCTCGTAGCTTCCGTCAGAATTAATCCAACGAGATACATAAAATGTATCTCCAACCCATTCACTGCTTCTATAGCCAACAAATAGCGCATAGCTTTCCATCCCTTGTTCCCGCATCTGAGCAGCTATCGTGTTTGCTTCTTCATTACAAGTAATGGTTGCAAGATATCCGCCTTTTTGCTTACAGGCTTCCTGCGCTTCATCCCATGTAGTATCTGCTGCAATGAATTCATACCGGTGATCATAAGAAATCCACTTACCTGTCTTAATCTGGTACACAAATTCGTTATATGTTTTGAAATTATCAGGATATCTGCTCTGCTCCAAATCATAAAACTCCGCAACCTTCGAATCAAATGTTTCTTCGCTTACCTGTTCACCTTCCCACTCATAGGTAAGTGTATCCGGAGAATTCTCATCCGTAAAACATGCTATACCAGATCCGATAACTGTAAATTCCCCGTTTTCGTATTTTGTAATACTTAGCGGATAAAAACCCATATGACCCGTGTTAGTATAAACCAATCCACTTTTTTCAATGTACTGTGATCCAATTCTCGAGAAATATCCCTCGACTATTTCACCATCATAGTACCCAATAATAGCTTGTCCCGAAGCCTCAATACCTGTATCAATGAACATTTCTGGGATATCATCATCATCTAAATAAATAAACGTAAAAGAAACTTCTCGCGCGCAAGGCGCTACTTCCGTATTAAGATAATCCAAATACGCTTTTCTCCAGGCATCTTCTGGGTCGGACTGCGCTAACCCTTCCAGCGTTTCTGTCCCTTCAGATGACTCGTTTGGTACTGAAGATTTCTGTTGTTCAGACGTTGTATCTCCCGTTGACATTGAGCCGCATCCTACCAATGATGAAAAAACAAATATAAAAACAATCCATCTCATTTTTTCCATGTTATTCATCCCCTTAGATGATGATTTATGTTTTTACGCATCAAATGCATTTTATGATAATTATTATACTAAAGTTCCAACTAAAAAGCACCCCATATGATGCCATTCGTTTTGATTGAAAATTTCATCCACCGCTTTCTGAATATCTCCTTTTCCACGAGCCGTTTCTATAATATTCAAAACTCTACTCTGACTCTCGCTGATGAAGAGTGATGAGGTTATCCAATTGCTCAAAATAGGCACCGATTTGAGCTTGTTCCTGAACGCTTGATGGAATAGATATTTGCTTTTGTTCCATGCCTTCTTTTGTGATATGAACCATTGTAGAGCCATTTTTATTTGCTAAAATATTTGCTTTATCTTCTTCCAATAATTGTAATGTAAAAGTTTTATCTAACTTGTCTGATAGTTCAACTTTCCATATATGATAATGGTAAATAACCTTGTTTCCATGCCATATATGCGGTCCAAATGTTGCAGACCATGTGTAAAGCAAATCGCCTTCTTGCGCATAAAACTTGTCCGGTAATTCTAAATCAGAATAGTACCAAGAATCATTTGTATAGAAATTGCCTACACGAAGAACTTTATACTTACCTTCATCTAATAATTCGTCTTGAGAATACGCTCTGCCATTGATAAATGTCGCCACTTCCCCCAACTTACGCTGTTCCCAAGCATCAGTAAACCCTGGAAATCTGACCTCTGGATATAGCTGACCATTTTTCGGAAACATTTTTTGGAGCATAGATTTTTTCAAATCTTTTACATGTTCCAACTTACGCTGATGAAGGGTGATAAGGTTGTCGAGCTGCTTGAAAAATGCACCAATTTGCTGCTGCTCAGCGTATCGGGGAACCATAATGTTCTTTGCTAACAGTTCATCTTTAGTTATGCCTTTAATCGATGTTCCTTGTACTGCATTCAGCTCTGATTGCAACTTTTTATAGCAGGCATAAACCGTGAAAAGAGGTTCTTCATTGAGCTTGCTCAATGATAGGAAATCTTGGCTTGTAGCATAGGAATACGGCATAAATGCGAGCTTTCCAACACCTACACGGGTAATAATTGCTATTGAGTTTCCCGGTATGAGTTGAGCAGCGGAATTGTTTAATCCATCCTGAGTTATCCACTTTCTTGGTTCTACGCCAAGCAGCTTACCATCCACTACATCAGAGGACTGTATCCAGGGAATATCTCCGTTCCAATATGCCTCATTTGATGTTGTAGGAGTACCTCCTCCATAGGTCTTTTCAGCCAAGTCCGACACCTTACGCTGTTCCCAAGCAATAGCGAATATATCACATAATATCTTTGAATCCATTAACCAGCGAAAAACCGAGGCAAAAATTATTAGTACGAATAATGCTTGGGAACAGCGTAAGTTGGGGGAATACGTAAGCATAACGTCTGGTGAAGCACCTTCAAAATTTGAAGTGGGAACAGAATTGTATGTTAAAGTAGACGATTTGAATTACAACGACAAATATGTCGTTGATACTCAAAATAAAGTTGCTGAGCATTCAACTGTAAAAAGAGTAACAAAAGGGAGTGTTGTTTTTCCAAAAAGAGGTGCGGCTATTATGACCAATAAAGTCCGTATTATGGGAATTGATGGCTATATGGATACGAATATGATGGCACTTACTTCTGAAAAATTAGATTCGGAATTTTTGTATAATATTATTTCTAAAGAAGGTTTATACAAGATTGCTGATACATCAACTATTCCTCAGATAAATAATAAACATGTTGAACCTTATGAAGTTACAATACCATCATTAGATGAGCAACGGAAAATTGGAGCGTATTTCAAACAGCTCGACCACCTCATCACTCTTCATCAACGACAGCCTCCCATACACATCAGATTTGATCATCTCCCAATTATATTCAATAATAATTATACTACTTCATCGACGTGTAATACGATTTTCATGAAAGGAGTTCTTACATATGCAAACCACCATTATCAAAAGTGACATGTTATTTTGCGATTACTATAAGCAATGGATTTCTGTATATAAAGAAGGCGCCATCCGCCCAGTAACCATGAATAAATATAACATGGCTCATCAATGGTTAGTAAAATTAATACCTGAGCTTGTAATCAATGATCTTGATCGCATTACATACCAAAAACTGTTAAATGATTATGCTGCTGAACACGAGAGACAAACAACCATGGACTTTCATCATCATCTAAAATGTGCAATTTTAGATGCAGTAGATGAAGGGCTAATTCTTCATGACCCAACAAGAAAAGCCATTATCAAGGGCAAGACACCTCGTGAGAAGAAACCCAAATACCTAAATCAATATGAACTTCACAAATTGCTGGACGACCTTAATCTTTCAGATCAAATCAACATGGATTGGCTTATTCTGTTAGTAGCAAAAACCGGGATGCGATTTTCAGAGGCATTAGCTCTTACACCAAAAGATTTTGATTTGAGTCGCCAGCTACTCTCTGTTTCAAAAACCTGGGATTATAAAGGTGATGGAGGTTTTCTTCCTACTAAGAACGAATCTTCTGTCCGAAAGATTCCTTTAGATTGGCAGACAGTAATTCAATTTGCAGATTTAATCAAACACCTTCCAGAAGATGAACCGATTTTTGTGGATAAAAAGGTTTATAATTCTACTGTAAATGATCTTCTCGCCAAACACTGCCGCAATGCAGAAGTGCCTGTAATATCAATTCACGGTTTACGACATACACATGCATCTCTTCTACTATTTGCCGGAGTATCGATTGCAAGTGTTGCCCGAAGATTAGGACATTCAAATATTACAACTACGCAGAAGACTTATCTTCATATCATTCAGGAACTTGAAAGCAAAGATATAGACATCATTATGAGGTCTCTATCTAATCTTAACTCATAAACACTGTTCACACGTCGATGATACGAGAAAAAGCTTGCAGTCTTTTTAGGTTCTGCAAGCTTTCTCTACAATATGATTACTTAAAATCCTTTAAATACCAAGCAGCTTAAACTGCTCTGCAATTTGAGCCTCTAACTCCTCAATTTCTTTTTTATCCTGAGCCAGTAAATCTCTGATCTTGTTAATATCAATTTCCTCTTCCTCCTCAGTAGTATCTACATAACGAGGAATGTTAAGGTTATACTCATTCTGCCGGATCTCCTCTATACTTGCTAAATGTGCATACTTAGGTATATCTTTTCTTTCTCGATATGCTGCAATAATTTTATTAATATTCTCTTCCGAAAGTTTATTTTGATTCTTTCCCTTTTCAAAATCGTTTGAAGCATCAATAAAAAATATATCCTTTGTAGTACGTTTCTTCTTCAATACCATAACTATGGTAGGAATACCCGTTCCATAGAAAAGATTTGAAGGCAATCCAATAATCGCATAAATTCGATTCCCACATGGATGCTCAATCAAATTCTGTCTTATAGCGCCTTCTGCCGCACCTCTAAAAAGCACTCCATGCGGAAGAACAATAGCCATTGTCCCCTCATCGTTGAGATGATATAACCCATGAAGCACAAATGAATAATCTGCCTTTGTTTTTGGTGCAAGCTTTCCATAATCCTTAAATCGAGGATCTTTGAGTTTAGATTCATTATTATCCCAATGTGCTGAATATGGTGGATTAGCCACAACCGCATCAAATGAGCGAGGATGATCAATCCCCTTCGCATCTGGACCATCTGGCCAGTCACTTTCAAGCGTATTAGCGTTAGACAAGCTCATATTCTGGAAAGACACCCCATGCATCATTAAATTCATTCTGGCAAGGTTGTATGTTGTTGTATTAAGTTCCTGTCCATAAAATTTAACCGCTCCCGCATTACTACCACCTGGCACCTCGTCTTGAACAGTTAAAAGCAACGACCCAGAACCACATGCTGGATCATATACACTAAATACACTATCTGATTCTTCGACCCCATCTGTAACCACTTTTGCCAAAATCTTAGATACCTCATGCGGTGTATAAAACTCTCCACCCTTTTTCCCCGCTGAGGCTGCAAACTGGCCAATTAAATATTCATAAATTTCTCCAAGAATATCTCTGCCATCATCTGACTTATACTCAACGCTATCGACTAGCTTTACTATACGATTTAATGATTTTGCACGCTCATTTGTAGAAGATCCAAGTCTAGAATCACCAAGATTTACATCATTAAAAACTCCCCTGAAATCTTTTTCTGCTTCTTTGTTAAGTTTTGCATGTTCATCAAAATTAACAAATATTGTCTGGTAATCACTTGGAATCACTTCACTGTTATCAATTTTGTCCATAAGAGAAGCCCACGTGTCATCTGGTTCTATTGCATAACCAAGTGCAGATGATATGTCTTCAATATAATCATTTAAATCATCTCCACTTGCTTGAACCTTATAAGCCTCATTTATTGTCTGACCTTCTTCAACATCAATTACATTATTGGAAACCAAATACTGCTCCTGGTGTTCAGACAGATATCTATAAAACATAAACGCCAAAATATAATTTTTATACTCTGAGGCATCCATATTTCCTCTTAATTCATTAGCCATTGCCCATAACTGGGATGATATCGTATTTAAATCACTCATTTTTTCTATCCTTTCTTTCTCTTATACGAACATTTGCTGTAACATACCTTTTTTCAACAGCTGCAAGTGGTCCAACTCTCGCTGATGAAGAGTGATGAGGTTATCCAATTGCTCAAAATAGGCACCGATTTGAGCTTGTTCCTGAACGCTTGATGGAATAGATATTTGCTTTTGTTCCATGCCTTCTTTTGTGATATGAACCATTGTAGAGCCATTTTTATTTGCTAAAATATTTGCTTTATCTTCTTCCAATAATTGTAATGTAAAAGTTTTATCTAACTTGTCTGATAGTTCAACTTTCCATATATGATAATGGTAAATAACCTTGTTTCCATGCCATATATGCGGTCCAAATGTTGCAGACCATGTGTAAAGCAAATCGCCTTCTTGCGCATAAAACTTGTCCGGTAATTCTAAATCAGAATAGTACCAAGAATCATTTGTATAGAAATTGCCTACACGAAGAACTTTATACTTACCTTCATCTAATAATTCGTCTTGAGAATACGCTCTGCCATTGATAAATGTCGCCACTTCCCCCAACTTACGCTGTTCCCAAGCATCAGTAAACCCTGGAAATCTGACCTCTGGATATAGCTGACCATTTTTCGGAAACATTTTTTGGAGCATAGATTTTTTCAAATCTTTTACATGTTCCAACTTACGCTGATGAAGGGTGATAAGCTTGTCAAGCTTGCTAAAATACTGTCCTATCCTAATTTGTTCTTCCTTTTTAGGAATTAAATATTCAGTCAAAGCAATCACTGACCAATTAACGTATATTTGAGTATTACCTTGTGCCTGTTTGATTATTTTTTCTCTAATATTAGGAGTATTTAACATCTCATAAATAAATAGTGAATCATATTCCTCGTCATTAATCTCGATTCGTTCTGTTCGTTGGTTATAGACATAAACCCCTGATTTTTCAATCAATAACGCTCTTCCAATAATATTTCCTAATGTTGTTTTATCATTCAATATCATTGTCAAATCACCTTTATTTAATACTCGTTTCAGAGTCTTTTCTGACTCAACAGCTCTTATCCCTTGGTCATTATAAACACTATTTTCGGAATAACTTCCAATGCTTATTACTTTGTATTTTCCATCCTCTGAAAATTCAGATTCAATTGATGTACCACCTGTTGCTATTCCAAAGTCTTCTAACTTACGCTGTTCCCAAGGTTCCGTAAATCCGGGAAATCTTAGCTTTGGAACATTCTTCTCTTCACTCATCTATTCTCCCTCCCATTATTAAAGGCCAATGCATCATTTTCTTACCTTTCTGCCATTTTATCAGCCAGCTTATATATTGCGTCTCTTAAGCCGTTACGATACTTAATTTTAGAAAGAGTCTGTACGTCTTCATCAAGAGCCATCGTCTTATACTCTTCGCTTGCTCTTTTTATAATATCACTCAACTCTCCAGCATCATCTAAATCTTGTTTGCCATAATGGTGACTGCTAAATAAGCCTCGCATTCCAGCACTTGTAATCACGTCTGTAATCCCCCATTTTCCGCGAAAATTAAGGAATACTCTATCGACGCTTATAGTGTTTGCGGCACAAATTACATTTTCACAATCCTTAAGATCTGCTGGATAGGTAAAGTCAGACCCCTCTGGTGGATATTCTCCTTTCCGAATAGCATCTGCGGCATTCAAAATCTTTGTTGCATAAATACGATCATCGAGTCCATTTGCAAACTGATCAATTTTCTCCTTTGTCTCGTCAGCTTCCTTGTCATTACCTTCATGTACGGCATTTAACAGCTTATTAACCAACTCTGTGAGATAATCATAATCAATCTTAATATCTTTAATATGAGTCATACGAAGTTCTATCTGATATACAGGTATATCCTTGCTATTTGAAATATAAGCCTTAAGCTCATTCGTAAGGACAGTTGTCAACATTATTTCCTGCTCCGGTGTCATACCAATTTTCCGAATCAACTCTTCCGGATTATCGTAATCAAATCCCTCATCTGCCTTGTTCTCAGGATCGCAGTCATACTGTTTAAGTTTTGCCATTCCTGCATTATAATCACGAATCAGCTCAAGCATATTATCCTTCTGTTTCTCAGATGGCGGCAGCTGAACAAATCCGTTTGTTAAATCAGATAATTCTTCTACAATTTCTCGGACCTCGTTAAGAACATCATTAAATTCTGGTGCTGTGATTCCATCCTTAACATTCTGCTTACTTCTTTCTTCATCAGACAGATTAGCAGAATCTTTATTGGCATAAACCGCCAAGGCTTCATTCATAAGCTTCTCGTTTTGTGCCGGCCAGCGATAATTTACAATACGTCCCCATGGTTTTTCCTGCATGTCAGCCACTCTGTTCGTTCTTGAGTACGCCTGAATCAGTCCTGCACCTTTTAACGTCCTATCAACATATAATGTGTTTAATTCTGGCGCGTCAAATCCTGTAAGCAACTGATCTACCACAATTACCAAATCCAGAAAATTCCCATCGCTGGCTGTTTTATTTAATCTTGATATTACGTCCTGTGTATATCCAGAAATATCTTCCATGCCAAAGGCTGTATTAAAATTATGATTGTATACATCAATTGCCTTATACAACCCCGTATTTGTTGCAAGCATGCTATCATTGTTTGTATTGTTCACGCTAAATGTCACTGCCACTTTCAATGTTGGCAATCCCTTTTTTTCACGCTCCTGGTTCACTCTCTGAAATTCTTCAAAATACATCATTGCCATTGGTGTACTGGCTTTTCCTCCGCCCACATGTGTGGTGAAAAGAGCGTTATACTTTCCATTATTTGAGCGGTTTTTCCACTTATCAAATATGTCTTTTACAACCAACTTTATATGATCTGGATTCTCATCATAGAAACTAGGCTCAACGGCATCATCCATATCTTCTTGGGTTAAGTTGTCAATCTTAGCCTTAATTCTTTCTTCAGACCACTTAGGATACTTCTCCCGATAAAAAGCTGGAAGATATTCTTTTTTCATCACTTCTTCTGGAATAGTAGTCTCAAAATCCACCTTAAATCCTAATACATTCCTGTCAGCAATAGCTTCCCGAATTGTATACGGATGGAGTAACGGACCAAAGATATCTTCGGTTCTCAATCCCTTTGTTGTCTCATCAAACATTGGGGTTCCTGTATATCCTACCCATGCAGCATGCTTAAACGCCTTTTGAATATTCTCAAATGAATCTCCACCGGTAGAGCGGTGTGCTTCATCAACTATAAATACAATATTTTTTTCTGGATCCTTAAATGATTTTCTCTTAACAAGAGAATCCAACTTCTGCACAGATGTAACGATAATCCCATTAGCCTTCGATCTAAGTTTACGGTTTAAATCCGTAGTATTGGTTGTATCCTGCACAATACCCTCAAAATCATCTGTCGCATCAGGGTCATATGCTCTATAATTTTCATTTGTCTGCTTTGTCAACTGGATACGGTCAACCACAAAGACAACCTTATCAACCTTGGGCATACGGCTCGCTAACCAAGCCGTCTTAAATGATGTAATTGTTTTTCCCGATCCCGTGGTATGCCAAATATAGCCCACTTTATTATTTCCGAGATCAAAATCTACCTGTTTAAGACCCTCAATCACTTCTTGTGTCGCATAAACTTGATATGGGCGCATCACTTTCAATGTCTGCTTGTTTGGTGTACCATCAAGTATCATATAATTTGTTGCCATCTGATGAGCCATTGGAATAGACAACATAGAATCGGCAAACTCTTTCCAGTCTCTTACAATAGTGTTATCCTCTTTGCGTTGCCAATTAAATGCAAAATCCTTGTTAAACTTCTCAGAAGTTGTATTTGCCATATATTTTACATTATTGGGTGTCATTGCAATAAGAATCTGTAATACCGAAAAGATGTCACCATACTGACCTTCATCAATATATTGATGCATCTGATTTAAAGCTTCATTAACATCATGAGTATCTTTTTTTTCTTCGATTTGAATCATTGGCAACCCGTTAATCAACAGAGTTGTGTCAAAGCGTCGATTCATTTTACCATTTATAACTGCCGGACGTTCAATCTGATTAACCACCTGATAAACAGTATCGCCCGCCCCAATCTGCTTTTGATCAAATACTGTCAAAAATACATGTCTACCATCATCAAGGTCTATCTCTATCTGAGATACACCATTCAATCCATATAGGAACTGACCAGCTTCATACGGTGTGTGTAAATCTGAAATAATTTTCTTTACCTGATTAAACTCTACCTCACTCATAGGATGTTCTAATACATTTTGATTATGCTGCTCAAGTATTTGCTTGAAATTATCCCAAAGCTGTGATGTTGTTTTTATATTAGGTTCGTGTTTCCAAAGTTTGGTTTTCACAAACTTATTCCCCAAACCTACAGCCGAAAATTCTGGAATACCCGCTAAACACTCAGGTTTGGTAATTGTTCCTGTCGTAATATACTGAATTAATTCTGTTTCAAACTGATTTTCATTCATAAGTCTACCTCTTTAAGCTTTTCTAATGTTAATGCTCTTTCTGCATCAGCTACTCTTATTTTTAATGCACGCAACCGTAATTGTTTAAAATATATATCCCCGATAATCTTCTGCTTCTCGTAAGAACTCAATTCTGGCAATTCAAGTTCCCTAAGTTGTTTTACAGTATGTTTTAAGACAGCTGAACCCTGAAGACCTTTTACCCATTGCTTTCTTATAAACATGCTCTCATTCAACAAGTACACCAGATATTTACTATCGACGCAATCTTCTGGAATCAGTTTTACATAATTCTGCGTGTACATATAGCCTTGATGTGTTTTCCCAACAATCGTTGTTCTACCAGAAATCAGGCTGAATAAAATATCTCCCTCTCTTACCAGGCTAAGCTCATCCATTGTAGATATTACCTTCGCACTTTCATTGCTTAATTCAAGTCCAACTAAGTCATTCTCCAACTCCTGCTGTCCGTATGAATAATAAGTTGGTGCCGTACCTGTCACAGACTCCTTTATTCTGAATTGAGGAGTTCCCGCCATAATTGTAACAACATTTTCTATCCTCATTCTTGTGCCTTTCTGTAATTACATTTTTATTGTTATGAGTTTATCGTACTCCTAGAAGTAAAAGTTGTCAATATTATTTTTTGTAATTTTCTGCAATTACCTTTTCGTGCTTCGATTTTGTTATTAATACAGTGTAAGTCTTGAGAGCTACTTAGTGAGTTCAATGCCATAACGTCTTATCTTAATTCTGTTCTTTTGAAACGCCTTACAACTTCTCTACACATTCAAAAACAGATAGGACATTGAAAAATATCCTATCTGTTGTATCACTCCTCATTTTCAGTTGCTATTGCATCAGTCTCTTTTCTATCTTCTTATCAACATTCCACTGGAAATATTGAAACCTTATCCTTGAATTCTCCGCTATTGCCGTATGAATCCTGTCAACATTATAATAAATGCTCTCATTCATCGTCTTGACACGGCCAGCCACAAATACCTGCCGATGCAACTGAGAGGCTTCATATTTGCTCGCAAGACCCTCGATCTTTTTTATCAGCTCGTTGGACTTCTTAACTGTGATAAATTTTGCCGACTGCACAGAATCAACCAATAACTTTAATTCTGCAAGCTCAAACTGGCGGTTTCCAATATGGTAGGAATATGTTCTGTCCTCCTGGATTCCAATAATATCTAATCCGTATACCCTAAGATTTTCAATATCATTATACAAGCTTTTACGTTCCGCACTTATGCCATATGCCGCAAGGGCGTCAATCATTTCCGGCATCGTAATGCTGTGTGTTTCGTCCGTTCGCTCAAGCAAAATTTTCATAAGATATATCAGTTTCAATTTTTGATTTGACGACTTAGGCATGGCACACCTCCAAAACACACAAACTTCCCTTATATGATAGCATAAATAATCCTAGTATGTTGCAGTGACATACCCATTCCATGGGATTCTGACTCTTCATTTCCTCAGTAACTCTCTCTGTGCCTCTGCATCTGTCCAGCTATTTTCTTTCTACTCTTTCCAGATCAATCCCGCAGACAGGTTTCTGAACTAACCAGCTACTGATTTTTTACATTTTCTCCATCCGATAAAATGCGCCTTTTTTCTCTATCAATTCTTCGTAAGAGCCACATTCCAGAACATTTCCTTTTTCAATCACAGCAATCCGGTCAGCATTGCGAATGGTAGACAGACGGTGGGCTACGATCAGTGTGGTACGTCCTTTCACAAGTTTCTGGATTGAATCCTGAATCTTCTTTTCAGAGATGCTGTCAAGCGCAGAAGTTGCCTCATCCAGAACCAGGATCTTCGGATTCCGTAAAAATGCACGGGCAATGGAGATGCGCTGCCGTTGTCCGCCGGAAAGATTTTCCCCATGTTCTGTGATCATCGTGTCCAGACCATCAGGCAGTTTCTGGACAACTTCTTCCAGGTTGGCTGCACGGATGACATTCCATAACTGTTCCTCGGAGATGGATTCAGATCCATAGGTGATATTCTCGCGGAGAGTTCCGGTGAAGAGAATGGACTGTTGTGGAACGACGGCAATCTGCTTTCGGTAGCTGTGCAGATCCAGTTCCATCAGGTCATTTCCATCAACCAATACCTGTCCGCTGTCAGCTTTCAGGAAACCGATGGCAAGATTGAGGATTGTTGTTTTTCCAGAGCCGGAACCACCGGCAAAGGCAACTGTTTCCCCCGGCTGAATCTTGAAGTTCAGATGACTTAATACCGGTTTTTCATCGCCTTTATAAGTAAAAGATACATCCTGAAATGTAATCTCACCTTTCAGATCAACTACTTTTTTCTTCCTACGGTTGTCCTCAATATCATTTGCACAAAGCACATCACCAATCGATTCAACGGATTCCAGGCCTTTCGCAATGATTGGCAGCAAAGTCACAATACTTGCAATCTGAGCGACGATGCTGGAAAAATAAGTCTGGTATAAGGTGATATCTCCGACACCGATGATTCCTTTCCATGCAATGTAGGCTGTAAATGCAAGACAGAATACCTGAAAGATCTGAAATGCAACCCAGCTGATTGAAGAAAAGTATGTCTGAATCATATCAAGCTGAAGCCCTTTTTCAGCAACTTTACGAAGCTGTTCACTCATTTTACGGGCTTCCTGATCTTCCAGAGCGTGAGCTTTAGTTACAGGAATCATTTCAACCATTTCCATTACTTTTGCAGAAGTTTCTTCCATTTCTTTACGGAAAGCACGGTTATGGGTTTTGATTTTTCCTTTAAAACCAACAATGATCAAAACAGAAACCGGTATCGTGCAGAGGAAGAAAAGAAATACGATCCGACTTTTGAAGATGACCACTCCGAAGGATACACCAATGTTCAGAATGATAGTCAAAAGAGAGATAAAGATCTGAGATGCAAGATTTTGTATCTGTTCTACATCTCGCATGATCTTCGACTGAAGCCTTCCGGACTGCATTTCTTTGTGATAGGTGATCGACAATTGCTGAAGCTTGCAGACTAGGGCTTCGCGCAATTCTTTCTCTACTGTTCGTACCGTTTTGGCATAGAGCCAGGTATGGATGTAGTTGGTTGGTATGTTCTGTACCAGAAATACAATCATAAGGATGGTATTCAGAATCAGAATTTTGGTAATATTCCCGTTGTGGTCTGTCACTGCATTGATAATATTAGCTGTGACGATTGGAAGAACCCAGGTTGGGGAATGCTTGATAATGAAAAAGAAAACGGAACCAGCCAGCGCGCCATAGTGTCCCTTGAAAAGAGAAAGAAGCGTGCGCAGGTTATTTTTTCTGTTCCGGCTGAAGATGTGCATCATGGCAGCTTCTTCCTGCCAGAGATCCTGTTCTGAAGTTTGTTGTATGTTATTTTCTTTCGTCTCTCCCATAGTAGTCTTTAATAACCTCCTGTACCGGTTTGTTGCAGATTTCGTAGCTGGTATCTCTTGCCGCAGTACTTCTGGAAGGAAGAACCGGTGCCCATTCCCACATGGCAAAACCATTGACCCATGAGCGTTTTGCGCAGACCTCGAACATAGCTCGATACCAGTCTGGTTGTTCCTCCAGACGTAAAGCTCCCTGATTTGCCCAGTTGTTAGGCACCATTGAGGAACCTTTTCTGGACATGCATCCTGCTTCAGCGAAGAAAAATGGTTTCTTGAACTTCTGAACGACCCTTTCGATACGGTCAAGTTCCTGTTCCCACTGATCAATCGGATAATATCCGCTGGAGGAGATCATGTCGACACAATCCCACCAGGTTACATTTTCTTCCTGATATTTATCGGTATTATAGGAAACAGGTCCGTGGTAATAGTTTCGGATCGCAGCGATTACGTTTCTCCATTCTTCACTGCGGTGTTCCGTCATTACCATCTCACATCCTGCAATAAAAAGATCACATTGTTCGGCTTCTGCAATTTGGGCATAGTGTGTCTGGAATTCTGTGTAAGAGGCAAACCAGTTTTCCCATTTCGGTTCACATGGAACATCTTTTTCAAAGAAACTGATGTAAGCGCGCCAGACACCGTTTTTACAATTGACGGTAGGTTTCAGGGCAACACGGATGCCCTTGCTTTTTGCATAACGTATCATATTGATTAATTCTTCATCTGAGAATGTGGCACTGGAAGTGTAACAAATCTCTTCTGAGTGTGCGTGCTCCTGTAGCCCTGCAGGAGCAAGGATTACGAAATCAGCAGCCGTGTGTTCTATCATATAATCAAAACTATCACGTGCAGTCTGTGTAGAAAGAGAACCACGTTTGTGAAATGGGGCAAATGTAATTCCTTTAATATATCCAAGTTGATTTTGAATTTTCATTTTGGTAAAAACCTCCTGTCTTTCGAATTATATAGTTTCTGGATGTTTTCTGCTGAAAGTATATCATGTAGAAAAAAGATATGATATAATGAATCTATTACAAAATTGTAAAAATCTATGATGGAGATAATCTGTGAAACCTTATTTTGAATATTCAGACAAATTAAACAAACCATATGAAGCCTTTTTATTTGATGCACAGACATCTGAGATGTTTCCAATTCTTCCACATTGGCATTATTTTGTGGAGATTCTTTATATGGTGGAGGGAAAGGCGTATGTAGAGGCAGGAGAAGAGAATTATGTATTGGAACCGGGAGATCTGATCGTATTTTATCCGCAGATGGCTCATGCAATTTATTCAGCAGGACAACTTCCAATCCGCTACTATGTCCTGAAATTTGATCCGGTACATCTGAATATATCCGGTTCGGCGCTTCCACCGATTTCGAGTCTGATCGCCATGGCAACAGTGGAGCAGAAGCTATCGGTTTATTTTTCGAAAGAGAAATTTAATCAGGAAAAAATGAAGCAGCTGATTCAGGGATCAGTAAAGACGTTAGAAGAAAAGCAATTTGGTTATGACATTATTATGCATTCGAATTATTGTCTTCTTATGGCAGAAATTCTTCGTGTCTGGAAGCAGGAAGGCTTTCAGATAAAAAAAAGGGAAAAGGAAACTGTATTAAGCGAAAAATTTACAGAGGTATCTGAGTACATTTCACAGCACTACCAGGAAGATCTCTCGGTGGCGGAGCTAGCGGAAAAATTTCATATGAGTTATTCATATTTTGCCGCAATATTCAAGGAGTACTATGGGCAGACCTGCAAGGAGATGGTTCTCACGGTAAGACTGCAAAAAGCGGAGGACTTATTGCAATTCACAGATTTTGACCTAACTTATATCAGCCAGGAGACAGGATTTTGTGACTGCAGCCATTTTATCAAGGCGTTTAAACAGAAGTATGGAGTGACACCGAGGAAGTATAGGATGTGTCATATTTTATATTCAAAATAAAAAAGGCTGCAACTCTGAGGTGACTGAGTCTCTAAAAAGTAACAGCCTTTCTTACTATATCAGCCTTTTGGAATTTGACCATCGACATACAGAATGTGATTAACTAACCACTCTGTGAGATATTTTAAAATACCCATAATCTGTTCATCTTGATCTTCTATCTCATCATTGTGATGTTCCATAAATTCATCAAGTTTATGTATAAATTCCTGATGTTGAACTTTCTGTGTAAATATCTTCTTATAATTAATAGATTCCATATACTGCTCTTCATCACTAAAGTGTTTTACTGTATAATTTCGGAGATTTTCTAATATTACATCAATCCTGTCATATTTATCCGGTGTGAACTCATTATGAAGCAGTTCATATGCCTCATCTGCATATTTAAATAACTGCTTGTGTTCTTCGTCTATCATATCTATACCGATATAATATTCTGGTTTCATTTCATACATAAATTAATCCTACCTTCCGTTTATTTGTTTTATGAACCTGTTCAATACTATTCATAACAGGCAAATGCATTTCTCATGAATTTCCTATATTTTCTCGTTTTTAATGTTAGATTCCACCAAAACATTCCCTAATTTTCTTGGAAATATCCGAATCAACAAAACCTTTCTGCGCCATGTCATCGAGTATCTCACACGTTTTTTCGTGCGATAAACCTTTCTTATATGGTCTGTCCTCGGTTAATGCCTGATAAATATCAATACATGCCATAATACGTTCCGGCTCATTTAATTCAGCTGCGGTTTTTCCAAAAGGATACCCTTTTCCATTTAACTTTTCATGATGGAAAGCTGCCCAGTCTCGTATTTCTTCAAAATCATTAACCTCTGATAATATAAGGTATGTATAGCCAGCATGATTCTTCATTTTTGAAAATTCATCATCCGTAAGCTTATCCGGTTTTTCCAAAATTTCATTGCCTACTGCCATCTTCCCAATATCATGCAGTGCACCAGCCAGATAAATTTTTTGCACATTAATAGAATCATATCCGATATATTGAGCAAAAAAAGCTGCTTTTTCAGCCACTCCTATAGAATGTCTGCTTGTAAAAGAAGATTTATAGTCTACAATCTTTGCAAAAAAATCTGCGACATTTTTACACGTTTTCCAATCAAAAACCTGCTTTTGTCTTGGGATAATCTCCCATAGCTTCATTTCAAAAGAATTATCACGTAAACATATAAATGATTCAGAATGTGTGAATGCATGAAAAAAGGCATTCACACATTCTGAATCGAATAATCCATCCCTATTTTTTAAAAGGTACTGACATATAAAATTCCAACTGTTATTTCCAGATCCCGTATTATTTCCTATAATATCAATGGTATCTGCAAGATGAATAATCCTTGCAAACAATGGAATTTCATTCCACTTTTTTTGAAAAGGACCAGTTCCATCGGCATGTTCATGATGATACAAAATCACATTTGAGACATCTGTTTTAAAAGGAAGTTTCGTAATATTTTTTTCACCATAAATACAATGAAGATTCGTTTTTCTTACGGACAAATCTTTTTTAATGTCAATAACATAATTCCTTTCCAGCTCTTCCGTAATATATTGTGTCAAAGCATTATCATGCAGTAAGGCACACATAGCTAAATCTTGTAACGCATCACCTTGAATTGCCAGATATTCAGCCATGCATACACTTATATAAGCCACTCTTTTTCCATGCTTATTTTTGATTTTTACCAACTCTGCTTCTATACAGTCCAAAGCATAGGAACAGGCTCCTGCAAGTCCGACAATATCTATTCTTAGTTCTTCTTTCATTGGTATAATCCTATCATAATACATTTATGCTTCTGAGAACTGGTCTTTTCCTACAAAGCATAACGGACATTCAAAATCTTCTGGAATATCCTCCCACTTTGTACCAGGTGCAATACCACCTTCTGGATAGCCCTTCTCCTCATCGTATTCCCATCCGCAAACATCACATACGTATTTCATTCGTTGTTCCTCCTTGTAAATATATTAATACACAGCCTATATTACTGTTATATTTGTGTTGTTCTTTAACCTTAATATGTATAAATGCTTTTAGCATTTCCATAATCCATGCAGGTTACAATATGCATATACTTCTTCCTCAGCTGTTTTAGCAAAGCCATCATACATATCTGTCCACTCATAATTTTCGCCTTCTGCCGCTGCCGCCAGGTTTTCCTTTGTATCACCAATTCCTGCTAATTCCTTGAACCACATCTTTGCATGTTCTTTCTCATTATCTGCAGTCTTTAAAAACAATGCTGACATCTGCTCGTAGCCTTCCTTCTATGCTACAGATGCAAAATATGTATATTTATTTCTTGCCTGGGATTCTCCGGCAAATGCCTCCTGTAAATTTTTCTCTGTCTGTGTTCCTGCGTATTTGTTATCTGCCATTTATTTTACCTCCGTTTTCTTTACAACTTTTTCAAAATCTGATGCTGGGTGCTTACATAAAGGACATATAAAATCATCCGGCAGTTCTTCTCCCACATATTCGTATCCACAGATTCTGCAACGCCATATTGTCTGACCATCCTCTGCTTTGCCAACCTCCTCCGGCTTAGGCTTAATGTTATTCTGGTAATAATCATATGTAGCTGAAGGAATATTACTTATTACTTCCATATCGGTTATCTCCCCGATAAACATTGTATGTGAACCTAAATCTTCAGTTTTATTAACTGTTACAGAAATGTATGCATTTG
>OLSP01001012.1_pt1 | contig 27128 bp, 28 predicted proteins | sample 1672941 | NCBI WGS metagenome assembly OLSP01 (sample SAMEA3136739, study PRJEB25190) | human gut metagenome | reverse complement strand
GTAGTGACAGATCTGCTGGAAGGAGCAGTCTCTGACACAACTGAAGAATCAAAAGGCAAGTGAGCTCTGCGCGTCAAGGTTTTCTTGCTGTCATACGACGATTTTTTGAAAGTAAATTTCGAAAAAATCTATAGTGTTGTGTTATGACATAAAAGAAACGTCTTTTGTCTACCAAGGCAAAAGGCGTTTTTTCTTGCTTTTTACGACAAAATACGGTCAAAATCGCATAAAATGAGGTAAATCGGGCTTCGAGATGGCCATCATGGCTGTCCCGGAGCCCGTTTTTTCGTTTCCAGCACCGAAAACAGCACGAAAATGCCGGTGTACTTTTTGCGTTTCTTTGTTCTGCAAAGAACTCGGCAATCGACTGCGAGGGGGGATTTGAACTATACCAGACGCAAAAATTCTGCAAAGTGGACGGCAAACGTAATGAAAAGATTACGCTCAACTATTGAAAAACAAAGAAAAATGTGTTATACTGTATCAGTATTACTATACCCGGAAGGCGGAGGTGGCCTATGCCGCAGGAAAACTGTCAAAAAATCAAGCTCCTAAAACTCATGGAGATTTTACGTCAAGAGACCGATGAAGACCATCCCCTCAAGACCACAGCTATTTGCGAGAAGCTTTTAGCGATGAATATCAAGTGCGATCGTCGTACCCTACATCTGGACATGAAGCTACTCAACCAGCAGGGCTACGAGGTCATGTCCCTGCTGATCGACCACGAACGCGCCTATTACATTGCCGACCGCAGCTTCAGTGTGCCGGAACTCAAGATACTGATTGATGCCGTACAGGCAGCCAGCTTCGTCACCGACAAGAAGACGGCCGAGCTCATTGACAAAATAGCCGACCTCGGCGGCAGCAACCGGGCGGCGATCCTGAAGGACAACATCGTCCACTTCAACACCCGGAAACATCGGAACGAGTGCATTTATTATAATGTAGATACTATAGAGGAAGCGATCCACACCGACAGGAAGATCATCTTCCGCTACTTCGACATCGACGAAAATGGCGAACGCGTGTATCGCCGCGATGGCCATCACTACGTCGTGGAGCCGGTAGCGCTGGTTTTCAATGAGGACAATTACTACCTCGTAACATATAGCACCCGGCATGAAGGCACCGCGAACTACCGCGTGGACAGAATGGAGCAGGTCGAGATCATCGACGAAGACGTCACCGACAAAGCCAAAGAGCTGCGCGAGAGCGTAGCCGGATACACAGAATCCGTGTTCAAAATGTACGGAGGTCAGCCGGAGGACGTCACCCTGCAGTTCGACCAGAAACTCATGGGAGCCGTGTACGACAAGTTCGGTGAAGGAACGAAGATGCTTCGCATCAATGACACCACCTGCGTCGCAGCAGTGAAGGCGCAGATCAGCCCGACATTCTGGGGCTGGCTGTTCCAGTTCGGTGGCCGGATGACAATCAACAGCCCCGAAGAGCTTAAAGAAGAATATTTAAAACAGGCACAGCAACTACTGGATACCTGATGATAAGGAGGGATGGCAAAACAATGATAAAACGAGTATGGCTGAACAAAGCATATGGCGCACATCCGTGATACAGAGCATCCTCACCAACGAGAAATACACAGGCAACGCACTCCTCGGAAAGACATACAAGCCAGACGTCCTCACAAAGTATCGAAAGAAGAATGACGGCACCAAAGCCCCAATGTACTACACCGAGAACTCGCACCCGGCGATCATCAGCCCGGAAATGTTCGAGATGGCCAAAAAGGAAATGGAACGCCGGTCAGCAGCAAAAGACGCGACGACCGGCAGCAGCAGATTCACCAGCAAATACCCGTTCAGCGGGCTGCTGGTCTGTGGAGCCTGCGGATCACGCCTGCGCAGACACGTCAGGACGATGGGCGCTGGCAATAAGGTCGCAGCATGGGGCTGTGCAGCAAGGGTATCGCAGGGACGCGAAGCCTGCAGCATAAGTCACCACGTCCGCGAAGACGTACTCGAAAAGACCTACACAGCAGCCATCCAGCAGATCACCGAGAGCGCCGATGAGGTTACTGCAGCAGTACGCGAAGGTGCCATGCTGACGCTGGAGCCGGAGAACAGAGAACGCCTCGAAGCAGTGGAACAGGCCATCATCGAGACACAGGAACAGGCCCTCGCGCTCCTCAAGAAAAAGTCCGCCCACCAGATCACCGACGCCGAGTACACAGATGCCATACAGACGTGCAGCCAGCGGATGAAGGAACTCGAAGCCCAGCAGGCCGAGCTCCAGACTATCGCCACCCGGTACAGTGAGGTCAAAGCATGGCTGGACACCTTCGAGGAAAACGTCCGCAGCGGCGACATCATGGACGCCAACGACGCCTTGGTCATGAAGGCACTGGTCGATGAGATCATCGTCAACGAGACTGGCATCGAGATACACTGCAAATGCGGCATCACCATCGAGCAGGAATATGTCAAATAAGCAGAGCCCTCGTCCACCGGCAGCGACGTCGATGGTCGAGGGCTTTTTTTGCGTAACGAAATCGTTACGTTCAACCGGGAATCGTGCCGAACGTATTGAAAAATTCACATTTCCGTGCTATACTATAATTTACTAAATTATACCTACTGGAGGAACGCATCATGCTTTTCAATGAGCCACAGACGCTTATTGTCGTATATAAGGAAGAACTATACAGTAACTTCCTAAAAAAACTTGTAGAAACAAACGATGATAACGGAGACGATGCCGTAGTAGGTACGCGGGACGGCTCAGTCCATATTGTTGCATGGACAGAAAAAGTATGGCGCGACCAAAAGAAAGCCGGTAATATCAACAACAAAGTCCTCTTTCTGGGAGATGTTAAAGGAACGGATAAACTACTCCCGATTATCGACGTAAAATACAACGAATTTGGCATTCTCTTCGGCTGGGCTGGAAATCAGGCTGTTCTTCATGTGAATAGCAAGGAACTATTGAAAAATGGATACACAGCATTTTTCGATCAATTCTGCGAATTGGCTGTGCCCGTTACCATGAAAACCAGTGCAGTAAAGGAATCAAAAGCCAAAGATAATGCTACCGCAAATCTTGTTCCTACAGAAGAAAACAGTGAAGAAAAGCGTAAAAAGAGTAAGGTCGCGAAAGCAATTGGAAACGTCGCTGTTGCCGCTGGTGTGGCACTTTTCAACCCTGTTGCTGGCGCAGTCACGGCAGCTGCTGAAGCAGGGGTAAATGCCGTGAAGTCAGTCAATGAATCTGCTAAAGTACAACAGCAACAATTCATATATGGAATCTGTAAGATGTACGAAGACCACCTTGAAGAATTTATGACCAAATAAGCGGTGACGTGTATGCAGAAAATGACAGACGCTGAAAGAGGCTGGGTGTTTGCGTCACAGGTGCTTGGAGCCAATATGTCAACACAGGCAGCAAGCGCATATGTGGCACAAGTCAATGCTGCGATCGAAAATCTGCAAAACGACCTTATGAGCATCAGCACAGGATTGACCGACGCTCGCATGGGAGGATTTGCAGCAGAGGCATGGCACGCAGGCACATTCAATGTAAACGCAGCCGCAGCCGGATCGGGCAGCAGTGCTATCGCTGGCAAGCCCGGAACAGATAATGCGCTTGGGAGAAACAATTACGGCTCCGTTGACGTTCGTGTCACTACAGCAGACGGAACAACGATAGATTACGGCTCCAAGTATGACAAGAACTTTAAGGTAACTGCAAAAGAACAGGCCACACCGAATCCAGACACCGGAGCACCTAAGTACTCCGGGCAAAAGCGCCTTGTGCCTTCGGATCAGGTTGATCAGGTCAAAGATTACGCAGCGCAAAGAGCCAGCAATCCTGAAACGCCGGAAAGATGGGCAAAAGGCTACGAAGAAACCAGCGAGGCCGTTGACCGGATATCTGATGGCGATATTGAATCCAAGCCTTTGTCAAAAGAAGACAGCGAGGAATTAGCAAGAGAAATACGAAAAAAAGAGCTTGACCTCGAAAAGCACGGTGTCAGTGCCAACGAAGCCATCAAGCCGGAATACATTATGAAGCAGGCAGCGAAAGCTGGTCTCTCAGCGGCTGTGGTCACAATGATTATGCAGACCGCGCCAGAGATTTACAAGGCAATAAGCTACCTGATAAAAACAGGAGAGCTTGACCTAAACCAGATAAAGAAAATCGGGACAAAGGCCATTTCGTCTGGAGCCGAAGGTTTCCTCCGTGGATCTATTGCGTGCACGCTACAAGTCCTTTGCGAGAAGGGCGCATTCGGTGCCGCACTCAAAGCAGTTGATGCCACAATTCTGGGAACAGTCGTGGCACTGACGCTGGAGACCGTAAAGAACAGCATTTTGGTGGCCGCAGGCAAAATGACTCCCGCACAGATGGGTGGCGCATTGGTAGACGGCGTCCTCATTTCGACCGGCTATGTTGTAGGTGCAAAGATTGGCGGAATAATCGGCCAAGCACTTGGTTTTGAACTGCCGGTGATCGGATACATCCTTGGCAGTTTGGTAGGCTGCGCATTTGCAGCAGTTTATAACATCGGCAAAAAGAAACTGATTTCGTTCTGCGTGGACACCGGCTTCACATGCTTTGGTTTGGTAGAACAAGACTACACGCTGCCAGAAGAAGTACTTCGTGATATGGGTATCGACTTCACACCCATAACACGCACTGAGGTAAGCCACACAAACGTGAATAGAACACAGCTCGCGTCTGGCGCACAGCATGCAGCCATCGATACGATTGACATCAAAGTGCTCCGTAGAGGCATCATTGGCGTAAACCGCGTCGGATACGTTTGCTGAAATTGGAAGGAGGCCAGAACGTGATAACCGATGCAAAGGACGAATGGGCCTCACTCACGCCGAAAGAAAAGAAGCGGGCTTTGTACGAGAAACAGAAAAAGCTGCTGGATGACTTTCTGGAACGGAACGCGATCAGTCAAGCACAGTATGAAAAGAGCCTGCACGACTTGACCGAGAAGATGGGCTACGGCGAGACGAAATAAATCGGTACCATTTCCGCTTTTTTAGCTTCAATCGGTACCATTTGGTCGCTTTTAGACAACAAAGAAACCTCTTTTGTCTACCAAGACAAGAGAGGTTTTTGTGTTCTATTGAAAAAATCATAGTTTTGTGGTATAATCAGTTCGATAAATAAGAATTTTACGGAGGTAATATTGTATGTGGTTTGTGCTTGCATTACTATCTGCAATATTTGCAGCACTTACCTCTATACTGGCAAAGGTCGGCATAGAAGGCGTCAACTCAAATCTTGCAACAGCAATAAGAACCGTTGTTGTAGTTGTTATGGCTTGGGGAATGGTGTTCCTCACGAATTCACAAAACGGAATTGCTGAAATAAGCAAACGAAGCTGGTTGTTTATAATTCTGTCGGGTTTGGCAACGGGTGCCTCATGGTTATGCTATTACAGAGCATTACAGTTAGGTGATGCTTCAAAGGTTGTTCCAATTGACAAATTAAGTGTTGTAATTACATTGGTTTTGGCATTTGTATTCCTACATGAGCAATTTACAACGAAATCGTTGATAGGTTGCATACTTATTGGAATGGGAACTATGGTAATGGTTCTTTAAAACCATTTATTGGATAGATAGACAAATTCCAATTTATCGAACAGCGCAACTACACTACTTTTGGTCGTTTTTACCCCCACTTATATACCGTTTAGTCGCTCTTTCGCATATGAACGAAACGGTTGATGCGTCTGGCGAAAAGCCAGGCGCATCAACCGTTTCCGTTCATAAGGATGTATTTTCTTATGAGAGATTGGTCGCAACCTCTGTTATGGAGGCTGCGGCCTTTTCTCTTTCTATTGACCACCTCCGGCGTGAGCGTTTCCATACTGGAGTACTCCCTGAGTCCTGCCAGCTGCCCCTGATCCGTTGACATCCCGGCACGCAAAAAGGGTCCCCGGCTCTCGCCGGGGACCCTTTCCCGTCTCTTACGGGTGCTCACAGAGCGCTTACAGAATGTTGATGGACGTCTGCTTGGGCAACTGCTTCTTGGCCGCCTTCGGCACGGAGATGGTCAGGATGCCGTCCTCGAACTTGGCGGACACCTCCTCCGGCTCCACGTCCTCGCCTACGTAGAAGCTGCGGCTGCAGGCGCCGGCATAGCGCTCCTGACGGATGTACTTGCCCTTCTTGTCCTGCTCCTCCTTGTCCAGACCCTTGGCGGCCTGAATGGTCAGATAGCCGTTCTTCAGCTCCACATTGACCTCGTCCTTCTTGAAGCCCGGCAGGTCGATATCCAGTTCATAGGAGCTCTCCGTCTCCCGCACGTCTGTCTTCATCAGGTTCTTGCCGTGCTTGCCATACAGCGGGTCACGGCTCTGAGGTACCATCATCCCGAAAGGATCAGAGAAGAAATCATCAAACAAATTCTCACCAAAAATGCTGGGCAACATAAGTCATACCTCCATTCAAAATTCCGGGTGCCGGTGTCTCGCCGGCGCCAACTTTTGTCACCGCTTACACATTGTATGCGTTTTCCGTTCCCCGGTGGAGCTCTTTGGCTCTCTCCCTTGGAACAGCTTCATCATAGCACCATTTTTAGCACTGTCAAGCGGTGAGTGCTAAAGTTCACGAAAGTGCCACCGTTTGTTCACAAAATATCCGAAAAGTCCCCCCTTGTCCCCCAGCCCACCGAAAAATATTGTCCTGGGCATATACAAGCGGCCGAAAGTGTGGTATACTTTCATGAGCCAATTTACAAAATGTTCAGGAAGCCGGAAGGATGCCGGGTATAATGGTAATATAGTATATAAATTGGGAGGTTTCCTATGGCACGCAATATTCTGGTGGTCGAGGATGACCGCAATATTTCCGACCTGATCCGGATGTATCTGGAGAAGGAGGGCTTTGACGTCCGCATCGCCTACGACGGCGGCAAGGCCGTGGAGGAGTACGACCGGCAGGCGCCGGACATGGTGCTGCTGGATATCATGCTGCCGGTGATGGACGGCTGGTCCGTCTGCGCCCACATCCGGGAAAAGGCCAAGACACCCATCATCATGCTGACGGCTAAAAGCGAGGTCAACGACCGCATCACCGGTCTGGAGATGGGCGCCGACGACTATCTGGTCAAGCCCTTCGAGATGAAGGAGCTGATGGCCCGCATCAACGCCGTGCTGCGCCGCAGCGAGATCCCCGACGACACCCGCAAGCGTCTGGTGTTCGACAAGCTGGAGATCAATCTGGACAGCTACGAGCTGCTGGTGGACGGCAAGAAGGTGGATACGCCCCCCAAAGAGCTGGAGCTGCTGTACCATCTGGCCTCCACGCCCAACCGGGTCTACACCCGCAACCAGCTGCTGGACGAGGTGTGGGGCTTCGACTACTTCGGTGACTCCCGGACAGTGGACGTCCATATCAAGCGCCTGCGGGAGAAGATCGAGAATGTCTCCGACCAGTGGGAGCTGAAAACCGTGTGGGGCGTGGGCTATAAGTTTGAAGTGAAGTGATGGCAGAGCGCAAGAAACGGTTCAGCGGGCTCTACTGGCAGCAGTTCGCCCTGACCGCCGGCATGGTGATGCTGACGCTGCTGCTGCTGGGCGTGTCCTTTTTCGCCCTGAGCTATAACTATAACTTCACCGAGCGGCGGGACGAGCTGCAGGAGCGGGCCAGTCTCATTGCTCAGGTGTCCGTGGACTACCTGAAGTCCGGCGGCCAGACAGAGGATGAAAACCTCAAGCGCTTCATCAGTCTGGGCAGCGCCATGACCAACGCCGAATTTCTGGTGTGCAACGACAGCGGCTATGCCCTGCTGACGGCGGACCAGCGGCTGGGGGGCAAGGTGGTGGCCATCCCGCAGGAGATCACGCAGGAGGTTCTGACGGGCAGCGGCCTGTATCAGGGCCGCAGCAGTCTGGGCGGCGCCTACACCTCCAAACAGTTCGTGGTAGGCGTCCCCGTTCAGGACGGCGACCAGACCATCGGCATGGTGCTGGCGGTGATGAACGCCCGCTCCGTCATGGGGATGTGGCGGTCCTTCATCAGCCTGTTCCTCATGACCTCCGCCATCATCCTGCTGCTGGTGTTCATCGTCACCTCCCTGACCTCCATGCGGCAGATCCAGCCCATCCGGGAGATGGTGCAGGCCACACGGGCCTACGCCGCCGGGAACTTCGACGTACGGATGCAGGACGCCGACCGGGGCGATGAGATCGGCGAGCTGGCGGCGGGCTTTAACAACATGGCAGACTCTCTGGCGGAGACGGAGCGCCAGCGCCGGGACTTCATCGCCAATATCTCCCATGAATTAAAGACCCCCATGACCTCCATCGCCGGCTACACCGACGGTATTCTGGACGGCACCATCCCACCGGAAAAAGAACGCAAGTACCTGCAAATTATCTCCGACGAGAGCCGTCGGCTCAGCCGTCTGGTGCGCCGGATGCTGGATATCTCTCAGATCCAGTCGCAGGAGATGAAAAAAGAGGACTTCGACCTGTGCGAGAGTATGCGTCTGGCGCTGCTGTCCATGGAGCAGAAGATCACCGACCGGGAGTTGGACGTAGAGGCGGACATCCCGGAGGAGCCTGTGATGGTGGAGGGCGTCAACGACCTCATCACGCAGGTCATTTACAACCTGCTGGAAAACGCCACCAAGTTTGCCGCTTCCCACTCATCCCTGTATCTGGGGCTGGCCATCCATGGGGAGAAGGCCGTGGTCACGGTGCGCAACGTCGGTCAGACCATCCCCGCCGAGGAGATCCCCCTGCTGTTTGAGCGCTTCCACAAGTCCGACAAATCCCGCAGCGAGGATAAGGACGGCTACGGGCTGGGCCTGTACGTGGTAAAGACCATCCTGTCTCAGCACAAGGAGCAGATCACCGTCACCAGCGAAAACGGCGTCACCGCCTTCAGCTTTACCGTTCAGATGGCTCACCCCATGCGGAACGAACCGTGAGAGGAAGTATCCTATGTATAATGACGAAAACAGAGAATTTGACCCGGTAGGCGGCGATCTGCCGCCCCAGCCGCAGCAGGACCGGACGGACCTGCCGGAGGAGGAGCCGGACGAGATTGTCAGCTGGTACACTCCCCGGCAGGAAGAGCCGGAGGAGGTCGTCAACTACTTCGTCCAGCAGCGCCCCATGCCCCGGAACGTCTGGAAGCAGGCCGCCAAGACCCAGCGCAAGCGCCGCCGTCTGTGGACGTGGCTGGGCATAGGCGGCATAGCGCTGGTGGTCGTGGTCATCGTGGTGGCGGTGCTCCTGTCCTCCACCGCCTCCAGCGCCCCCAGCCTGCCGGGCAGCGACGACGGCCACTCCGCCAGCAGCATGGTGGATATCTTCCGCAAGAAGGAGACTACCATCCCCCGCATCTCCGGGGAGGAGGGCGTGAAGCTCAGCTGTCAGGACCCCTCCGGTCAGGAGCTTACCATTCAGCAGGTATACGCTAAGGTGAACCCGTCGGTGGTGGCGGTGGTGGCGGAGCAGTCCGACGGCTCTGCCGCCGTAGGTACCGGCGTCATCATGACCGAGAGCGGCTATATCATCACCAATGCCCACGTCATCTCCGGCGGCAAGAGCTGCTGGGTGGCGCTGGACACCGGCGTCACCTATGACGCCCGTCTGGTGGGCTATGATGAGGACGCGGATCTGGCGGTGCTGCGGGCCATTGCGGACAATCCCCTGCCGGCGGCGGAGTTCGGCAACTCCGACCTGCTGACGGTGGGTGACCCGGTGTACGCCATCGGCAACCCCTTGGGCGTAGAGCTGCGGGGGACCCTCACCAACGGCATCGTCTCCGCCATCAACCGTGAGGTGGAGATGCAGGGCCGCACCATGACCATGATCCAGACCAACGCCGCCCTGAATAACGGCAACTCCGGCGGCCCCCTCATCAACAGCTATGGGCAGGTCATCGGCATCAACACCATGAAAATGAGCAACTCCAGCCTCTCCGAGGACGAGGCCACAGTGGAGGGACTGGGCTTCGCCCTGCCCATCAGCTCCGTGTCCTTCGTGGTCAATGACCTCATCGCCCACGGGGAGTTTCTGGGTACCCCCACCATCGGTATCACCGTCCGCACCATCGAAAAGTCCGGTGGCGGCACGCAGGTGGAGGTCTACACCGTGGACGACGCCCTGGGCGCTGCGGAGGCCGGTGTGCAGCCCGGCGATATCATTCTGGAGGCGGACGGCCAGCCTGTCTCCGTCACCAGCGATCTGCTGACGGTGCGGCGCAGCCACTCCGTGGGCGATACCATCCGTCTGACCATCCAGCGGGACGGCCAGTCCCTGACGGTGGACGTGGTCCTGTACGCCAGCAAATAACCCCTGCGCCGCATGGGGCCGCTCCGGCCCGGTGCGGCGCACTGCTTTCAAGGAGGAACTTATGAAGCAGCATCCTTTGCAGACGGCGGGCCGGGTGCGCCTGCCCTATACCCGGCGGCGCAGCGACGCCCGGTGCGTCACCTCGCTGTCCCAGCTGCCGGACGTACCGGAACTGAACTCCTATGATCCCGAATTTTTCGCCGGCCACGCCCTGCTGCTGGTGACGGATACCACCGCCTCCGGATCCCTGCCTCCCATTCTCCATACTGCCGATATAACCGACGGCCACGGCACGGTGCGGCTGCAGCGCCCCCTGCCGGCCCGGAACCAGTGCGTCACGCAGGACATGGCCACTTGGCTCCTGTGGGCGGAGGTCCCTGTCTCTTGGGCCGGCCTCTCCTGGGCGGTAGAGAACCCCGCCCTCCCCCCGGAGCGCCTGTCCCTGTATTAAAAGGAGTCTTTGACATGGCTATTCTAATTGCTTATTACTCCCGTGCGGGAGAGAACTACTTCGGCGGCTCCTACCGCCGCATCCCCGTGGGCAACACCCGGCGGGTGGCGGAGCAGCTGGCATCCCTCACCGGCGGCGACCTGCTGGAGCTCCGTCAGGCCCAGCCCTATTCCGACGACTACCGCACCTGCGTGGCACAGGCCAGAGCCGATTGGCAGCAAAGTGTCCGTCCGGAGCTGCTGGGTCTGCCGAAAGATCTGTCGGGCTATGACCGCATCTATCTGGGCTATCCCAACTACTGCGGCACCATGCCCATGGCGGTCTATACCTTCTTGGAGCACTACGACTTCACCGGCAAGCTCATCTGTCCCTTCTGCACCCACGAGGGCAGCGGCCTCTCCCAGACGGAGCGGGACATCCGCAAAGCCGCACCGGGGGCCACCGTCACCCGTGGCCTTGCCATCCACGGCAGTCACGTGGACGAGGCCGCACCGGCCCTGACCCGGTGGGTCAAGGAGATGCAGTAGCATGGACTGTCAGGAAATCCGGGGGGACCTACGGGCCGCCGCTGCATCCTACAGCGCCCAGCGGCAGCAGTCGGCACAGCTGCTGCTCTGCCTGAAGCGCACCCTGCCCTTTTCGAATCGGGAGGCGTATAACGCCCTCCCCCGGGAGCTGCTGGGGGATCGTCTGGGCGAGGGAAGCATCATCGCCCCGCCCGGTGCGCAGGTGGGTCACCAAGTTTGAAAACACCACCTGATTAAACCGCACTGAAAATTCGGAGATGCGTACTTTTACAAAACACAGCAAATAAGCAAATTAAAAGCACGGAAATGGTTGATATTTAGATAATTTGATAATATAATGACAACATGATAAAATTCACACCATAATTTGTAAAAGTACACATTCGTAAAACCGAAAAAGGAGAGAAAGCATTATGGCTGACAACATCGGAACAGTTGTGCAGGGCGCACACAGCGGCTTTTATGTTTACTGGGCAAAGCATTTAGGGATAGATAAAGAGGCTTTTTATCTATCTGAAAGAAAAAATACTGCCTCGGTCAGTTTGTCGGATATATGCTTGGATACAAGTACAGTCGTGGGCTATGAGGAGATCGGCTCTCGCACGGGACCGAATTTTAATGCCGTGGCAAAAAGCACCCTGCTGGGTGGAGCCGCCCTGGGACTTTTGGCCTCATCGGTATCGAACATCGAAGAAGCAACCTTTGTAGTTTTCCTGAAGAATAAGGAAAGCTGCACGATTCATCTGAATATTACATGGGCCGTGGAATATTTCAGAAGGATATTTGTCACCAAGAAAGGCGCCGGTCCCAATGGCTCCAATATGCAGCAGGGTGGTATTGCCCGCGTCAGCGGTGACCCCAAGGTTCTCTTGGAGCGTGCCTTTATGTTTTTGGAGGACGGTGACTGGGACAAGGCAGACATATACTGCGAAAGTGTCCTTGACCAGAACCCCAAATGCGCCGAGGCGTACTTGGGCAAGCTGATGGCGGAGGTGAAGATTCGCAAAAAAGAGGATTTAAGCAAAGCAAAAGAACCGCTTGACCAATCTGATAATTACAGAAAGGTCATGCGCTTTGCTGACGAGAGCCTCCGGGAACGTTTGTCGAATGCAAAAGAAGTGCAGCATAATGAGCAGCTTTACGCAGAAGCCATGGCCCGTATGACCGCAGCATCCGATGAAGAGGCTTATAGAAATGCGGCTCAAAAGTTTTATTCCTTGGGGAGCTACAAGGATGCTTCATTGCGCAGAGAGCAATGCCTGCAGCGGGCGGATAGGATAATAGCAGATCGCATGCAGCGTGAAGAAACGAAGCGGAAAGAAGACATCTATTCTCGAGCCGAGAAGTGTATGCACAAAGGGACAATCGAGAGCTATAATACTGCGATCCAACTATACGAATCTGTTCCGAACTTCCGTTCTTCTGCGGCACAGATCAGTGAATGCAGAAGGAAAATCGAAGACTTAGAGGCCAAGGAGGCAGCCCGACAGGTCGCTGTGGAGAAGGCCAAGAAAAAGGCAAAGAAGATTGCGATCATTGCCGCGCCGATCGTCTGCGTTTGCATTGTGTTTGTGATTGTGCTGACCACAGTTATTATTCCAAAGCAAAAATATAACGAAGCGATGGATTTGATTGATTCTGGTGATTACGAATCCGCATATGCATTGCTTGAGGAAATCGGCAAAAATGATGTGATTGCAACCAACAAATATGACAGAGCAATAGATTTAATTGATTCCGGCGATTACGAATCCGCATATGCATTGCTTGAGGAAATCGGAGATAATGAGACAATAGTTTCAAACAAGTATGATAGAGCAGTCAAATGCATAGAGTCTGGCGAATATCAAGCGGCGTATATTCTGCTGGACGGCCTTGAATATAAAGACAGCACCGAAAAGCTCCAGAGCATCAGGCCGCTATTACTTGCAAAGGCCAAGCCAGGAGATACGGTCTTTTTGGGTACTTATGAACAGGATAACAATACTTCGAACGGCAAAGAGGATATTACATGGCTTGTTCTGGAAGTAAAAGATGGAAAGGCACTTGTAGTCAGCAAATACGCTCTGGATTGCAAACAGTACAACACAAGCAATACCATTGTTACTTGGGAAACCTGTACACTTCGCAAGTGGCTAAACAATGATTTTATCAATGCGGCGTTTTCCAGCTATGAAAGGGCTATGATTCCTACTGTTATGGTATCGGCAGATAAAAGGCCTGGCCACAGTGCAAATCCCGGCAATGCAACGCAGGATCAGGTGTTTTTGCTTAGCATCACGGAGGCGAATAAATATTTCAATTCCAATGGTGCAAGACAGTGCGAGCCTACGGATTATGCAGTTGCGAATGGCTCTAGGGAAAGCCACAGCGGCAACTTCTGCTGGTGGTGGCTGCGGTCGCCCGGCAGCACTCAGGATTCTGCCGCCTATGTCTACAGTGGCGGCGGTGTCATCGAGTCCGGCAACGATGTCGACTACAATGACGGTGCCGTCCGCCCCGCTATGTGGATAACAATGTGAGAGTGTCGTTTTTTGCAATAAATCGAATCTGACTATGTAAGCTGAGCAAATGAAAGGGGCGTTTACGCAATGATAAGCAGAGCTGAAGATGCATATAAGCGTTTATTCCCAACAGAATCAGAAAAGGCTGCGGCATTTGATAAAATCGCAGAGTTATTCTATAACTGCAATTTTGGTTCAACTACAAAAGCTGATATAGAAACACTTATGTTTTCGATTTATATTGAGAGCATTTTAGACAAAGAAGGTCCTGCGAATTTCAACGCTTATAGCGATTATACACTGTCAAAGGCATTATGTATTACACAATCAAAAGTTAGCAATTTGAAAGTTAGGAAGGAACTTTCCTACCCATATAAAGATTTTGAATGGAAAGATTCATTTGTATTATTGTCGAAAAAGGCAACATTTGAAGATGGGAAAGTCAAACTATATATTCCTGATAGAAATTTGTTTCTTGAGATAAAAAATGCTATAGAGGAAGCAGGCGGATTTGTAGAGATTCAATTGACGCCCCATCTGCTTCAAGTAAATCTGCCGTATTTTTTGGACTTGATTCTTGCGATAGATGGCAATGATTCACGCACTGAAATTATAAAGATAATCAAAACAAAGATGCGTAAAGATAGCAAAGACCTGAACATTTTGCAGCAGGAACCTATTGGAAAATCACTACTGAAACATGCACCAGACCTAATTATTGAAATCATTGGAGAGTGTATCCCTGTTTTTGGGGGAACTGCAAAGAAAATTGCGCACAATTTGTATAATGCCATAAAGTCAAAAGAGAATATAGATTAATAAGCAATGACACAAGCGAATTTGCCATAACACCAAAAGCCACACGGCCTGCAAACACAGACCGTGTGGCTTTACAATTTTCATAAAATATTCTCAATAGAAATGATAAATCCGAACACATTACCCACTTGGATAATGTAGTTCGGATTATCATTCCTTGGTCCGAGTGTCGAGATTCGAACTCGAGGCCTCTTGAACCCCATTCAAGCGCGATACCAAACTTCGCCACACCCGGATACCATATTCACTTGCTGCATCATGTCAGCTTGATTACTATACCACACTCCTTTTTATTTTGCAAGCCCTATTTCAGATTTTTTTTGCATTTTTTACGGAAGCGGCAGCCGCTCCCCTACTGCGCCGCCTCCAACTCCTGCAGGATATCCCGGCACAGGGCCGCATCCGGTACTATGCCGGTAAAGTGAGCGAAGGACAGCGCCGCCTGCTGCACCAGCAGGGCAAGCCCTCCCACTGCCGTCAGGCCCCGATGCTCCGCCGCTCGCATCAGAGCTGTGTCCGTGGGATGGTACACCAAATCGTATACCACCGCCTTCGCCGGCAGCGCCTGTACGAAATCCAAAGACTCGAACTCCGGCGAACCCTCCATGCCCAGCGGTGTGGCGTTCAGCAGCAGCCCATGCTCTGCGGCGGCACGGGGCAGGTCCTCCCATGAGACAGTCACACCGCCGCACCGGGCAGCCAGCGCCGCTGCCTTTTCCGGTGTCCGGGCGCACACCGTCACCCGGCAGCCCGCCTGCGCCAGTGCCAGCGCCGCCGCCTTGGCGGCTCCCCCGGCCCCCAGCACCAGCGCCGCCTGCCCCGCCGGTGCAAAGCCCCGCAGCCGCAGGCTCTCCACCACCCCCGGCCCGTCGGTGTTGTACCCCACGGCCCGGCCATTCCGGAAGCATACGGTGTTCACGGCGCCGCAGGAGGCCGTCCACGGCTCCACCGCATCCAGCAGCGGCAGGATGCGCTCCTTCAGGGGCATGGTGACGTTGCACCCGTCCCACGCTCCCCGGCAGCCCTGCACCACGAAATCCCCCAGTGTTTCCGCCGTCACCGTCACTGCTTCATAGCTTCCAGCAGCACCACACCTCTCCATAAATCGCCGGTGGATGCGGGGCGACAGGCTGTGACCCACCGGATCCCCGATGACACACAGCCGCATCACAGGCCCTCCGCCAGCAGTACCAGCGCCTCCAGATAGCCGTCAAAGCCGTGGCCCACGATCTGCTCCCGGCAGGCCGGGGCCGTCACCGATATCTGCCGGAAGGGCTCCCGCTGACGGATATTCGACAGGTGTACCTCCACCGCCGGAACATCTACCGCCCGCAGAGTATCGTAAATGGCATAGCTGTAATGGGTATAGGCTGCCGGGTTGATGACGATGCCGTCATAGACCCCCGCCGCCTGCTGAATGGCGTCGATGATAGCCCCCTCGTGATTGCTCTGGAAGCAGTCCGCCTCCCAGCCGTGGGCGGCGGCATAGTCCTGCACCCGGCGGCACAGGGTCTCATAGGTGCCGGTGCCGTAGATATCCGGCTCCCGGCTGCCCAGCAGATTCAGATTCGGCCCGTTGATGATGAGGAATTTCATACCTGTTCCCTCCATATGGCGGCAATGACCTCTGCCGCCGCCTGCGCCGTATCCTCCCGGATGGCGTAGTCGGCACAGATGCGGTACAGCGCCTCCCGCTGCCGCCGCAACGTCTCCAGCGAACCGCCCCCGGCCAGCAGCGGGCGGTTCGCTCTTTCTAATGTGCGCTCAATATCTGCCACCGGGCGATCCAGCCAGAACACCACGCCGCTGCGCCGCAGCAGCGCCCGGTTCTCCGGCCGCAGCACAGCCCCGCCGCCGGTGGCCAGCACGCAGTCCTCTCCGGCGCAGAGTGCCTGCAATGCCGCCGTCTCCCAGCGGCGGAAGCACTCCTCTCCGCCGGAAAACAGCTGCGCCACCGTCCTGCCCGCCAGCCGCTCCACCTGCGGGTCGCAGTCCCGGAAGGGCAGGCCCAACTGCCGGGCCAGCAACCCGCCTACGGTGGTTTTTCCGCTGCCGGGAAGACCGATGAGGATCAGCTTTTTCATGCCTGCTCCTCCCGGCTCAGCTCCATCAGCAGGCGGAACAGCCGCTCCACCTGCTGCCGCCGCTCCGGGGCCAGCTGCCCCCGTGTGTGCAGCACCTGCTCCTCCCGACCGGCATCCTGCACCGGCAGGTGATGCTCCCGTTTATAGGCGCCGATCCGGCGGGAAATGGACTGTCTTCGGACAAAAAGCGTCGTCAGCTCTGTGTCCAGAATGTCCAGCTGACCACGCAAATTGTCCAGTTCTTCGCCGCCGTCGGCGCCCTTCAGTCTCCACAGGGCCAAGGCCGCCGCACTCTCCACCACCACCGGCGCCCGCAGGGCGATGCAGGCATCGTGACGGCCGCCGATGGTGATTTTTGTGTTGGTCATAGTTTCAAGGTCGATGGTCTCCTGCGGCTGGGCGATGGAGGGGGTGGGGCGGAAAGTCACGGTGAACTCCACCGGCATCCCGTTGGTGATGCCGCCGTTGATGCCGCCGCTGTGATTGGTGACAGACCAGACCCTCCGGCCGTCGGTGCGCCAAGGGTCGTTGGCCTGACTGCCCCGGAGGGCGGCAAACTCCTCCCCGGCCCCGAAGGCCACCGCCTTCACGCCGGGGATGGCGAACACGTGGCGGGCGATCTCCGACTCCACCGTCTCCCGCCAGTCCGGGCCGCCCCAGCCGGCGGGCAGACCCGTGACGATGCAGCGCACCTGACCGCCCACGGAGTCCCCCTCCTGTCGGGCCTCCGCCGCCCGCTGGCGCAGGGTATTTTCATCAATAACTTGCGCATTTACTTCAATATCTTGCAGTTTTAGCCAGCTTTTTGCCAGAGCACCCGCCGCCACCAGAGGGGCCGTCAGCCGTCCGGAAAAGGCCCCGCCTCCACGGGGATCGTTGCGCCCACCGCTCTGCACCCAAGCGGTATAGTCGGCGTGGCTGGGCCGGGGCGTGTGGCGCAGGGCATCGTAATCCGCCGAGCGAACGTCCCGGTTCCGCAGCAGCAGGCACACCGGCATTCCGGTGGTCACGCCCTGATAGACCCCGCTGAGTACCTCCACCTGATCCGGTTCATGCCGGGCGGTGGAGAGAGGATCTTGGGGCGCACGGCGCAGCAGCTGACGGCAGATGAACTCCTCATCCACCGGCAGACCCGGCGGCACATCCCGCAGCAGCACTCCCACGGCGGGGCCGTGGGACTCCCCGAATATGGTATAATCCATCATGTCAAGTGTTCCACCTTTCCACCCAGTTGGGCATAGTCCCGCCAGAAGGCCGGGTAGGATTTGGCGGTGCAGTCCGCTCCCCGCAGCACCACCGGCTCCCGGCAGAAGGGGGCGGCGCAGGCCGCCAGCATAGCCAGCCGATGATCTCCGGCGCTCTGCACCTCACCGCCCTGAAGACACGCCACACCACGGACGGCAAGACCGTCCGCCGTCTCCTGCGCCCGGCCGCCCAAAGCCGTCAGCAGGGCCGCCGTGGCCGCCAAGCGGTCGCTCTCCTTATGCCGCAGGCGGGCGGCATCTGTGAAGTGCATCTCCTTGTCAGGCCGCAGCGCCGCCAGCAGAGCCAGCGGCGGCAGCAAATCCGGGTTCTCCCGGAGGGACACCTGTTGGGGAAGCTCCCGGCACAGGGTCAGCGCCCTGCGGTCCCCCTGCCGGGAGTCCTGCCGCAGACCCGTTACCGTGATGCCTTGGCCCAGCGCCGCCAGCACCAGCCAATAGGCCGCCGCCGACCAGTCCCCCTCCTGCTCCATGGGCAGCGGAGCAAAGCACTGGCCGCCGGGAATGCGCCAGCCGCCCTGCGCCCGGTGCAGCACGACACCGTAGCGCTCCAGCACCCACGCCGTTAAGTCCACATAGGGCCGGGACACCGGCCCCGGCGCCTCCAGCCGGGAGTCCTCCCGGCACAGGGGCAGGGCCATGAGCATCCCGCTAATGAGCTGGGAGGTATCGCCCCCCGGCAGACGGTACACGCCGCCGGTAAGGCGGCCCGTGACCCGCAGTCCGCCGGGACAGGGCGTCACGCCCCACAGGCCCGGCATCACCCGCTCCAGCAGCCGGGGCGTACCGGTGAACGTCACCTCACGGCCCAGCGTCATAGCTAACGGCAGCAGGAAGCGCAGGGTACTGCCGCTGGCTCCGCAGGGAACCTTCTCCCCGCCGCCGTATAAGACCCGCAAGCCCGCCGCCGTGGCCCGGATATCCTCCGGGGCATCGGGGGAAACCGGCGGGAACCGGCCAGCCGCCGCCTGACAGATCAGCTCCCGGTGCCAGCGACTCTTGGAAGGCGGGGCCGCCACCGTCCCCGCCAGCGGGGCGGGATACAGCTTCACATCCATCGGGTTTCCTCCAGCAGCTCCTCCGGCGTCACCGACCACAGCACGCCGTGGCCGGGGCGCTCCAGCACCGCAATGGTCATCTCGCCGCCGCTGCGTTTTTTGTCCCGCAGCAGGTACTGCCGCCACGCCGTCTCCGGCAAGTCCAGCCGCCGGGGCAGGTCATAGCGTTCCAGCAGCGTCCCCAGCCGGGCCAGCATGGCCGTCTGGTCGCTGCCGTGGGCCGTCTGCCAGCGGAGCATCTCCATCATACCAGCCGCCACGCACTCGCCGTGGGTATAGCGGCCGCCGCCCAGTGCCTCCATGGCGTGGCCGAAGGTGTGGCCGAAGTTCAGCAACCGACGGGGGCCTTCGTCCCGCTCATCCTGCGCCACCAGCGCCGCCTTGCAGGCAAGGCACCGGCGGATGATCCGGGGCCAGTCCGGCTCCTGCTGCTCCAGCCGGGTCAGCAGCTCCTCATCAGCGATGCAGCCGTATTTGATGACCTCGGCCATGCCGCAGGCCAGCTGACGCCGGGGCAAGGTGGCGAGGCAGACGGTATCCGCCAGCACCATGCGGGGCTGGTAGAAGCAGCCCAGCAGGTTTTTCCCCTCCGGCAGGTCCAGCCCCGTTTTGCCGCCTACGGCGCTGTCCACCTGCGCCAGCAGGGTGGTGGGGGCCTGCACCAGCGCCACGCCACGCAGCAGCGTGGCCGCCGCAAAGCCCGCCAGATCGCCGGTGACGCCGCCGCCCAGGGCCACGATGCCGTCGCTGCGGGTCAGGCCCAGCTGCACCAGCCGGCGGCACAGCCGGTCGTACTCCTCCAGCGACTTGGAGCCCTCACCCGCCGGGAAGGTCACCAGCGGCCAGCCGGTGCGGCGGGCCAGCGGAGCGCCGTACAGGGCTGCCACCGTGTCGTCGCAGACGATGGCCCAGCGGCCCACACCCAGCGGGCGCAGCAGCTCCTCCGCCTGCTCCAGCAGACCGCCGCCGATGTAAATGGGATAGCTGCGCCGTCCCAGCGCCACCTGTAAGGTCTCCATAGGCCCACCTCCTCTCGTTTTTCCTATTGTAGCGGGTTTTGCCGGGGAAGTAAAGCCGTGGTGAAAAATCCAAAGGATTTTTCACTGCGGGGCGGGAGAAGGGGCTGCGGAAGATGCAAAAAGAGCCGCCTCCTGCGGGAGGCAAACTTTGTGAGACCTGCGGGGGCGCAAAAAAGAGCCGCCTCCTGTGGGAGGCGGCTCTTTTATTGGGAACCTATTATCTGACGCGGACTTCGCATTTCAGCGTCTGTCCATCCACTTCGGCAATAATCGTTGTTCTGCCAGAGCTCACAGCCGTCACCTCACCGTCGCTGTTGATGGTGGCAATGTTGCTGTGCTCGGTGCTCCACTTCACGGTGGAATCTGTGCCGTCCACCGTCATGGGGACTACCGGGTCGCCCACGCTCATTGTAAAGTCCGTCTGGGCAACTCCCTTGCTATTATAGATGGAGCGCAGCACCAGATCCTTCTTGGGGGCCTCCTTCACGGTGACGGTGCAGGTGACGGGGTCGGCCCCCTCGGCGGAGGCGGAGATGGTGGCCGTACCGGCGGCGACAGCGGTGACGGTGCCGTCCTCGCCCACGGCGGCGACGCCGGCATTGCCGGAGGTCCATGTGATGCCCTCAGCGCCGGTAGCTGTCAGCTTCCCGGTGCCGCCGACGGTCAGCTCCAGAGCCGTCTGGTCCAGAGACAGGGTGACGGTGGGGGTATTGGGGTCCACGTCCTCTGTGGGGTTCTTGGGGGGATCGGGCCGGTCGTCGCCGGACTTTCCGCTGCCGATGAGGGTATAGAGCAGCACCCCCGCCACCAGCACCAGCACCAGCACCAGCGTGGGGCCGAGGATGCTGGGACTCTTCTGACGATGGACCCGGCGGCCGGGATTCACCGGCTTTTTGCCGCCGTTGGCAAAGGCTTCGTCCTCCTCGCAGAAGGGACAGGTCTTATAGCTATCGGAGAACATTTCTCCGCACTTAGGGCATTTCAACAGGCTCATGGGATCTCCTCCAATTAAAAACGCCGCAGGGGCGATAACACAGTAGTAAACTTATATTTGTTATAATACCCGTTTTGCCGCCCTCCGTCAACTGTAATTGCTGGAAGTTCAAGCTTTTTTTACAACTTTCGCCGGGGAGTGCTTGCTTTTCCGGCGCAGGTTTCCTATAATGGAAAGGATAAAACCAGCAGGGGGACGACGAGTATGAATACCATTTTCATCGGCATCGCCGGAGGCACCGGCTCCGGCAAGACCACCCTTACCGAGCATCTGGCCCAGCGGTTCGGACCGGACATCAGCGTGGTGCATCACGACAACTACTACAAGCGGCAGGACTGTCCCTTCGAGGAGCGGTGCAAGCAGAACTACGACCACCCCGACGCCTTCGACACGGAGCTGATGGTGGAGGATCTGAAGCGGCTGAAGGCCGGGGAGACCATCCACTGCCCCGTCTACGACTACACCATCCACAACCGCACCGACAAGACCATCGAGATAAAGCCCACCAAGGTGGTCATCGTGGAGGGCATCCTCATCTTCCAGAACAAGGCGCTGCGGGATCTGCTGGACATCAAAATTTTCGTGGAGACCGACGCCGACGTGCGTATCCTGCGACGGGCGCTGCGGGATGTAGAGGAGCGGGGACGCTCCATGCAGTCGGTGGTGGAGCAGTATCTGGCCACGGTGAAGCCCATGCACGAGCAGTTTGTGGAGCCCACCCGAAAGTACGCCGACATTGTGGTGCTGGAGGGCGGACACAATCTGGTGGCGCTGGATCTCATCATGCAGCGCATCGCCAACCACATCGCGGAGAACTGACGTGAGGCATCCGGTTCTTCGCTATGGGGCGGCAGCCCTGTGCGTGCTGGGGGCGGTGTATTTTCTGCTGCCCCTGTCCATGGGGGTGCTTCACATCGGGATGCTGTACCCGGCGGCGGGGCTGCTGCTGGCGGCGGTGTGGCTGGTGTTCCCCGGTCTTTTCCGGCAGTGGCCCAGGTGGCTGCGGCGCACGGTGTGCGTGGTGCTGGTGGCGGGGCTGCTGGTGCTGGGGACTATCCTGACCCTGATGGGCATCCGGGCGGCCCATCATCCCGATGGTACACGGCCGGTCACTGTCATTGTACTGGGCTGTCAGGTGCGGTCCGACGGCACTCCCAGTCGGATGCTCCGGGACCGTATCCAAAGTGCATATGACTACCTCTCTACCCACGAGAGAGCCGTGTGCGTGGCCTCCGGCGGACAGAACGACCGGGAGCCCACCACCGAGGCCCGGTGCATCCGGGACACGCTGGTGTCCATGGGCATCGACCCCGGCCGCATCTATCCGGAGGATGCCTCTACCTCCACAGAGGAGAATCTGGCCTTTTCCGCTGAGGTCATCCGGCGGGAGGGTCTGCCTACGGAGGTGGCCATCGCCTCCGACAATTTTCACCAGCTGCGGGCCGGTGTATGGGCGGAGAAGGACGGGCTCACCCCCTACTCCCTAGGCTGCGCCAGCATCTGGATGCTTGCCCCAGGCTACTGGGCCAGGGAGGCCGCTGCTCTGCTGTATATGGGTGCGACAGGCGCACTGTAATGGAATTATGCTTTACGGGAATTTCGTCGAAAAAGGGTATCCCGGCAGCAAAGCCGCCGGGATACCCTTTTTGCGTGGCGAAAAGTCTTTTCGCCACGCAGAGGCATTTTTCAGAGCTTCAAGAAGTTCTGAAAAATGGGGATCATCATCGTGCAGGACACCCGTCCATGTTTCCCGCACACACCCTTCCGCCCCGTTGGCGAAAGGTTTCCTCTTTGGGGGGTAGACTCAGGGTATCCCGACGGCAAAAGCCGTCGGGATACCCTTTTCTTCATCGTTTCTCCGGTACGTTCCGCCGGAGGGGCGATTTTTACGCAAAATATGACAACAAAATGTAATCTTCGATATAAATATTGCGTTTTGTATTCAGCTTTCAGAAGGAGAACACCACGCCCACAACGGCGGAGGCCAGAATGAACACGATGGGATGCAGGCCCTTGGTGGGCTTGCACCAGCGGGTCAGCACCAACAGCACCGCCGCCAGCGCCACGGCCTTCCAGTTCACCGCCGCAAGGCCCGCCTGACCGCCGTAAAGCAGGGCCAGTCCCACCACGGACAGACCCGCCGCCGCCACCATGGCGGAGGAGGCCGGGCGCAGACCGTAGAACACGTTGTTCACCAGACGGCTCTCCCGGAAGCGCTTGAGGAAGGCCGCCACAATGAGGATCACGATCACCGAGGGCGCTACCAGTCCCATGGTAGCCGCCACGGCACCGGGGATCCCGGCGGTGAGGTAGCCTACATAGGTGGCCATGTTGACGCCCAATGGCCCCGGTGTGGATTCCGACACCGCCAGCATATCCGCCAGCTGGGACACGGTGAACCACTCCGGGTGGCGAGCGGCTATGTCATAGAGGAAGGGCAAGGTGGCAAGACCGCCGCCCACGGCGAACAGGCCCGTCTTGAAGAACTCGTAAAACAGCAGCAGACAGGTCATTTCTTCGCCCCCTTCAGATTCTGGATCAGCACGCCGGCCACACCGGCGGCCAGCACATACCACACCGGGGAGAGGCTGGTCAGCAGGGACGCCGCCAGTACTGCCAGAAAGATCAGCAGACCCCATACATCCTTCACGGCGCTTTTCCACAGCTTCAGCACCGCATTGAAGATCAGCACGCACACGCACACCCGGATCCCGGCGAAGGCGTGCTGCACCCATGTCAGGTGGGAAAAGCTGGTGATGACTCCCGCCAGCGCCACGATGATGAGCAGGGACGGGAACACCACCCCCAGCGTGGCCACGATACCGCCGGCGATGCCGGCCCTCTTCTGGCCGATGAAGGTGGCGGTGTTCACGGCGATGACGCCGGGGGTACACTGGCCGATGGCGAAATAGTCCGTCAGCTCCTCATCGGTGGCCCAGCCCTTGTTCTCCACCACCTCACGCTGCAAAATGGGCAGCATGGCATAGCCGCCGCCGAAGGTCATGACCCCCACCTTGGCGAAGGTCAGAAACAGGCTCCAAAGCGCCTTCATACACTCACTCCTTATCCGTATATCCGTACAGGCCCCGCACCGATACCTCGCCGCTGCGGAGGACCTCCTCCGTGCCGTCGTCATAGCGCACCGCAAGGCCGTAGTCCGGCGTCAGGGACACCGCCAGCGCCTCCCGCTCTCCGCCGGGGCGCAGCACCCGGACCCGGTGGCCCAAATTCAGGCAGGCGGCTCCGTACTCCTGCCGCCGCTCCGCCGTCTCCTGAGGCAGTTCCCGGCGCAGGGCCTCCAGTTCCTCCAGAAAGGCCGTCTCCAGCGCCGCCCGGTCTATCTCTGCCCCGGCGATCATGGACAGCGATGCCGCCGTCTCCCGCAGCTCCGGCAGGAAATCCTCCCGCCGCTGGCAGACGTTGATGCCGATGCCCACGACGACCCACAGGCTGCCCTCCGGCCCCGGCAGGGCCTCCGCCAGAATGCCGCAGACCTTCCGGCCAGACAGCACCAGATCGTTGGGCCATTTGATGCCGCAGGACAGACCGCAGCTGCGGCGGATGGCACGGCGCACCGCCGTGGCCGCCAGCGCCGGAATGCGAGGGGCGTCCTCCGGGCTGCTCCGCAGCAGCACCGATCCGTACAGCCCCAGCCCCGCCGGGGACTGGAAGCTGCGGCCCACGCGGCCCCGGCCCGCCGTCTGCTGCCTGGCCAGCACCACGGTACCCTCCGCCGCTCCCTGCCGGGCCAGCGCCATCAGCTCCGTATTGGTAGAACCCACTGTCTCATAGCGATACACACGCCGCTCCATGGCCGCACCTCACTTTCCGCAATACTTTACCACGCCCGTGGGGATTTGTAAACCTCCCCCTCTTGCATCCGCCGCCGGATTCCTGTATAATGCCGTTATCTTTATTTGAATACCGGGAGCACCGCCATGACCACTCGACAGCTTGTCCGCACCGCCCTGTTTGCCGCCCTGACGGCGGTGGGAGCATTTCTGAAAATTCCCTTGGGTCCCTCCGCCATCACCCTGCAATTCTTCTTCACCGCCATGGCGGGCTGTCTGCTGGGCAGCGGCTGCGGGGCGCTCTCGCAGCTGATCTATGTAGCGCTGGGACTGCTGGGGCTGCCTGTTTTCACCGCAGGCGGCGGCTTTTCCTATGTGCTGCACCCCACCTTCGGCTTTCTGCTGGGACTGATCCCCGCCGCATGGGTCATCGGGCGTCTGGCCCGCAGTACCCGCTCCTTCTGGCGCATTGCGCTGGCGGCGCTGGCGGGACTGGCGGTGCTGTATGCCGTGGGGCTGCCGTACATGGCGATGATCCTCAACGGCTATATGGGCAAGGGCATGGGCCTCTCCGCCATTTTGTGGGCGGGGATGCTGCCCTTCCTCCCCGGCGATGCCCTGAAAATTCTGGTGACGGCTCTGCTGACGCCGCCCATCCGCCGGGCTTTGGATAACTCCGCCAAATAGGATGCCGGCGGGGCAGCATTTCTTGGAACAACAGTGCATTGCAATTCCCGCCGGAGGCCCGTATAATAAGCAGGACAATTCGAAGGGAGTGATGAAAATGAAGGTCTGCACGCTGCTCACCAAATTTTCCGCTCCCTCTGTTTCTGTTTTTCCTTTTTGACCGGTATTTTTACCGGTCATTTTTTTGCGCTTTCTGCGCCTGAGCCGGTCAGCAATTATTTTTTCATAGAACACACAAATGAAAGAGAGGAACTGTCACATGAACAAAAAACTCGGACACGACGCCATCTACGACGCCCGTGAGCTGGGCGTCCCCCGGATGCTCCTGCTGGGCCTGCAGCACCTGTTTGCCATGTTCGGCGCTACGGTGCTGGTCCCCATTCTGGTGCAGAGCTATGGTCTGCCCCTGTCCATCCAGACCACGCTGCTGTTTGCCGGTCTCGGCACGCTGCTGTTCCACGTCTGCACCAAGCTGAAGATCCCCGCCTTCCTGGGCTCGTCCTTTGCGTATCTGGGCGGCTTCCAGGCCATGGCGGCCCTCAACGCCGGAAAGTACGCCACCATGTCCGACAGCGACAAGCTGGCCTACGCCATGGGCGGTATCGTGGTGGCGGGTCTGCTGTATCTGGTGCTGGCGCTGCTGTTCAAGCTGGTGGGCGCACAGAAGGTCATGCGGTTCTTTCCTCCCATCGTCACCGGCCCCATGATCATCCTTATCGGTCTGAATCTGTCGGGAACCGCCGTCAGCAATGCCAGCACCTGCTGGTGGCTGGCGCTGGTAGCCATCGCCATCATCATCGTGGCCAACATCTGGGGCAAGGGCATGGTGAAGATCATCCCCATCCTGCTGGGTGTGGTGGGCAGCTATCTGGTGGCGCTGGTGGCTACCCTCTGCGGCGCCCAACTGCCGGATGCCAACGGTGTCATGCAGCCCCTCATCAACTTCTCCGCCGTGAAGAGCGCCAGCGTCGTCGGCCTGCAGCAGTTTGTACTGGCGAAGTTTGACCTCACCGCCATTCTGGTGATGGCCCCCATCGCCATTGCCGCCATGATGGAGCACATCGGGGACATGTCCGCCATCTCCTCCACCACCGGCCGCAACTTCATCGCCGACCCCGGTCTGCACCGGACGCTGCTGGGCGACGGTCTGGCCACCGCTCTGGCCGGTATGTTCGGCGGCCCCGCCAACACCACCTACGGCGAGAACACCGGCGTGCTGGCCCTGTCCAAGGTCTACGACCCCCGTGTCGTGCGGCTGGCAGCCGTCTACGCCATCATTCTCTCCTTCTCCCCCAAGTTCGATGCACTGGTCAACTCCATCCCCACCGCCATCGTAGGCGGCGTCAGCTTCATCCTGTACGGCATGATCTCCGCCGTGGGCGTGCGGAACGTGGTGGAGAACCGGGTGGATCTCACCAAATCCCGCAACCTCATCATCGCCGCCGTCATCTTCGTCTGCGGACTGGGCTTCAGCGCCACCGGCGGCATCACCTTCACCGTGGGCAGCGCCAGCATCACCCTGACAGGTCTGGCCATCGCCGCTCTGGCGGGTGTGATCCTCAACGCCGTTCTCCCCGGCAACGACTATCAGTTCGGCACCGATCCCGTGGGCGACAAGTCCGCCGACCTGGGCAGCTACTA
>OLSP01001006.1_pt1 | contig 27208 bp, 45 predicted proteins | sample 1672941 | NCBI WGS metagenome assembly OLSP01 (sample SAMEA3136739, study PRJEB25190) | human gut metagenome | reverse complement strand
AATAGACCCGCCCCGCCGCCATGGGCAGAGCTACCACCGATTAACAAACAGTGTTCTGAAGTATCAGTATTATCCCAGTTATAGTCACACCAGTATGTAGTTTCCGAACCATTAGTACAAGCTTCAGCGAAGAAATCACAAGTAGGAGTAGCTCTAATTTCGGTTTTATAACTAGTTACAACTGCTGCTGATGTTAATGTACCAGTCATAGTATCGCCAGCTTTCTTCACATAAGTAGTAGTAGGATCTACACCTAATGCACTAGTTACATTAGCTTTAGTTATACTGATAGTGCCACCATCTGCTAATGTTATATTACTACCTATCTTAACACCACCTAATGCACTAGCTGTAGCAGCAGGTAATACATACTTATTAGCTTCAGCTTCAATAGCAGCTAGTTTATTCTTTTCAGGAGTAGTATAATCATTAGTACTAAGACCTTTACCTTCAACTTTATCTACTTTTTGAGTCTACAGTTGAGTAATATTACTATTCAATGTCTCTTCTACACCAGTAGCTCTTTCTACTTCATTTGCTATAGCTGTAGCATTAGCAGACTCAGCACCTTTAGCTCTAGTTACTTCACTAGCTAAATCACTAGTTAGTTTCTATTCTGCTTTCTCTGCTCTAGTCTATTCAGCTGTTACAGTTGTATCTGTATATGACTTAGCCTGTTTAATAGCATTAGCTATAGAACCAGTAGTAGATTCATTACCATTAATAATAGTAAGTTTATCTTCATTCACTTTTACTCTATTAGTAAGTGAAGACACATTGTTATTAATAGTAGTATCAGCTTGAGTTCTATCAAGTATCTCTTGAGCTAAGTTATCAGCTACTTCTTGAATACTACCTTCAATAGCAGTAGTATCAAATGAACCTGATAAAGCATCCCAACCATCTTCAGTCCATACTACGTTAGTACCAGCATCATAATGCTTACCACCTAAATTAAACGCATTAATAATATTATATACATCACCAACTACATTGTTGTCTTTAGGTAGAGCTTCAAACGTACTAGATCCTTTTACTTTATAAGCACCAGATAATTTAGCATCTACTTGTGCCTTAGTATAAGTGTCAGACTTATCTGCTTTTAATGCTAATGCAGCATTAGTTGCAGCAGTATGATCTGTAATCTTATTATCAAGTTCTTCTTCTTTAGCCTTAGCTCTATTAGTTTCTACTAAGATAGCTGCATTTCTATCACTAACTTCTGTAGCAATAGCTTCTTTTCTATCCTGTACTTCCTTGTTTATAGCATTAGTATGTTGAGTATCTACTTGAGTAGATCTATTAATTTCATTCTGTAAATTAGTACTAATAGTCTATTCAGCAGATTGAGCTCTATTCTTCTCAGTAGCTATATCGTTGCCTAATTTAGTTTCAGCAGCACGAGCAGTAGCAGCTTCTTTATCTATATTACTTTGTAAAGTAGCTAGAGACTATTCTAATGAATCTGAATCAATAGCAATACTAATTACATTATCTTCACTAATACTAACATCTTTACCTGGTTTTAACTTATTAATCAAGTCATTATAATCACCAGATGTAGCTACTGGTTTAAAATCTGGTTTACCAGTAATATTATTCCATTGTACAGCTAGATCACCAGATGCACTAATTACATTAGTTTCTTGATCAATTTCAATGTTCAAACCTGCAATGAGTTTCTTCTAATACTTTGCACGTATATCAGTAAGGTGTCAATCATCTCAGTATGAAGTTCCTATAACTGATGTTGTTTAACAAAGTCTAAGAAGTCTTTAGATGTGACAATACCAGCTGATCCAGTAGATGCTATGGGTAAAGATATAGAATCATTACTTCCATCATACTTAAACATTACCATTGTAATATTGTTAGGATTAGAAGTATTAAATTGTATATCCTTTATTACATCTTTTACTTCTTCATCATCTACTTTACTATCTACATCACTAACATTTGCTTTATCATTAAGCAATTTATTTACCTATGTTTTAGTATAGTAGTTGCTAAGATCAGGCATACCACCAGAGGCAGCTAGCCTTACCCATTCGGTTCCATTGAAATATTTAATGCTACCACCATAAGGATTATCAGATAGGTCAACCCAATAGTCTATTTCTTCCGGATTAGGTTGAACAGATGTTGCAAAAAATATTATTCTATTTTGTACCACATGTATACTTATTTATTAAGCTGCTAGTGCTTCTAATGCAGTAACTCTTGCAGTTAAAGCGTCAATTAAATCTTTTAAAGCTTTGCCTTGAGCAGCAGCTAAAGCTTCTGTAGTACTAGTACTTGTTAAAGTGTTATTTATGGTCACTTTAGTATCTGCTGTAGGAGGTGTGTATCCTAATGCACTAATCACGTTAGCCTTATTAAGACTAATTGTACCATTACTATAAGAAATATTTGCTCCTACCTTTACTCCACCAATAATTTCAGCTGTAGCTGTTGGTAAAACATATTTATTTGCTTGTGCAGCAATACCATCCAGTTTAGTTTTATATGCATCAGTAAAGTCATTACTGGATAGTTCTTTTCCTTCTACCTTATCTACTTTACCTGATTCAAGTGCCTCAATTCTAGCACTCTGATCATTATCTGTATCATCGTTTAAAGGTAACCATTTACTACCTCCGGCGTAATATTTAATTACATTACCTTTTGGATCTGCTGTTAAGTCAACCCAGTAATCAAATTCTTTAGGATTTGGAGCTATATAGCTTCTTGTTATTCTTGTCATATACGTATATTTTAATTATTAATTCTAATGTATTACAAATTGTAATAATTTATGAGTACCAGTAGAGTCACTTATATTAAGTGATATACGTGCCTATCTAGTAGCATCTGTGTCATTAGGATCTAGAGTAATGTCTATTCTATCCTATTTGACATTTATATGTACATACTGTGCAGAACTAAATCCTTGAATATTGTACATATTACTATGAACATCTAGTGAAACAGTTTCACCAGATTTAATAAATCTATGTGGGGTAAGATTCCAAGCATCTATTACTTCAGGAATAATGTTTCTAGCTCTATTATCCACATATAATATATTATACAATATAGTTTCTTTTTCCATAACGCATTTTAAGGCGTTTTAAGCCATTTTCTTTATTAAATGAACAACTTATCCATTGAATTCTAAAAGCTTCTTAGAAGAGTCTTTTGGCTGGTATACGTCGATGTGTGACCATCCATTGGTATTAGCTTCTAATCTAATAGGATATTCAAATAATTCAGCATTCTATCTTACTATATTATTTACTGTATTACTATCTAAATCCTTTACATTAAAATCTATCGCTTTACCTAAACAGTGTGCAGATAAGTAAATACTACTTTTACTCTTTACTAACTAACACATATTACAACGCAATCCTCTCTATGAGAATTGCCCACCAGCTTTCCAAGTATTAATAGTAATAGGTTTATTGAATATCTTAGTACGTAATACATATATAGTACTAAGTAATTCAGTACTTATAAACTACCATGAAGTTTCACCAAACTTGGAGTAGCAATGAGGGCATACTAATTCACTTACTTCAAAATAAGGTTTTAATTTATCTATTAATTCATTTCTGTCCATACTTCGCTATTTAATATTTCATTTAACTCATTGCTGTCGTAACGGTAGCTAAGTGATGGTGATATTACAAGGACCGACAATGTTTATACTTCTAAAACCTATATTTCCTGTTGTGCTATCAATAGGTTCTAGTGTATAAGTTCCATTTTTAGGCATTCTTACCAATGGGTTGTTATTATATCCCCACGCTATTTCTTGACCATCTAATAATCCATCTACCGTAATCGTTATGCCGTTAAACTTTTTAGATGTGGTGATATATATAGATGCGTTATTTACGGCATCAAAAATTTGTTATATTGACGCTCTTATTTGTCACGGTATATTTTGCGCCTGTAAATTTCGCCCAATCATTAAAGTTTTCCGCATAAACCTCTACAGGTACATCTTCTCTCTCATCTACAATAACTCCTCTGTCATCAACATCATATTGTAATACTTTGTTGCCCAAGATATGGCGCATTGTTATTATTTTCATTTCTTTCTCTGTTTCTATACATATTATCTACTAATAAATCAGCTATAACGTTTATACCTAACTATTTGCTATCACTGATTAATTGTTCCTACATTACTACTAGGAGCATCTAATAGATGCCCTCTAGTAGTTCTCTATCACTTAACTATTTAATTTGATAGATGCTGGAGCACCACTCATAGTAATACTATATCCATCTGCTCCATCAGATCCATCTGATCCATCTTGTCCCGGATCTCCTTGATCTCCTTTATCTCCCCACTTAGACCACAAAACTGGTTCTGAGAATTCTCCCCAAACACCTTCCCCAATTTTAGCAGCTTTCTTTTCTCGTTGTGATACCCATTCATACATCATATCTTTAGATACTCCTTGAGGACTATCTGACCAACCAAATGGTATATAATCATCTTGCTGAGATGTATCTGGTTTATCAGGAGCATCACTTGCACTGGTTACTTTGTAAATGAATTCTAACTTAGTTCCATCAGAACCATCTTCACCAGCTTCACCACCACCAATACCTAATGCTGATGGTTGGATATTGTGCCATGTACCATCACTAGCATACTACAGTAAATCTCCTTCTGTAATATAAGTAATAGTAACATCTTTTAGAGTAGATAGGTGATTAATCCTTTCTACTAATGTATCAAGCTCACCAACACTAGTATTTAGAGTCTATACATTACCCTACAATGTTCTTACTAATCCTGTGAGTTCATTTAATTCATCTTTAGTTGCATACTATGCCATATCTTAATTATTTTATTGTTATACAGTAGCTCCTGTAGCATCTATCCACTTAGTACCATCCCAAAAAATTGGTTTGTTTATAGTAGTATCAAAATATTGAAATCCTTTACTAGCTCCAATTGGTCTATTAGAAGTATTACCAATATTTTTATCTAACGTTTCTCTATAATTATTTACTATATTATTATTTTCTAAATAAGAAAAAGGATAATTCTTAATACTAATAACATCTTTAGTGTATCCGCTATTATTTATTTCCCAATTTTTATTTCCATCTAATATTTGAGTTAGATGATATAATGGAGTAAAGAATAATGTTACTATTAAAGGGTTTTCTTTATTAATTTCAGAATTTTTATTAGTAGATAAATAAAAATCTCTTTTAGATTTACTATCTTCAGTAAATAAAAAACTTACAACATTACTATATTGATTATTAGAGCTTTTAATATATTCTATTACAATTTCTGGTTGAGATACTAATTTAACATTTATATCACTAAAAGTAGTATTTACAGAAGCACCTACTAAACACAAACTACCACTATTAAATATATCATCTGTAATCGCTCTCGATTTATCATCTATAGCAGCATAAGTTTTAGAGCATGTTACTTTGTTAATGTTAAAAGAATAGTAATGTCTACGGTTGTTTTCTATATCATTATATATTAATAGTATTTCATTGTAAATAGTTTTATTATTAAATACTTGACTTAAATTATAAAAATGTTTGACATTATTAACAGTTCTAGAAAAACTATTAATCTCATAGTAATTTACTTTAGTATTTATACCTGTTATTAGTATATTATCCAAATATTTACATGTAACTTTACATTTATTTATATATATATTATCACCGTGTACCATATTAATAGTACTTTTAGTACCCAGATCTGTTGTAAAATCAAGTAATTCTGCATATATATTATAGTTAGCTCCTTCTGATGATAATATTCTAACAGTATGAATATTCTAGGTAATTCCACAATCGTGACGTATTATTTTACCTATGTAACAATTTTTAACTCCCCACAGTTGTATAGAACCATAATTAACATTATTAGAATAACTAAACTTATGAATAATATTATCTATATTTATATTAGCGCAATGTTTAAAAGAAGCTACACCCTTATGTATTACCTCTATGTTAGATAATTTAATGTTAGTGCAATACTGAAAATCAAATACGTTACTTAATTGATTTTCTTTAAATTTAAAACTATCAATAACTAAATGTGTTATATCTATCTTTATAATACTACCATTAATTGTTGGTTTAGAAACGCCACCAGATCTATTACATTTAGTTATATCTATATTAAAAGCTATAGGAGATATTAACTCTATACTATTGTTAGAATTAATTTGTTTTATAGTGTTAATATCCCACGCATCACATTCTTCATAATCAGTATTTATTCTAGAATCTTCCCCTCTTATTAATATAGTATCTCCTACGTTAAACTTACTAGCATCATTTACCTTTATTATATTAGACAGGTAATTAACATTTTCTACTAGTAATTCTTTAGGACTTACTTTAAATTCATCATATACAGGAGAGTTTCCAGAATATCCTTTTTTAGTAAATATTTGTCCTTTACCTTCTAGTATTAATTCTGTATTGTCTCCTAATAGTTTTACATTTTTACTAATAAATAGATTTCCTTGTTGACCAGCTTGATAATATATTATTCCTAATTTATATTTAGTATTTCTGAAATGAACAGTGTTACAATTATCTACAGCAGTTTGTATAGCATTCCTATCGTCAGCTATGCCATCTCCAATAGCACCAAACCACTCAGGATATCCATCATTTATTTTCCAATTTCCAGATAAAGTAACGTTTAATATACTTACATATTTACTAGATGATTCTATACTAGTACCATTGCCTATAACATTTCCATTACTTAAACTACCACCGTCAAACTATAAAACACAATTTTCTGGAATATTTATACTAGCTTCTTTTAAATCATAATCATACTGAATAACATATATAGTATTAGCTTTATTGATCATAGCCTAAGTAAGAACATTCTTATCACCTACTATATTCTTTCTTAGATATACTCTACCCAAACCACTGAAAGACTGTTTATCATAAGTTTTATTTGCTAACTATAGAGTACCATTTTGTTCAGTTATATCTTCTTCATCAGCCGGAACAGCTTCATGCTATTCTATCCATTTACCAGTAGTAGGATCTGACTGATTATTAGAGTTAAACTTATAGTGTTTACTAGTTTCTTTACAATAAGATATATGACCATCATCTAAACTATTTTCAGAATAGTTCTTCATATCCTACAATGTATCAAAACTATCTCTATCAAAGTTAGGCTTTTTTCCTCTATAGTTAAAATTATCAGCTACCTGTATCATATAAAATATATTTTATAATTATCTACTGTGGATGCGTCTTTTAGTATATATACATTATATAATATACCATCTATAGTTACAGCATTCCTCTAAAATGACTCTCTTAGCTCAAATTGATTTTGATCTTTTATGCTATTTATATCTCCAAATTCATTAGGATGACAATATAATATCTTTTGATAATCAGTACTAAAGCTTTTAACAAATTCTTTTGTATCTTGTAGTACATAATCTAATTGTTTTATATTATCTTCATTAATAACAAAATTATCTGATACTACACCAAAATAACATTTTTTATTATCTTCATTATATTCTGGAATATCATATTGTACTTCGTGTCCTAATAACTTTTCTATCATATATAACATCTTTTTAATGTCTTCTAATTTTGTTTCATATTTAGAAGATTCCTATACTAAATCATATATGTAATTAGCACAGGTTAGATTAAGAATTTGGCAATCATCATAATCAATGTTATACTTTACCTATTCTTTCAATCTGCATCCATTTTTATATTCCTCTTTTATCATAGCGCACACATACCATTACAACATTTACACACTTTATTAGGAGATAGGCACTTACTACAATTATGATAATCTACCATACCTAACATTCTACTAAGATCTATGTAATGTTCAATAGCATCTTTAGTAAGATTGTGCTCTAAAGCATACTACAATAACTATGATCTAAAATCACACATCATTATTATATGCTTCTAATGTTTATCTAAACATGTATTACAATATGTAGTAAGTAGATTTACTTTAGCTAAATATAATTCATTCTGATCTATTGCTATAGCTTCATCTCTATTACCCTCTGATGTAAGAATGCTTACTATAAAAGAAGTTTCATTATACTCAGTAATATCAACAGTAATAACATTATCCTAAGCAACAAAGTCAGATATTACATGAGTGTGTTTATCATCTTCATCAGAATACATATTCTTTTGATTTATTATTGAATCTAGATAAATCTTATGTACATTAGCCTTAGCATCTAAAGTTATAGTTATAGTATCGTTCTTTAATGTTGCATTAATTGTTTTCATATCTACAAAAAATTAAAAAGGCGAAGCCGAGGATAAACCTCAACCTCGCCTGGGTTTAAATAAAGAAACCGTGTATTATTCTGCTTCACCTGTAATAAATGCCTTAAGAGCCTTAGCGAATTCAGAAGTTTTATTAGTATCATTGTGTTCAATATATACTTCTGTAATCAACGGAGTAGTCTTAATATACTGATTATCAGGACTCAAATACAGATTATCATTTTTAATAGTAAAGTAATCGTATGTAGAACCTTCTTCAACATTGCGTTTTGGTTCAATTGCAGGATACGCATCTGTGAATACATGACCCTTATAACCCAACATACGTACTTCCATATCACGTACCTGTTTCCAGTAACCTTTACCAGGTTTACCAGCAGTCTTAGTAATAGTTGCACCAGGAACTGCTTCAGGAACATTAGACAATAATGCACCAGGAATAGTAACGTACAGAGAAGCTTCCATAGAAACTACAGAGTATTCATTCAAAGAATTGACTCCTTCATTGTCATCTTTTTCCATTGCAATTAAAGTTAGCTTATTACTTGCAAATGTAGCACTTACTCTACGATTAGCGTGTTTGTTAATTTTAGCTAAAAGTGCAATTCCCAAATCATCAGCAGTCTCAGTTGAAGCAATTACTTCATAAGTATGAGTAAACTGTCCTGGAGCTTCATATAAGTCTTTATAAACAATGCGTAAAACATATCTGTGACCGATAACAACAGTAGCACTAGTTAAATCAATTTCGATTTTCTCTTGAACTGGTGCAACATAATCACCTTGTACATACGAAGGTTTAGAAGCTTTTTGAATGGCGTTAGAATATTCTACCATTCTCTTTGTTGTAGTAGTACCGTTGGGCAGAGTAATTGTCATATTATCCCCAGCTACACCTACATAAACAGTAGATGCTTTTACTGCATCAGCAGCATTTTTAATTAGCGCTTTATTCTAGTCAAATAAAGCAACGTCCCCTTTAGCCAAATCATCTACAGTAGCACGGGCTGCAGTAGGGCATTTCTTTCCGATTAATACGGTATCAACGCGTGTAATCATAGTTTATATAAAAATAATTAATTGTTAGACTTAGCGCTAGTCTAGTTTGTCCTTCTACTTTCCTTATTTCAGATTTCCAGGTCAGACAAACGCATTAATTTATTTGTTATTCCATTGAAGCAATTTCGTTGGAATAAGCATTATAGTGCTACATTGGTTTAGTAGCAAGATAAATCTAGATTGCCATTTTCACAATTTCCATATGTGTATGTTCTGGCAAATCTATATATTCGGTATTAGTAATATTACTTGAATTAATTTTAGATGGCTTAGCTAAGTATGTAATCTCATATTCACTTACTTTATATTTACCGTCTGTGTATAATATTACATTATTATCTTGAATTAACTTTAAAGGTCTAGCTTGACAATATTTTAATTTGTGTTCAGATAGTGAATTACTTAATTGTCTATCTAATGTTTCAATCGTAGATTCTAACGTATCTGTATACTTAACTATATATGCACCTAAATCGTCTTTTTCCCAGCATTCGTTAGGATATTCATCACTCGGCTGTATACCAGCAGTATCTCCAAGTAATAATACATAATCATCTGGTAATTCTACTGAGTATGAGTTTCTAACTCCTTTAATTATCTAAGTGTTAGAATAGTTCTTTTTACGAACTAAAGTACGCAAATCATCTATACGCTTTTCTGTCTACTCAAATCCTTGAGCTTTAAAGTTAATACCTGAGTATCTTGTTTTATAAAATTTATCAATTGCCTCATTAATGAATGATATAATAGTGTCTGAGGATAGCTTATCCTTAATAACTAAATTAGGATCCATTAACTATAGCCTACGTTCAAACTCGATTTGAAATCCACGATTTGTCATAATCATTCATCTATTTGGTTTAACTGTGATTTAGTCTATATTCTCTTAGACTCAATATCTTCTAATGCTAGTTCTACAGCTCTGTTAATTACTTCAAACTACATATACTCTGGTATTTCACTCATACCTTCAGCTGGTAAGTCTTCTATCTTAGTAGGAAACTTAATATAGGTAATATCTACAGAATAGCTATTACTACTCATAGCTAAGTAATCATAATAGATATATAGAGTATTGTCTTCTATTACAGCTACTGGATCTTCTATCCAAGGATTGTTATTGTAAGTCTTCTTGAACTTAGTAGCGTCAGAATGATCTATTAATTTTATAGTAGCTTTGTTACTATTGAAGTTTAACACTGCATCTACAAAGAACATTCTGTCACCGTTGAATAAGTTAGTAACATAACATCTATTTGAATTTGTTTCAGTATTAGCAACAACGTTAACATCTGTACGTACTAATTTTTCTAAATCGTGAATACGTTTTACAGATCCTTCAAAGCTAGTCTTTAAGTAGTTATTGCCAGTAAACTTATTACTGATTTCTTGGTATAAACCTTGATCTAACCAGTAATCTATTTCTTCTGGTAAGAAAGCAGGACAACCCCCAAAGGCTACGCTTTGAGAGTTCTTGTCCATTGCTACTTTAAAATATGAGTGAAATTGTTCTCTAGTCATTATTTAGATTTTATTTCAGACATAATACTTAAGTAAATATCTTGATTCTTTTTGTCTTTCAAATATGCAATTACATCTTCAAGACCGTTACCAATAAGATCAGTACCAAAGTAATATGATGATCTGTTCTTACGAATAATATTTTTACTTAAAGCTTCTTCAATTACAAAGTTAATTTCTTTATTAGGATTATCTACCCAAATTCTAATAAATCTTGCTGGATCAGCTTCTACGTTTTCACCAAGTCTAGCTTCAACCAATTCATTAGACATAGTGTCAGCTTTAACTCCAAACAGTCTAAGACATTTGCGCATATCTTCAAGACTCATCTTATCCAGTGCTCTATAAGCATCACGTTTAACTTTGTTAGCTTTATTAATTTGTTCTGCTTCAGCTTCTTTATTTATAAGTACATAATCAGTAGATGGAGTTACTTTATCAATGCCATTTGCTACTCTCTTATGTCCTAATAGGAATAAATATTGCAATTCTCCTTCAGGTCTATCAGTATTAATTACTAATTCTTTCTTACCAATCTTAATTGCAAATGTATCCCAAAATGTGCTATCAGGATCTAATTCTCCTTCAGCTTTACCCATTTTCTGTTCTAGTTCTCTAGCTTTGTCTGCTTTTAAACCAGTGTATCTACTACCAGATCTAGTCCAGTAAGAACTAATAAAATCAAAGCAGTTAGACCATTTAATCAATCCTGTCCAAGGATTTACTTTTGTCATTCTAACGATTACTTCCATAATTATAAAATTAGATTATCAAGTTAGTATTATAGGGGCTCGCTAGCATTCAAGCCCCTAATATTTTTTAACTGAATTACTCAGCCATCATGATCAATTCTCCACATGCACGGGGATCACGTAACATAATACCTACTTCACCCAAGAAGTGTACTGAGTAACCATCCTTAGCGTTAGAACGAACTTCTGTGTTAGAGTGAGCGTAACCAGCAGGAGTTACAGAACCAGCTGTACACCAGTTAACGAATTCACGATCTTTACGAACTACTTTAACAATGTTAGCTTCACCATCACGACGACCCAAATCCAAGAATGTCATACGGTAAGATTCCAACGGTTTCAAAGTAACCGGATGCAACTGACGATTGTAAATAGTATTGTCATACAACGGGAAATACTTCAAAGTCAATTCGATACCATTAGACATAGCGTAAGTCTTGAACTGACCACCGAATTTCAAGTTGTCACCAGAACCAGTTACGAATACTGTGTCGATCAAGTTCATGTTAGCCATCTTTTCTTTAAGTACACGGTCAAATTCACGCATACCCATTTCACCTGTCAATGCAACGAATTTACGTTCATTAGTACCAAGTACATTATAAGACAGATCAAACAAGAAATCTTCCAACAGTTCTGCTGTTAAACGAGTATAATAACGTCTATTAGATGGAGCAATCTGTTCCAACAAACCAGCACCAATAAATGCAGGACGACCGTTCTTACCTTTCAGGTTACAAGAACCATCTTTATTTACATTATTCTGATTGTATACCAAAGCTCTTTCAAGACGTTTGTACCACTCACGCATTGCAACCCATTCCTGGAATGTAGACCACAAATAAGAAGTTTTACCAGTCTTAGGATCTTTCAAAGCTACTGCCATAACTGTAGAGTAAGCAGAACCTGTGATATCATAAGACAGACGTACTGTAGTCAAGTAGTTACGCATCTTGAAGTGAGTATTGTAGTTCAGGATATCAGCCTCTTCACTGTATTCTTCATAAGCAGAAGCCAAACGGTTTACTTGGCAACCAGAAGCTAAAACAGCAGGATCAATATAAGAAGCGGGGCTACCATTAGATACAAATACTGTATAAACATACAGATTACCATCCTGATACGGAGCATCCTGAATACGTGCTTGACTCTTATCATCAAATTCGATAGTAGCACCAGGACCAAACCATGCATCTTCCAACCACAAAGTAATAGGAGTATTACCCAAACCTGGAGTAGAAGCTTCATTAATTACAGTACCATTCCATTTAGCGTCACGAATTGTAACAGCTCTATCCTGGTCAATCATAACACCCCATTCAAATGAAGGCTGATCAATAGTCATTACATTTCCAAGACCACCTGTCAACATATCAAGGGAAGTACTGTAACCATTATCTTTAGTACCAAATACGTATGACAGGATAGTAGATACCTCATAAGGTCTTTGCTGAGAAGCGAGACTAATCTTATTAGTGTCGATCAAATCAGAAAACCATTTACCTTTGTATAATTGGAGGTTATTAAGAATATTATTATCCATAAAATACTAGTAATTTAATTTTTTTATTTATATAATTAATTATTATGATATACGCAGTTGTCGTGCAGCTGAGAACCAAATTGGATCATCATCAGAACTCGTAGCTTGTTTTCTAGATTTAGTAGTAATACTACTAGATTTTAAACTTCGTCTAAACTTATCAATAGCTGAATTGTTTCCTTCACGTTTAGCGGCTTCAATAAGTTTGTCAGCATTCATTGTAAAGTATGCTGATTCTATGAGATTCTTAACACCACCCTTAGCATAGTCCTTTTGGTACTTTGTTTTACCGTCTGTATCTGGCTTAAGTATATAATCCATTAAAACCTTTTTATCTTTTTCAGGGACTGTAATACCACGTATATTCTTTAAGCCTTTTATTTCGCTAACAACGTTATCATAGAATTGCTGTTGTCTCTGTAACTATTCACGATAAGCCTTTTTCTGATCCTCTAATAGCTGTTTCTTCCTTTCCTCTTTAATCTCTTTAAGGTCTTCTAAAGCGTCTTGTGCTTCATCTTCAAGCAATCCAGCTTCTTCGTATCTACTTACTAACTTATCAATCTTCTTAGTAGAGAATCCTTTCTCTTTAAGTAATTGTTTTACTACCAATTTCTGATTAGTTTCATCTTCAATATCAATATCATCTAAATCTAACTCAGCATCAATAGTCAGATACTTCTTTAAATCTCCACCTTGCTTTACGAAATTATCTAGTGCTTCAACTTCTTCACTAGAGTATTCAGGCTTACTATTTTCTTCAATGACATTTTGGAAGTAATTAATTAACTCATCAACACTTTTGGGTTTATCTTCATCTTCTTCAAATTCCCAATTGAGTTTTTCAGCCATAGCATCAAAGAAGTTAGTAACAACATTTTCTTCGTTGTTATCTTCGACACCTTCTTCCTCTTCTATTTCTTCCTCAATAGTTTCTTCTTTACGAGGTCTACCAGGCTTACGTTTTGGTTTATCTTCAATATCTTCTTCTTCGATTTCTTTTTCCTCAGTACCTTCCTCTACTGGATTTTCTTTCTTATTCTTTACTTCGATATTGTTATTTTTAATATCTTCCAATTCTTCATCGTCTAGCGATTCAAATTCATCAGCGTTGACATTAACGTTTTCATCAACATTTGAATTTCTAAAACCACCATCTGGATTAGGGATAAAGCTATCCAGTACAGCTTCAAATCCACCTAATGTCATTTTTTTATCCATAATTAAATATTTAATTAGATTTATGCAAAATTATAGTTTTCAATTTCATTAATATTACCATTATCTGCTAATGGCATAGTGTTTAACCATTTTATATAATCATCTAGATTTTTAAATTGTAAAGCCGCTTTCTTAATAGAATCTGTATCTGGTAAACTTTTTAAATATTTAAGTATATTTTGTTTAGTAGGTTTTATGTTTAATTCTTTTAACCTATCTAACATATTTATACCATAAGCATTCTATTCCATCCAGTTCATAAAATAATTAGTATTCTCAGGGTCTATTGGATTTTTATCTCTAAGTTTTCCCTCAAATTGTTTTGTTATTTTATTTAATTCTGACTTATTCCAAGATGGATTATCTTGATGTATATACTAATTAAAATGATTAATTTCGCGATTAGTTATCTCCTAATTTGGAGTAACTGCATTATCAACTTTTATTCTAAAATCTTTCTGTGTTGGTTTTATACCATATTGTTTGTATCTTCTTGCAGCTTCTTCCTATAAATCCAGCATAGCTTTAGCATCCTATAACTAAACTATTTTAGTTTCTGGTAAACTAAAATAATCGTTTTCATACTAATTTATAATCTTATCATATGTACTTTGTAAATCTACATTATAATCAGATTTAATTTTAGCAGCTCTAGCTCTAACCTCTGGATCATACAATCTTTCAATACTTCTATTACGCAAATCATTCCAGTCAGATTGTTTCTATAACTTACTTACATCTGGTGTAATTCCAGTTATTCTGTTTAATTGCTAATTTAATGATTTTTTATAACTACTAACAGTTGGAATAAACGGAACAACTGTTAATGCTGCCAATCCAGCTCCTAACCAATCTTTATTCTTTAAAGCCTATGTTGCGTCATATATACTTAAAGCATCACCAATGACTGGAGCATCGTATAAATCAAATACGCTTTTTACATAACCGGCGCCTGGATTATATCCATATGTAGGATTATATGGATCTCCTTTAGGATCAAAGTTAGTAATGGGTCTTTCACTAGTATTCTGTGGTGGGACTTCATCTATAGTACCACCATCTGCATATCCGCTTATATCAACAGGAGAATAAGTTTTAGTATATGTAATATTATTCTTTTCATATGGAAAATAACCAGCAGATATTTCAGATTCTATTGCCTTCTAATATGTCGGATGCTATTTACTTTTTAGAATTCTACCAGTGTAAGGATCTCTACTACCTAAATGATAAGTACCATCTTCATTTAGTTCAGGCTGCATATTAGATTCATAAGCTCCATATAAATCATAATCATCTGTTTCTACTTGTAGATTACTTGGAAGATTATTCTTGTATAGCTAGTAGCCTAAATCGTTTTCTTTTTTCCAATCCCAGTACTTCAGCTAGGGATTATTCTCCCTAGCCTACTTATACTGTTGCATTCTCTATCTAAATGCTTCACGTTCCATAGTTATTTACTTTTCTTTCCACTTTTAGATGACTTCTTGCCACTTTTCTTTCCACCACATGCCATAATTATAAATTTTTAATATAGTTAAACCAATTTTTCTTATTCTCTCTATAGATCTTTTTACGATTTTTTATTTTATACTTATCCGTATTAATTTTGTAATCAGATTTATCTTCATTTGCGTATGCTTCCATTTCGTAAGGTATTGTATAGTATGCCGATGATGCTGGATAAGTAATAGGATTGCCTTTGATCCACTCCCATACATAATCAGCGTAATACTTTAACCAACTACCCTTATTCTCAGCCTACTGTAAATGTATATTTTCGCGATTCCAAGTAGTAGTTTTAATATCAGATTCTTTCTTTTTAGTCAAAATATATCCACACCAACTCATTGCAGAGTATCCACTAAAAGGATAATGATCCATATGTTTATACTATACTTTATCTTTATTCTTAGTAGTAGTAAATAATTGTTTTACTAACCACCACGTTTCTTTAAACCAGTTCATAGTTATTTAGATTTAGATTCGCCTACTACTTTATTTCTCAAAGCTGTCTTTGCCTTTAGCTTCTCTCTATCCATAGCAGCTTTATCAGACATACGTTGTAATTCAGTTTCATGCTTCATTCTATCTTTTTCAAGCTGTATCTTCTTATTTTCAGCTTCTCTCTTCTGCTCTATTTCTCTACGCTTATTGTTAAGTTCTAATTGTTTAGTAACAATATCAGAATTTATCTTCTACTATTCTAATGCTTGTTTTCCTATTTCAATTGGATCAGGAATTCCGTTCATATCTTGATCCATATTCTCAGCACCACGATAAGCATTGAGTTGTGCAACGGTAATTTTAGTAGCATTGTCTTGATCTACTTTATATTTTTCAAGATCCATTTCAGCTTCCTTAAGCATAAGCTCTTCTTCTTTAAGCTGATTCTGTTGTTCTGTCATCTGCTGTTGAGCTTGTTGTTCAGCCTGTTGCTGTTGCCGCGTCTGTTCCATTCTTTTCTGCTCTATCTCTTCAAGTCTATTTTTAATCATATTCATGTTATCTAAAGTAATGATTTCAGCAATATCTAACAGACTAGCACCATTCTGCATAGCAGGTTGCAGCAATTGCTTTAATTGATCTATATACTGTTGATTCTTAGTGCTATCATCTACAAATATATCCATATCTTCATAGAAGAAATTATCAGATAATTGTACAAACGCTCTGGTAGCATCATCTAATATATAATTCAAGTATCTCTTATTATCTTTCCAAGCTGCTTTAGAAGTATTCAATAGCATTGTTAATACTCTTCTCTTCACCTAATTATGATTCCAGAACCAAGGTTCAGTAATATGATAAGACATATTAACAGCAGTATTAGCATTACTTACTAATTCACTAGCAGCAATCTGTCCTTGTCTTTGTGGAGTAATACCAGTAAGCTTAGCTACCATATCTTCAATCTTCTACATTAATTGAATATACTCAGCTATTACATTACTCATAGTTAAGTCCCAAGAAGATAACTAGTTGAATTGAGATGGTTTACCTCCTTCACGTCCTGGTATATCCCATCCTTCATCATATGGATTAATAAAAGCTACACCTAGTGCACTTAAGTAATGCATCCACTTGTTAACATCAATATTCATAGATTTAGGTATCTAAGTAATATCCATTACTGCTACTTTACCTTTATCTCTAGATAATGCTAATTCAAGTCTATACCACACTACAATATACATATACTGTAATGGTTTCATCATACTTACTAATGATCTAGGTTTACTATTAGTATTATTATACACTACACCAGTGTAAGGTAATTTCTGTGAATTAGGATTATCAGCAGATATATGTTGATATTCAATAGGTTGAATTCCTATGTACATATCATCACCAATTCTATATCCTTCCCATACTTCAATAATCCAATCCCATTCTACAGATTGTTCAGTACCTGTTACTTTATAATCTTCATCTACTTGAAATTCTTCAGCTTCTCCAGTTTCTGGATTTAGTAAAGTAACAAATCCTATCTTTTTGAAAGATTTCCAACAGCAATGATATACTACTATATGATCTATATCAAATGGATTATCTGTAAAACTATTAATCTTATGTAGCTTAATAGATTCATAATCTATACTAGTCTTTCTTATCTCTGGATTATTACCTGCTCCAGGTCTTTGATCAATAAGTTCTAATAATTCATTTAGTTGTCTTTCAGACATTTTATCATAGAATCTATCGTATATCTCAGTAGCAGACATAATCATCTTTCTACGACACCATGCGGCATCATCTATGAATTCTAAGTCTAAAGAATGCTCATAATCAAAGTACATAGGGTTTACTCTTTCTACGTAAGGATCGCCATTAATTACACCTATATAGTATATTTCTTCCCCACCTATTAAAGCGTCTTTCCAACCTTTATAGAATTCGTGGGTAAGATTCAACTTCCTCTTTAGGAATTGTAATGCGTGATAAGCTTCAGTTTCTGCTATATCTTTATAATCTTTCTATAGATACTTAGCTATAGCTTCTGGAGTCTAGATTTCTCCTGTAGCTAATGCTTGTTCATATCTAGCTGCTTGTTCTGGGCTTAACTTGCTTGCTATAGTAGCTTGAATATAATCCATTAACATTTCTTTAGCTTTTTCCTACATTTCACTAGCAGCTATATCACTTGTACGTTGCGGATGAAAATTAAAAGGTCTCTTAGTTTCTTCACCAAGTAACTGATCTACATACGGTTTAATGATATTATAATCCTATGCCATAGCAGGAAATCCATCATCTTGTTTAAATGGATTAGTTACATATTTAAGATCCTTTTCATTATATATGCTATTATATAAATCATAGTAAGTCTACATCTCGTCAGATCTAGATCTACCATTACCACCAAATCCTGAATCTCCAGCGCCTACTACATAGTCTACGCAGGCTTCTTTCCAGGCTTGTGTCTTCTTTGACATTGGTAGTTTCTGTGCAGGGAAACTTTTAGTATTCTTCATAGTTAAAATGTATATACATTATCGTCATTAGAAAATACTCTAGGAGTATCGTCATTGAACCAACTCTGCGCAAAAATTGGTCCATCAAAGAGCATCTTCTGTTTATTTTCTTTTTCTTTCTTTTTAACAACTACATTATACAGTTGTTCTCTATATATCATAACCTACATCAACGCCATCACTCGGTCAAAGTTACCTGTATCATTATAGCTTATTAGCTCTTCTAATAGCGGCTCTGATAGTATCCTAGTTAGGTTTTTCTTACCTGGAGCATACTCTTCATTTAACCATTCTTTGATCATACCTTCACCCCATTGTTTTATCTACTTATTCATATGACAACCTTTTCTTCTTTGTACTTTAGAATTACTAACTATATCGTTAATAATATCAGGCTGATCAGCTAATAAGTAATCGCAATGTTTAGTAGTAAAGTAAGGGAATAGACCTTTGCGTTCATTTTCATACATTATACGTGCATTATAGTATAATGCTAACTTACGTAAATTCTCATAATACTCTTCAGCTGTTGCAGGTCTACCAGTGTATTCAGCTACTATAATATCGTAATACTATTCAAAGTTCTAAAATCTCTTATATACTATAGATGATCCTAATGAATTAGTACCAGACTAGTCATGATCATAAGGGTCTACACCTATTATATATAATCCAGCTGTTGCATCTTTAGCTGGATGTTCCCATATAACTATTGAGCCAGTAGGATCATCGTCTTTACTAAGTGGATACTTAGTAACATCACCGTGTTTCTTAGGTATCCATTTGATACTACCAGATTCGTCAAATATTAAATCACCTACTTGTTTATGATTCTATAACTAAGTATTAGTACGAATAAGTCCTAATTGCTCCTACAGTTCCTTCTTAGGAAACATATTACCGTTAAATTCCAACATTGCCTCTTGTGGAGTAATAGGACGTTCTGCAACATAACGGTCTATAGCAGTAGTATTAGTAGCTGTACTTATTACTTTTCTACGTTCATCTAATATAAATTCTAGAGAAGGTTTAGTAATAGTGTTACCATCATTATCCATGTATATTCTATTACCATCATCATCTCTAGTATCTAGATTAGTATACTATGGAACAAAGAATCCACACAATTTATCTGTAGGTGTACTATCCCATATGTTCTCAAATCCTAAACAATTGTATCCATCTGGATTATAGAACATATCTTTCATAGTTTCAAATGCAGAGCCTTCGTCACCACCAGTTCCCCATACAATCATAGTACCAAACGCTACACCATCTTGTTCTACAGATGGTCTAGCAATTTGCCACGCTGCACCTAATTCTGAGAATGAACCCCCTTCTTCAAATAGAATTAATTTAGCACGCTTACCACGTACTACATCAGGGTTATCTTTCAAAGTAACGCCAATGATCTCTGATTTATAACCCATTTCTACTTCATTGCCAAATTCATCTTTAGTCCAGAATCCAGCTCGTTTACGCATAGTACTGTTAACAGATCGTTTCTTACCCCAAGCTGTATTCTTATCTATAAAGTCCATATAGTCCCAAGCTTTAGTAAGAATACCATCTTCAGTAAGATACTGTTTATTAGAAGCATATATATATGTTTTGCTATTAGGTAGCAAATAATAATTACGACATGCCATAGCTCCACCTTTGTAACTATATCCTTTACGACGTGATTTAAGTAGACATATATGTTTTCCTTTACCTTCTGCTTCTTGTACTGCCTAGAAGTAGAAATAGTCATAATCATAGAAATCTGGAAATGTTACTACACTATCTCTTTTTATTTTAGTTTCTCCATTAGGTAGTTTAGTAATAGTGTTAACTATACGTTGCATTGGACAAAAGTTAATATAAAAATAGTTATACCCAGTGATGTAATCTCCATCCTCTGCGGTATAACCATTAATGCAACGATCTTTCTATTCGTCCCAGTATGTATAATATTCAGTAGTACCAATTGGGTACTAACAATAAGCTCCGGTCTTTAAGAATGTTAAAGCCGGAGTTCTAAACTTATCACTATTTATTATTTTCTTCTAGAAGTCAATCATAATTTTGTTTATAGTGTAATTTTCTATGACAATTAGAACACAATACTATACATTTTTCTATTTCTAATTTTACTTTATTAGGAAGTGTATCCATCTTTCTTAGTATTGTTTCTAACAAATTCACATATAGGTTTTTCTAATCCGCATTCTGTACATATTTTTTCCATATTCAAAAAATTTATGCGCATCTCTAACCTACGCTATTGGTCCCCCCGCTCAGATCCGACTGAGTACTCCAGTTTTAGAGACTAGTGTATTAACCACATATACTACAGGGGAGTGTGCCAGGGAATATTTAATGTCTGTCCCTGTCAGACCTCTCTATCAGTTCAACGAGATTATTTCTTAAACAAACTCTTTAGCCAATGAATAGTACGCTTGATAATACCTTTCTTCTTAGGTTCAGCTACTGCTTCTTTATTATATTCTTCAATCAAAGACTCACTAGCTTCTTTAACTGCTTTATTTGCTTTTTGTTTGTTATCAATTTCTTTCTCAAGCACATCACAAATTTCTTCAGTGCTATTGCATTTTGTTAAATCAAGTACTTTCTTCATAGTTTCTTTATTTATATTCATATAACGTACCTATTAATTTATTGTTATAAACTTGTGTACAATTTGCACAAATTAAGCTAATTCATAAGGATTAATCTGAACATCTCCACGTACTTTAGTAGTACTAACTTCTTCAGCTTTAACTGCCTTTTCGAGGAAATCTAGCGTTTGAAAAGTAGCTTTTACTTTTTCCATACCAGCTAATAGATCTTTAATCTTCTTTTCATCTAGTTGCTCTTCTAGAGAATCTTCGTAATACTTACTAATAGTATCTACTTTGTTTCTCATACTATCCAGCATCCTCAGATTCCTAGTGTATATTAGCTTCTTATAATCATCTTCACAGGACTTCTCTTCTACTGTAAGATTATAATTCTCATCACCAAAGTATAACTGCTTAAGTTTCTTTTCTCTGATATCTGGTTCTAGCTGAAGTACATATGGAGATTTAAAATACCACATAAGTACTATATAACTTATTACATTTGTAGCTTGTGTTTTATCTGGCTTATCAGCCTCCCATAACTTTTTAAAGAATGGGAGACCTAAAGCATCAGGGTGTATTACTACTTTACCACCATTTATATCAAATAGCTTCATCAGTTACTTCTTCAACACTAGGTTCAAAATTCTCTGGCATAAACTCCTCAGGATGTTGAGCTCTATACTCTTCTTCAGCTTTAGTATTTGCAATAGCATCTAATAGCTGATAAAATTTTAATTCTACAGGTTCCTGTTGTTCAGTAGGAATAGTAGGCATTAGTTTCTCCATAGATTGTTTCATTACATCTTCTGTAAATTCACCTTGCACAATCTCTGTTCTATATAACATACCATTAATACGAACTTCAATAAAATTTCCAACACCTGATGCACTTACAGGAATAATTGTAATATCTAGATTTTCCATAATTATTCTTTTACTTCTTTAATTTCATTATTTTGTTCTGCTGTAGCTTCTCCGAATCCTTTTTCTCCTCTTCCTGTTTCACTCAGTTCTTCTACCAAAGTAGGTTCTAATATAGAACAAGGTACAATAACTAATTGAGCAAATGGTTCATCTATAGTATATACTGTAGGAATAGCATCTGTAGTTACTTTAAATTTAGCCATTAACTCCCCACGATATCCAGCATCTATTAAACCTACTCCATTTGTTAAAGCTATAGAACGTTTACTGATTGAAGACTTCATCATAAGTAAACCACAATACCCTTCAGGAATTTCTACAGCAATATCAGTGTGATATACAAGTACTAACTTGCCACTATTATCTACTTCCTGAGTAATACGAGTAGCATACAGATCCAATCCAGCATCTCCTGCTGTAGCTCTAGTAGGCAACTTGCCTTCAGACTTCTTAATCTCTTCTGTACCGTCTTCTTTCTTTACTGAGTAATCTAACTTTTTAAATTTCAACTGTTCCATAATTCTTTTTCTACTTTTCTATAACCTTCTTCTAAAACTTCTACTATCTCTTTAATTATTTCATTCTTAATTGTATCAACATTAAGACCTTGTGTAACTTCTTTAGAGTGTACGATTCCGTGAGTAACACCTTCTTCGTTTTTACGTATGAAGTGAACGTGTAAAGTAGGATTACCGATACGATTTTTATTTACATCTATATCCTATGTTTCCCACCAAATAGCTTCTAAATTATTCATCTTGTTCAATATCTTTTGTGTTAATACTAATCGCTTTACCATGATGAAATCCCCAATCTAAGAATACTGTATTACAAAGTACATGATCTATATGAGGTAGTCCACTTTCAGGATCTATTAATTCTCCTTTGTCTATCGCAGTAAGATGTCTTAGTAATGCTGCTTTATATCTTTTCCAAAAATCTGGAAGGTTTTGCCAACTGTTATCTGAGTATTTCTGAGCTCCGTAAGTAAGTACCTTACCAATATTCTCAACTACATCTAATGGAATCAGATCCATTCTTACTTTACCACAATCATATTTCTTACCATCATTCTCCATCTTCAATATACTTATTAGTTAAACAGTTATACAATCCTTTTATCTGTAACTGCCTAGTTTCAATATTATCTGTGTCTTTTAGTTTAGCTAAACCTTCTAGAATGTCATCTAGAAATTCATTATATGTTAACGAATAGTCATTTATCTTCTTATCCGTAACTTCCATTAATTCCCTTAACTCTTCGCTGATATTAGAACCTAATCGTTTAGTATTGTTCTTCTCAAACTCCCATAGAGCTAATGAATCTTCTTTACTTTGTCTTTCCATATTCTTTCATTACTTTAACAAAACATCCAGCAACCCAACCAACTAAGTAAGCATATCCTTCATTGCCACCAGTTGAAAAATCTTCATTATTCATACCTGTAATTTCAAAGTAATAGTCAGAAATGTGAACAGATTCATGGGCTATGTTAGCACTATCTACTAACTCTGGCTTATATATTATACACAGTATTCCAGCAAAATAGTTAAAGTTTTGAATAACAGGTCTACATTCAGCTACTACATCATAATGATAAGCATTGGTCATTGCATCTTGAGCATTTTCTAGTATCTTATTGAATTCTGGAGTAATCTCTAATATAGAGAACTTCTTGCATAGAAACTGTATATCTTCCTCACTCTCTACTATAGCTATCCAAAGTGTTCTAGGATACATATTATTAAACTTTCTTAGTATCATATTCTTAATAGTCTACTGTCACTAATTGCTACATACGTCTGTATATTGTTAAGTAATACAGGATCAAAGTAAATAGAATCTAACCAATGAATCTTATAATTAGGTGTCAAGCACTCTTCAATAAACTATCTCATTTTGTTTCTTTATATCTCTTTTTAATTTAAGTTTAAATAAGTAAGCAAACATAATATCTTTAGTATCTTCATCATTTGACATTACTTCTTTAGCAAACTTAAATGGACTATTGCATATTACTTCTATAACAGGATAAGGTAAATTATATTTATTTGCCAGACTTGAGTAAATTGATATCTTTTTTTGCTGTTGCATTTATATAATATTCACTAGTTTCTAACTCTGTTAAAGATTCTCTGATAGTATTAGGTCTAATAGAATTTATTATTACTATAATATCAGATTCATCTAAATCGTGATTTCTATATAATATATCAGATAACTTTTTAATTTCTTTGTTAGAGTAAGGTTTCTTCGGAACGAAAGAAGTTAATTTTAAATTAGAACGTAAGTTAAAAAGATGTCTGAAATACCGTACTAACCTATTACTTCTATTCTCTACATGTACTATATACCCATTGTCAAAGATCATATAGAAATGTTTATTATTTATTTTATTATTCATTTACTCTTAGTATTAATGTTATTTGCACCCTATCTTTTATTATCTCTGGAATTAGTATCTTATTAACTACTAATTCATCTTCTGCTTTTCCCTGTACTAAAAGACCCTCTTTCTTGAACTTACTTATATATCTACTTAAGTTATCTGGAGTAATACCCATAGTACTTTTAATCATTCTACGATTGTCAGTATTGGCTACATTTTTACTTACACCAGGTATTGGAGTAAAGTTCACATCTAATTCAACGAACTTAGTAAGTAACTCCAATTCCCTATTTGTAAGTTGTAGTATACCATTTAAAGCGTTAAGGTATTCATAGTAAAGATTGCCTTTATTAACAGTCTTTACTAATTTATTCATCTAACAAATCTTTAATACTATTGAGAACTTTATTTAAATTATGGTATACAGTTTCTGCTTCTACTTTAACACACTGTTGAACATTGCCTTCATTATAATCCTTCATCAATTCGTTATAATCTTTGGTATATGTATCAATCAAAGTATTAACGTATTCTTTTACTTTCTCTAACTTATCGCAACAGCATTCACATTCATCCACACCTTCTTGTGCTTCTTCACTGTACCAAATTACATAATCTTTATTGGCTAATTCTTCCATAGTAGAAGAATCAAATGCCATTGAAGTATAAGTTTCTGTATCTGATACTACTTCAGATTTCTGAAGTTCCCACAAGTTTAAATCTTCAACTTTAGTAAACACATCACCTTTTTCAGCGAAGCTAAAATCCTTAATTACTTTGTATCCTTCCATATGTCTAACTTTTTATTTAATATCTTTTGTTTAAATTCTTGTATTCTGTTAAAGTTCTTCTTACACTCTTCATACCCATCAATTCTGCCTTGAATGTATCCTTCGTGTTTTCCTTGAGCATAAGTAAGAGCACCAAAGCCAATAACACTTACAAGTATTATTATTATTATTCCCATAATGCTCATTAAACGTATTGATATAAAAAGTGTTTAAAATATTTAACATTTATTAAGGTTTAGTAAAGTAATGACAAAAAGAAACCCTGCTTTGATGGCAGGGTAACTTATTCAACAAGGTATTATGATAGCTTATTTAACGACTTTAGCTACAACGTCGTATGGTTTAACTAATTGTGAGTCCTTGAATAGATCAAAGTCTTTAGCAAATTTCTTAGGGTATACTATAGTATCACCAACCTTAATGGTACTATCAGCACCGGTTGGAATAGATAGAACAATACCTTTTGCAAAATCTGATTCAACTTCTTTAGTATGAGTCTTTACTTCATACTTATTAAAACCTTCTTCATCCTTTTCCCCAGTAGGGATTTGTTCTGTATATTCTTTAGTAACCATGATAGGAGCTAAAGGTTTTACCAATATGTCTTTTTCAAAACTATATTCCAATCCGTTTACCACTGTTTCTAGTACTTTATCTTCCATAATATTTACTTTATAATATCTATTAACGCAGTAAGCAAAGTAAGGTTACCCATCTATATGATTAAATTTACGCTTAAATATATATCCTTTATGACAGATATCCATTCTATCTTTAAAGTTAGCGCAGTTCATATTATTAACAAACGCACAACCTACACAACAACCTTTACTAAGCTCAGGAGTAGCTATATACGTTTTATTCCTGAAAACATACTCAATTCTATCTGCTTTTTTTTGTTCGTTCTTTTCCATAGTAATACCGTTTTAGGGGCTACCTTTTTTAACCAAAGACCGTCAGAAAGGTAGCTAAACTGAGCCTACTTACGATTAGGATTCCCTGGTGCGCTTCTACCTTATGGTAACTTCTTTAAGCGTGGAACGTACTACGATCCCGTGTACTTAGGGCACATTATTTTGTTAATTTATTTAGTATGATATAAGCTAGACATCCTAACATACCTACTAAACATAGTGCAGTAAATTCTGTCATTTAACTGTATTTATTTCTTTCTTAAACTGTTTATATAAATCTTCAGAGAAAGTATATTCTATTTGTCCTGGTAAAGTAAAGGATCTATAATTATCATTTAATTTATAGTTCTTACTTATCTTACTTAAGTAAAGGCAATTAGAATACTGCTAATCTCTTTGTCTTATGAAATAGTAATTCATGCTTCTGTTATTATAAATCCATACAACCTCATTAGATTCTACTAAGTAGAAGAACATTGTTAATAATAAGTTAATAGTAATTCTAAAGTAATGGGACTTATATCATCTACTTTAGTTAATTCTTCTAATATGTCTTCTGTATTCATACTGTATTTAACTGTATCTAACTGTATCTACTGTATACAGTAACGTATATTTAACTATATTGGTTATTATTATTAACATTTATTATGAATATTTATTTAAGTTTAATAGCTATTTTTTAACATTATTTAAAATAAAATATATAAA
>OLSP01001004.1_pt1 | contig 27257 bp, 25 predicted proteins | sample 1672941 | NCBI WGS metagenome assembly OLSP01 (sample SAMEA3136739, study PRJEB25190) | human gut metagenome | reverse complement strand
TCTCTGACAATGTACTTCAGGACGGAGATGTGATTGAGTCCAGATATGCGGTCGAACGCAGAAACCGGACGATCCACAGCCGTATGCGGGAGTATTTATTTGAGCTGAAACACAGTGATATCTATGAGACATCTATCCTTCCGTTGGGAGATGGAATTGCACTTAGCGTAAAGCGCAGAACGTCCGAGAAGTAACAGATACAGATAGTACAGTGAGGAAAGAAAAATGAGCAGACATCCGGAATTATTGATTCCAGCCAGCAGTCTGGAAGTATTAAAAACAGCAGTTATATTTGGTGCTGATGCGGTATATATCGGCGGAGAAGTCTTTGGACTGCGTGCTAAGGCGAAGAATTTCAGCCATGACGATATGAAAGAAGGAATCGCATTTGCACACGAGCATGGCGTGCGTGTCCATGTAACGGTCAATATTCTGGCACATAACCGGGATCTTGAAGGCGTGCGGGAATATTTGAAAGAACTGAAAGAGTTAGGACCGGATGCATTGATTATTGCCGATCCGGCAATTTTTGAGATGGCAAAGGAGATCTGCCCTGAGATTGAGCGACATGTCAGTACACAGGCGAATAATACGAACTATGGCACTTATCAGTTCTGGTGGAAGCAGGGAGCAAAGCGTGTGGTATCTGCCAGAGAACTGTCGCTGGCAGAGATCAAAGAGATCCGTGTCAATATCCCAGAAGAGATGGAGATTGAAAGCTTTATTCATGGAGCAATGTGCATTTCCTATTCCGGAAGATGCCTGCTGAGTAATTACTTTACCGGAAGGGATGCTAACCAGGGAGCCTGTACTCATCCCTGCCGCTGGAAATATGCGGTCGTAGAAGAGACAAGACCTGGTGAATATATGCCTGTCTATGAAAATGAACGAGGCACCTACATTTTCAATTCCAAGGACTTGTGCATGATCGAACACATTCCGGAATTGATCGATGCAGGAATCGATAGCTTTAAGATTGAAGGTCGTATGAAGACAGCTCTTTATGTGGCGACTGTTGCGAGAACTTATCGCAAAGCGATTGATGATTATCTGGAAGATCCGGAACTTTACCGCAAGAATATGCCATGGTATCTGGATCAGATCAGTAATTGTACGTACAGACAGTTCACAACTGGATTCTACTTTGGCAGACCGGATGATGAAGCACAAATTTACGACAGCAATACCTATGTAAGAGAGTATACGTATCTGGGGATTATCGGCGGAGAGCGGGACGGGATGTACCGCATCGAACAGCGCAACAAGTTCTCGGTAGGAGAGACGATCGAGTTGATGAAGCCAAACGGAGATAATATCGAAGTGACGGTGAAGAAGATCGTAGACGAGGATGGCAATGAGCAGGAGAGTGCACCACATCCAAAGCAGGTGCTGTATATTGATCTGGGAGGTCATGCTGACCAGTATGACATTTTGAGAAGAAAAGAAGATTAACGCAGATAACGCTGCGGTCCTAGAAATAGGGCCGCAGCTTTTCTATTGCGCTTTTTTCAATACGGGAGACGTAGGAGCGGGAGATGCCAAGCTCTGCAGCAATTTCCCGCTGGGTGTATTCAGCCTCATTATAGAGTCCATAGCGCATTTTCAGTACTGTCCGTTCTCTGGGAGAAAGCTGAGATTCCAGCTTGGAATAAAGAAGTTTGATATCGTCCTTGAGGACGGCTTTTTTGTAAGCATCATCGGTATGAGAATCGATAATATCAAAGATACGGATTTCATTACCTTCCCGGTCGATACCGATTGGCTCATACAGAGAAATGTCACGAAAGTATTTCTTCTTGCTTCTAAGATGCATCAGAATTTCATTTTCGATACACCTTGCAGCGTAGGTTCCAAGCCTGACATTTTTGTCGGAATTGAAGGTAACCACAGATTTGATCAGACCGATTGTGCCGATGGATAGAAGATCTTCGGTGTCTTCGCCAAGCGTCTGATACTTTTTGACGATATGCGCAACCAGCCGGAGATTATGCTCGATCAGGATGTGCTTGGCTTCAAGGTCTCCTTCGGTATATTTTTGGAGATAATACTGTTCTTCGGCAGCTGTTAGGGGAGGAGGAAAAGATTTCACAGTGAGCACCTGACCGCATTTTTACTTACAGTTTATGTGGAAATGGGAGGATTTGTGCTTTTCCATAAAAAGATAAGTGTTGTAGAATATTCTGCTAAGGGAAAGCTGTTATTAGGAGCGTGTATACATGTATCTATTGCGTGAAAGATGATTATGTATGTGAAATTGGAATATCTGAGTATAATTCTTTAGAGAATGTATTAACGGCATTTGAAGCATTTTAGAAAAATACGAGATAAAATAAATCGCTCTGTGGTGACCTGACCAGGTTGCCGCGGGACGATTTATTATGCAAATCTACTGAAATTTTGATTTTTCTAAAAATCATATTGACGAGTTAACGTAAGAAGAGTATAAATGTAACTATGAATACTGATTATGACAACTTGAAAAATGGTAAAATATAGAAGGAGAGATGCGATTGAGTTTCAGTAGAGTATTATCGGCGGCAATGTGTGGCATGGAAGTCATACCGGTGCAGGTAGAGGCTGACGTGAGTAACGGACTGCCGTTGTTTCATATGGTCGGTTATCTGGGAGCGGAAGTGCGAGAAGCAGAGGAGCGTGTACGTACAGCAATCCAGAATGCCTGTGCTGCTTTGCCACCCAAACGAATGGTGATTAATCTGTCGCCGGGCAATGTGAGAAAGCGTGGGACATCGTATGATCTGCCGATCGCACTGGCGGTGTTAGCTGCGGCAGGTTTATTACAGCAGGAATGTCTGGAACAAGTGATGGCAGTGGGCGAACTGGGCTTAGACGGCAGTGTGCAGGGGATTCCTGGGGTGTATTCTACGGTATCTTCCCCCAGAACAAAAGTTATAATGCCACGATATTGCCATGAAGTCAGGGTATAACCGGTTTCCTCCCAGACTTCCCTTAACATGCATTCTTCCGGGCTTTCTCCCCACTCAAATTTTCCACCGACACCGATCCATTTGTCATGATTGATGTCATTTTCCTTTTTGATGCGGTGAAGCATCAGATACTTGTTATCTTTTTCAATATAACATAAGGTTGTCAATTTATTCATTTGTGAAAATACCCCTGTCTTTTTTCTTTTGGTTTTAGCTTATCACTAAACCAAAGGATATTGCAACCTATACGCTGTGAACACTGCTCATTGCTTACGCATAGTATTTCGCCTGTGCGCTCCATAGCTCGCAGTATTTGCAGTTCGTCTGCTCCACGAGCTCTTCATGTGTTCCCTGCTGCACGATCCTGCCCTGATCAAAGACAACAATCTCATCGCAGAACCGGCAGGAAGAAAGCCTGTGACTTATGTAAACCGCTGTCCGGTCTCCTACGATCTCATTGAAACTGCTGTACACCTCCGCTTCCGCGATCGGATCTAAGGCGGCAGTCGGTTCATCCAAGATCAGAAATGCCGCGTTCTGATACAGCGCCCTTGCAAGTGCGATCTTCTGTTCCTCTCCGCCGGAGATGCTCACACCATCGGCATCACAATCCTTGTAAAGCCAGGTATCTAACCCCTTTTCCATCCGGGCAGAGCGCGCATCAAAGCCAGCCTTGCTTAAACATTCCTGTACTTTCTCTGAGTCATACTCTGTGGATGCTGCCACATTCTGCCCAAGCGGAAGGGCAAATAGTTTAAAATCCTGAAAGACAACTGAGAATACGGACATGTATTCCTTATAATTGTATTTCTTAATGTTGATTCCATTCAGCAGGATCTCGCCTTCTGTCGGATCATAGAGCCGGCACAAAAGCTTGATAAATGTTGATTTTCCAGAACCGTTCTCCCCGACGATTGCTAATTTTTCTCCAATGCGGAATTTCAGATTTACATGGTCTAACACTTTTCTGTCTGTGCCAGGATAGCAGAAGCTGACATCCTTAAATTCCACTTCGTACTGACAGTCATTTCTTTTTTCCACGGTAAGGCTTCCCTGATACATATCATTCGGTGTATCCAGAAAATCAAAGGTTTTCTTTAAAAATTCCCGGTTTGTATTCACTTCACCAATTGCACCCAAAAATTCCTCCAGATTATGGCTTAAAGCTGTCACCGCACTGATATACTGTGTCACAGCACCGATTCCAAATGCACCTCCGTATGCCTTTAAGCAGACAAGCAGATACACCAGACCACTGCAGAGCCGTTCTGCCATATTTGCAGCCGCTGCCAGAACTCCTACTTTTCCTTTTTCCAGACGATCCATCTCGGTTCCGATTCCCCAGACTTTATTTTTCTTATAAAGTCCCATAGCAGCCGGGATCTGCTCATAAACACGGATATCCTGCTCCCGTTCCCGTTCTCCTGCCATACCTGCCATGAAACTCCAGACACGATTTCCAAAAGTTGCACGCTCAGAAAGCTCTGCAATCATGTTCTGTGCCCGTTCCACAATTCTCGATGCCAAAGTCGTAAATCCCAGTATTCCAGCAAGAAACACAATCGCAAAAAGAGGGCTGTTCATCCACAGAAACGCGCTTTTCACCGCTTTTGCCTGAAAAAAACTCACAGTGAGCATCAATGCTCCGGCAATACCGGCAATTGCCTGCAGCATCCTTTCCAGAGTAAAGACAACCATACACAGCCCAAATCTGCTCCACCGGTTAATTTGTTCAATCTGTAATACTTTATCCTGAATGACGGCATCATCCACTTTTTCAAAATCCAGTGACAACATTTTTTCACTCAAAATGTATCTTAATTTTTCTAACATGCGGTTCCGTTCTACTGTGTAACGGTTCTTAAAATAATGGTAAATCAGTCCCAACAAGCTCTCGATTCCGAGTAAGAGCAGTACCAGATTGCGTAGAACAACCGGATTTTTCGCTCCTGCCAGTTCCGTAATGATCTGTGCCGAAAAATAGATCCCGGCATAAGGAAGCACTGCACCGGTGATCACGTAGAAAATCAGCGCCACTAACATTCCCGGCGACTCTCTCCACCAGATTCCGATTGCCCTTTTATTCATCCCAATTGTCTCACGCATCGAATGCAGCATCTTCCATTCCTCCTTCCGTGTAATACCTGCTCTGCACCTCATACAGATGTGCATATTCTTTTCCTGCTTCCATGAGTTCCTCATGCGTTCCCATCTCCGCAATCCCTCCTGCTCCGATTAAAATAATGCGGTCACAGAACCTTGTGGACGCAAGACGGTGCGACACATAAATAGAAGTGGAACCCTTTGTCAATTCATGATATCTCTCGTAGAGATCGCTCTCTGCGATCGGATCTAATGCCGCCGTCGGCTCATCCAGCACGATCACCGGAGCATTTCGGTAGAGTGCCCTTGCAAGCATGAGTCTCTGTGTCTCGCCTCCGGAAAGCTCGTATGCATCCAGATGAACCTTCCGCCCCAGTTTTGTCTCATATTTCTCTGACAGTCTTTCAATGTTTTCTTCCAGACCTGCATCCTTTACTGCCGCCTTCACGCGAGAAAAATCAATCTCATCCACGCACTGTGCCACATTTTCTGCGATTGTTCCCGGCAGAATGGAAAAATCCTGAAAGACTGCGGAAAATAGTCTGTAATACTCTTTTCGGTTATATTTTCGGATATCCTCGCCATTTAAGAGCACACACCCATCTGTCGGGTCAAAAAATCCACACAAAAGCTTCACCAGTGTTGATTTTCCAGCTCCATTTCTTCCCACAACCGCAAGCTTTTCCCCATTTTGTATCGTAAGATTTAAGTTGTGTAACGTATCCTCTGATGCCCCCGGATACCGGAAACTCACATTTTCCAATCGAAGTTCATACTGTCCTGCTGCATTCTTTGGAAGCGGCTCCCCATCTTCAAACCGGTACGGCTCCTCGTAGGAGATCAGTTCCATCACGTCAGAAATCCCAACACCTGACTGCCTGATCTGTGCCACATTTTCCATGATTCCCTGCACCCAGCTTGTAAAACCGCTCACCGCGGAAAAATATAAGATAAACTGTGGGGCATCCATATTTCCTGCAAGCACCTGTCCGATCAGATAGGCATACGCAACTCCATTCCTGATCAGTGCAGAAAAAATGTTCACACAATCTGCCATAAAATGATGGTTTCCCAATGCCCTTTCAAAATGCATGAATATCTCATAATTCTGCTTCATCGTTTTTAACAGCCATTCCTTCATATGAAGAATCCGGATATCTTTTGCAGAGACCGGACTCCACGCCTCACCTCTCAGATACCACATGCATTGCCGCGCATGGTCATTTTCTGCCCTGTTGTTCTGCAGCCATACCACAGACCTCTGTGCCGCCAGATAACTGACAACTGCTGCAAGGATTGTGACTGCCAGAATAAGCACATTCATCCTTTTCATGACAAACAGGTACGCAAGGAATCCCAAAATACAGAATAGAAGCTGATTTAGCTGTATCCATATAATCTCCGTTGCACTGCTGTTGCTGTTGGTTGCCTGGTTAGTGCGCTCTTTCTTTTCCTGAAAATCTTTTTTTCCAAGGTTACAGTAAGATGTTGCGCCAATTTTTTCCGTGATTGCTTTGCAAATTGACATGCGGATTTCTATCTTTCCCTGATAGGTTGCATTGTTTATGTATTCTTTCAGTCCGGTAAGCAACAGGATTCCACTTGAAAAGAACAGGATAGTTGTCACTAACTCTTTCAATGCGATCTGCTCCTCAATATCGCGCAGTAATACCGGTGTCACGTATAATTCGAGCAGCTGTAATATAAGTGCCAAAATTGCGTCTACAACCAGCCATACCAGCACAGCCGGAGCTTCTTTTACCGCCTGCCGGATCATGAACCTGATCGTTTGGATGACGCCGTATTCTGATTTGTGGTTATTCATTGTGGTTCCTCCGTGAATGTGAAATTTCTAACAGTCTTTACTATAGTACAAAGAAAAAAAGATGCATGTTTCAGGGACGAACTGCATCTTTTCTGGGACGAATTGTATTATTCCTGTGGCAGCAAAATCTCCGTTGTGAAAGCTCCGTCTTCACTGTTGCGGCTTAGATAGCCACCATAACGCTCCACAATATCATCGATACGGACAAGCCCGAATCCGTGTCCCTGTCCTTTTGTGGTGTGAAATCTGCCACTGATTTTTTTCTGTTTTTTCGTTGCGGTAAAGTTGGTGAAAGACATGTATAGCTGGGTATTTTTCATATCCATGTAGATGCGGATCATCCGCTTCTCTTCGGGCAATTGCAGACTCGCCTCAATGGCGTTGTCGAAGAGGTTTCCAATAATAATGCAGAGATCCATCTCCGATGTTTTTAATGCGACCGGTACATGGGCATCCGCCACGACCGGAATATGTTTTGACTTTGCCAACGAGATCTTACTGTTTAAGATGGCATCGGTCATTTTGTTTCCAGTCTTGATCACGGTATCCACGGTGGACAGATCCTCGTCTAACTCATCAAGGTATTTGCTGATCTGCGCTAAGTCACCGTCTTTCGCATAACTTTTGAGTACCTGGATATGGTTTCTATAATCATGCCGCCAGCCACGGATCTGACGGTACATGTTCTCCACCTCCTGATAGTGAGTCTGAACTAACTCGCTCTGGTAGGCGGCTAATTGTCTGTTAATGTATTTGGATAGCAGGGACATTGTTTTTTATCTCCTCGGGCAGTTATTCTTTTATTTCAATTTTTCACGTATCTTAAAAATATTTTATAAACGCCTCATTCAGCTTCTTATAGCTTCCTCTTGGAACCAGAAGTTTCTCCCCGGTGTTCAAAATCAGCTCCGTCTTGCCAATGCGCCTCACATAATGGAGATTCACCAGATATGACCGCCCCACGCGGACAAAAGCTTCATCCAGTTTTTCTTCCAGTTCTGATAAGGTGCCACGCATCTCGTAATCGTTATCTGCATGAATGATATTATAATTCCGGTTTGATTCGATAAAGCGGATCTCCTTGAGTGGAAGCCTAAGGACTTCTCCGCCACTTTCGACGAGAAGCACGGCATCCGCTGTCTTCAAACGCTCTACCGCCCGATCTAAAACACTGTCTATTTTCTCCTGCGACACGGGTTTTAACAGATAGTGAAGTGCCTCCACATCGTAACCTTCCTGAATGTACTCCATGTACCCAGTCACAAAGATGATCTGCATCTGGCGGTTGTGTTTGCGGATTTCCCTTGCAAGTGCGATACCGTCCATTTTCTCCATCTCGATATCAAGAAACAAAATCTGCGTCCTGTCATATGCCTGTTCAAATAAAAACTGTTCGCTGCTTGCATATTCCTGAATTTTTGTATGATGAAAAGTCTGGCGAAGCCATCCCTCCACCAGACTTTTGATATACGCTCTCTGTTTTTCCTCGTCGTCACAAATTGCTATTTGATATGTCATATTAGCAGATTTCCACAAGTTCAATCTTGAAATTCAATTCTTTTCCTGCCATCTCATGGTTTGCATCAAACGTAATAATTCCGGCTTCCTTTGCCACAACCGTAACCGGGAATGGCTGTCCCATCTCATTCTGAAGGTAAACCTGCTGTCCTTCTTCCAGTTCTTCTGCACCCGGCAGCTGGCTGATCTCCACATGAAAGATTGCATTTGGATCAGGCAGACCGTATGCTTCTTCCGGCATCAGGTGGATGTCTTTGATCTGTCCGATCTCCATATCTGCCACTGCACGGTCGAATCCTTTTATCATCATACCGGCTCCGCACACGAACTCTAATGGCTCACCGCGGTCATAAGATGAGTCGAATTTTGTTCCATCGTTAAAGGTTCCTGTATAGTGGACTTTTAATGTCTTTCCTACATTTGCTCCCTCGATCTTGCTGCGTTCTCCACAGCCGCATCCACAGCCTTCTCCGCTCTCTGTTCCTTCATGGGAACCGCATCCGCAACTGTGATTTTCCTCTGCATCATGATGTCCGCATCCATGTCCCTCTTCATGATCTCCACAGGTATGTCCCTCCCCATGGTGGTCACAGGTCTGTCCTGCATCTATAAGTTTTCCATTTAAGTAATCTTCGACTGCTTTGTCAGTATCTCCGGATGCACCTGAGCAAACTTCAATCCCCGCCTCTGTAAGGGCATTGATCGCACCGCCACCTATTCCTCCGCAAATCAACGCCTTCACGTTCCTGTCGGCAAGTACTCCGGCAAGTGCGCCATGTCCTACTCCGTTAGAACTGATCACCTCACTAGAGATCACTTTATTATCCTCTATTTCATACACTTTAAAATTCTCTGTTCTTCCAAAATGCTGAAAAACCTCTCCGTTATCATAAGTTACTGCAATTTTCATACTTTCTTTTCCCTTCTCTTTCTTAATTATAAATAACTGACAAGCCACTCTTTTTATTATAACGGATGCATCTGCTTCTGGCAACCTGCCAGCCTCACGCTTCCTGTCGGCGCTAAAATATCATTACTGTGGATCCATAGCTCGTTCCAATCATAAATTATCCTGCTTCAAAAAGTATTTTTTAATAGCCTGCTCCTTTAACTCTTCCCCGATCACAATGATCACTTCCTGCCCCTTCTCGATCGGGTTCATGGTTATTCCATTATGCGTTGCATTCAGCTGTATCCAGCTTCCATCCTCCTTCTGCAAAAAACCTTTTACACGGAATACCTCGCCGCATTCCCTGTCATTCATCAGTTTTCCCACAGTAGTCTTTAACTGTTCCTCCGTCATTTTCACATTCATAAAATAGACAGATTCAAACCCTTTTTTCTCTTCCATATCCAGTTTGCGGTAGCTCTCCATCTGATAGCCGCAGCTAATCAGCCGGTTGAAATCTTCTTCATTCAGATCCAGTGTGCTTTTGCGCAGCACCTCTTTGTCCACCCTGCGCGGACACTTTATCTGTTCCAATGCACGGTTTAGGTGTGCGACCGTGGTGTCTGCCTGCTCCGCTGACACTTCATCCGCATGACTTAAGATAATCTCTCCTGCATTCGCCACCTCCGAAGCCAGAATATATTCTGCCTCCTCAGATAAATGCTCTTCCAGATTTGCATCCACAATCGCAATCACATTTCCCACCTCATACCAGCGGTCTAACGGTTCTTCCCTCAGCGCATCAAAAAATTCGTCCACATCAAAAATACCGGATGGCTCTACTATGACACGGTCATAGCCACACATTCCCATTGCAATCAGTTTTGTCTTAAAACGTCTTCTGTGACAGTCCGCGTCACAGCCACCGGAAACCATTTCCAACTCGCAGTTGTCTCCCATCAGATCCTGTAACAGCATCATATCAACATTCACGGCTCCAAAATCGTTCTCAAGGATTCCGATGTTCTGTCCTTTGGCAATGAGATATTCTGCATATTTTTTCAAAAAGGTTGTTTTTCCAGCTCCTAAGAAGCCTGTGATTAAGTCTATTTTTACCATCGCTACCGCCTCTCTACTACCCATCAGGCTATTTTCTTTCAAGAATTGCATTAAATACAGAATACACTATATAGTGGGACAGATTTTATTCCCTGCACCACACCGAAATTTCTTGGTGAAATTCTGATTGCGTATGCAGGCGCATATTTTTCCATGTAAACCATCATACTTTTTGCTTTTACATGATTTCCTGCTTTACATTCCACCGGAATTACATGATTTTCCTTTTGTATCAGAAAATCCACTTCTGCTGTATTATCTGATTCCCAATAATAAAGCTGATAACCATTCGTTTTTAATGCAATCGAAACATAGTTCTCTGTCATAATCCCACGAAAATGTTCTGTCTCTCTGCTCCTTAATGCTTCAAGACTCATTCCCATCCTCGCAGACATGATTCCCATATCGCTATAATATAGTTTAAATGCACTTAAATCCTGATATGCAACAACTGGATAAAATCCCTGTGTGCACTTCATGCATTTGTTCACAATTCCTGAACGGATCAGCCAGTCAATGGCATCTCCATACTGGGATGCACGTGCTCCCGATCTTATAAGCTTATATTGGAATTTTTTTGTATCTTTTGCAAGCTGTGCTGGCAGAGAATCATATGCTTCAAAAATACGTACTGTATCCCCCTTGTCTGCATACTTTGTCATGTCAGCAATATATGAGTTCAAAAGCATTTGTCTTATCTCTTCCTGACCAATTGAACTATTCCTCATAATATCAGCTTTCACTGCTGCCGGCATTCCACCTATGATGCAGTAGTGTTCAAATTCCTGCATAGCCTCCTCATGAAGTGCATCCTCTAATGGTACATTACTATTATAATGTTCCCGGATGGTATCTGAAAGTATTTGTTTTCCCTTTGCCCACAACACCTCTTCCAAATCCATTGGATACATTGTCAACATTTGTACTTTTCCTACTGGGAATGAGTATTTTTCACGATTTACAGCTACTCCTAATAAACTTCCAGCTGCCATTACATGATACTCTGGTGCCTCTTCCGCAAAATATTTCAAAGATGTCAATGCTCTCTCACACATCTGTATTTCATCAAAAATGATAAGAGTTTCTTCCGGCACAATTTTTACTTGATAATATTTTTCCAAAAGAACCACTACAGAATCTGCATGTATATCTGTTTCAAAATAACTTCCTATTTTCTCGTCTGTTTCAAAATTGATATACACGGTATTTTTATAATAATGTGCCCCAAATTCCCGCATCTCAAATGTTTTTCCAACCTGTCTTGCCCCATAGATCAAAAGTGGCATGCGCCCCTTTGTCTGCTTTTTCCATTCACATAATTTATCCGTTATTTTTCGTTTCATATATGCATCACCCTTGCATTCATGTGTTTTAGTGTATTATATTACACTTTTTCATATGGATCAATGCATTTTTTACATTTAATACCGGTTGTGCACCTTCTCCGCAAAACATAAAACATCCATATTCTGCGAAACCTTCCGCGCGCATACAATTGATTTTCTGGTTATAATAGAATCTTCCTGTTTTTTCTTTTCCAGCTATTGATTTCCCTACTGCACTTCTTTCTGATAGATTTTCAGGATTTTTTTCTAATACATATTTTAACCGCAAATTCTTCTTCTCATAAACAATATCGCCCTCTGAAGAATTTGTCGGCATTTGCAATTTTCCCATTGGGAATGCATCTAAGACTGTCTCTGCGATATTGCCATTTGCATCTAATAACTGCTGCTTTGCTGTTACTTCGTGATTTCTTGCTGACATATGCATTCCCCTATTTCTACCAAAAATCCGTATGTGCTATATCTCAACCATAACACATAAGGATTTTCTCTCCTACAGCCAGCTATGCTTTTTCTCTCTAGTAAATTTCCTTCCACTCAAGCCCCTCAAGTGGTTTCGCATAATCTTCTATCTTCCGGTTATATTCCTCTTCCGTGATCTCTTTTCCGTTCTCCGTGTATTGAAAACTTACCGTATCATTCCCTGTCTGTGTTCCCACACAGCGAAATACATCTTCCACTACCGGTGACGCACCGTCTGTTCCGATCCGATAGAATACGACATCATATTCCGCCGCACTGACACTGTATGTAACCTCGATAAGACCACCGCTACAAAGATCAAAGTTAGTACGGTATCCAAATTCATAATTATCAAATACATGCACTATATTTCCATCCCTGTAAGTGTAAATATCATAATTTTTCGGCTGAAACCTTGGATTTTTCGCTCCAATACCAGGTTCTCCTGCTGCAACCCCGTCTGTACTGCTGTCTGTTACCGTCGCTGTCGGGTCATACTCCTCAAACTGCAGATCCAGCATCTGATAATTTTCTTCGCTGTCATAGTTAAAATATACATCCAGATAGCCGAAAAAATCGTGCTTTTCTGCTAATCCCTGAATCCCATAAGTGGCAACAAGACAGTTTTTCACTTCATTATCATAAAGTGCTGGTTTAATATCCCAATTCCCCATACTGCTCTTTTCGCCCAATTTTTCAATATAATCTTACTCCCTAAAACCAATCTGTTTTCTATTTCCAGTCTATTATGAATCCATCTTTTGGTCAAGAAAGGCGTGCCACACCATCGCAAAATAAATCTGCCATGTTGTAACACGCCCACTTCTTATTCTCTGCCTTTTTATTATTTTCTACACCTGAATCCGGTCTGCAATTTCATTTCCCATTGCAAATCTCGATCCTTTTACCCCAACAATCAATGCGTCCTTCAGCTTTCGGATAATCTGTATATTATCTCCCTCTTCCACATGATGTTCGCGCAGGAAATCCATGACTTCCGGCACACCAAACATCCACTGGATCGTATAGCTTCTTCCGATTGCAGCCTTTGATAATTTCTGCATAAAAATGCCCCCTTTTCTTTCATTGTAAGAACAGTATGCCCTGTTAGTCAATGGAAATGTAAGGTTAGGAAAAACTTTTTTTGCAGGTATTTTTTCCCTGAAATTCAAGGTTTTGTTGCTGCTATCCACATGACAATCTGTTTGTTTTGAATAACTTTCGGTTAATAAGTATTCATCTGCGCCGCAAAAATCCTGCTGCACAGCTCATTATATGTTTCTTCGGAAACTTCGTCGCTATTGATCACGTATATTGAACCTTTTTCCGGATCATTTTCATCTCTGTATTCTTCCGAAAAATCCATCTCATTCACTTTGCTGTCAGCCCCATCATATCTTTCCATATGATAAACCTTGTAACCACTGTTCATCTCATTGCTGTACAAGATCCATACATATCCCTGATAATAGGTATAAGACAGACTTTCAGCTGTCCCATCTCCTGCAGCAAATTCATACACTTCACCATCTCTGGCATCCAAATATTTTCCGCCATAAGGTCCACAAAGTATCAGTTCCTCTTCTCCATCATTATCAAGATCTTCCCGATCTCCAATAGAATAAGCATCCCACTCTTCGCTATCCATATCTAATTCTGTAATATAAAAAGTTTTCGCTGTGTCATACAGACAATGCGCACTGACTTCTCCATTTACAAATCTGTCCAGCAGTTCATCTGCTGACATCTGCACAAAACCTTCATTTGAATCCCCACTTGTCTCCTCTGTAGAAAACGTAATATCTCCTTCTAACGTGTCATTTTCGACCAGATTACTGTCTTTTATCTCCGATACAGATTTACCACACCCTGAAATTATAGCAAAACCCACAAAAAAAATGACTGATAATTTTTTTCTATTCATGTTGCCGCCTGTCTCTGTTGTTTTCTGTAAAATTCTAAATTAATATCATTTTCTGCTTTTTCATTACAGCGCAAACATTTCCTGACAGATGTTCTTTCCACTCTCTGTCTTAAAAATATTTTGATATGCCTGCAAAGCTGCTTCTTTCGCCAGTCCATCATCCAGAATATTCACCAGAAAATCAGCCTCCACAAGAATCTGATAATCAATACCATCGATTGCATCATAAGTATGATGATGTGCGATCAGGTATTTCACACGCTCGATCACGTTTTCCTCAAACTGCAGCTCTTTTAACAATTTTTCTGCAATCGCAGGTCCTTCCTTTTCCTGAAGCTTTCCGTTTGAACTTCCGTATTTTTCCTCACACAGATGGATGCCAATATCATGCGTCAACGAAGCCGCTTCCAGAATAAATAAAGTGTCTGCATCTACGTGCTCCATCTCCGCGATCAGTTTCGCATAGCTGTGCACCTTGCAGAAATGCTGGATCCGCTTTGGATCACCACTGTATAAACGAATCATTTCATAATGTATTCTGTTGATCATATTGTTTTCTTCCTTTGCTTCTTCCAAATCTTAAATAGCAAGCAGATTCTTAATCGCTTCCATATATATAAGAACCGCCTCTTCCATCTCAGAAACAAGGATAAATTCATCTGCGCTGTGAATATGATAATCCATTCCCATTTTTTCCGGTCCAAATGCAATGATATTCTTCAATGATTTTGCATAAGTACCGCCACCGATCACCATTGGTTCATGTTCTGTGTCACCTGTCACATCTACATATGCTTTGTACAGCGCATTTACAAGTGGAGATTCTCTTGGGAAAAATAATGGATCACCAATTTCTCCAATCTCAATCCGTCCATTTTCATCCTCTAACCTTGCCTCACACATTGTACGGACATCTGCTGCTTTCAATGTCACCGGCACACGGATATCGATCGTGCATGAAATGATACCATCTTCCGTTTTGACAATTCCGTTGCATAAAGTCAGGGCACCATACTCATCTTCAAATTTCAGTCCTACACCAGCGCCATCACAGGACGTTCCGATATGTTCATTATAAAATTTTACAAAATCATCTTCAAATCCGGCTTTTTCCATGCACTCAAATGTCACACCGGCCGCATTGACACCAAGTTCCGGCATACTTGCATGTGCAGGTACACCTTTTGCAAAAATAGTAATCTGCCCATTTTCCTCTGTCACACGATACTGCTGAAGCTTTGTCTCTGCAAGAGAAGCCTCTAATTTTTCTTTCAGTCCCGCCTCTGTTGGAATCACAGTTGTACAGGTATCACATACAGCATTCGACACAAATCCACCGTTCATGGAAATGATTTTTGTATTTTTCGAGTAAGCTGTCATAGACATATGCCCTTTTTCGCCGTGTATACATGGAAAATTGGCATCCGGTGTAAATCCACAGGATAACTCTTCTGCGACCTCGTTGTAATGCTCCATACATTTTGAGCCGGTCTCCTCGTTGCATCCCATGATGAGGCGGACTCTTTTATTCAGTTTTACACCCGAATCCCGGAGAAGTTTCATCGCATAGAGTGCCTCTAAAACAGGTCCCTTATCGTCCGTTGTTCCACGTCCATATACATGATCTCCATCTCTGGTCAGCTTAAATGGATCATAAGTCCAGTCACCGCCTACCGGCACGATATCTAAATGTCCTGCAATACCAACTATCTCTTCCCCTTCGCCCATCTCTGCATAACCACAATAATGATCCAGATTCTCGGTCTTAAATCCTAATTCTTCTGCAATTTTTAATCCTTCCTCCAGTGCCTTTGCCGGACCTGCACCAAAAGGCTTTCCCTCTTCCGGTGTACCGAGCTGGGAATCAATTGCAACTAATCTTCCTAAATTTGCTATCATTTCCTCTGACAATGCGTGGATTTGTTCTTTCATGTTCATAATTCTTTGTTCCTTTCCTATATGTCAAAATTTGTTTCAAACATCTCTTATATACCTAAATATGCGTTCACTTTTTCCGGTGTATCCAACCGCAAAGCCATGATGGTTCCATAGATCATATAATCAACCACATCTTTCGTGATTTCCTCCTCAAATCTCGCCTTCATTTGATCCGGATATTGATGCACCAGAAAATGCACCCGGTAATTATCATCTTTTCTGGAAATAAATGCACTGATATACAATCCATTTATAGCTGCGGTCAGAACCTCATCATCTGTAATTTTTATATCCAAATGATAAGACTTTGAAACAAGATAAAAATCTTCCCCACGTTTTTCAATCTTCTTATCCGTAATCTCTCCAATGGAAAAATCCTGCACATGATTTGCCGTTGCAAGAAGAAACTGCGTGTCTAACTCTTTTTCATAAACATAATTTAAAATATCTCTCGGTGTATACTGCATTATTCGGTCATCTCCATGTAAGCTTTTGGTATATCTTATAGTATCTGCGTTTTCTCAATGATTTAGATCTTCTTCTGTATAAAATGTACCTGTCATCTGCGCATTGATCTCTGCAATTTCACGTTTTCCATTAATATAATCTGCATAGATATCCCAGAGATCCATATCGCAGTCCTGTAAACCATCATCATCCGGAATCCATGCCTTGATCAGTGCGATCCGTTCCTCTTTTGTTGTGTCTTTAATTAAATTTGATTTCATATTCTCGTCTGGAGACAATTATTGTGTTATCTCTGCTCCTTTGTTGTTTTAGGTTGCAGTGCATGCCAGAAAAATCAAAGATTTTCCTGGCTGACGGGCATTCGCCCTATCATAGACAAAGAAAATAGTTTCTTGCCTGCAAGCAGTCACAAACTATTTTCTCTGAGACGGTCCGTAGGCAGGGCCGTTACGTCCCGGCCCAGCTTTTCCGAGAGGAAGGACAGGATCTCTTCGTTGCGCCGGTCCAGTCCGCCGCCGTTCCACAGCCGCAGGGCGCACAGGACGCCCCGGCTGCTGAGCCGCTGCGCCGCCTGCCAGACACCCTCCAGATACGGGGCTGCGGCATCCTGCCGTCCATTTCCCTCGAAGCTGTGGAGGGAGACGCTGAGCTTGTGCAGGGCCGGGGAACCCTCCAGTGTGGGCAGCTGCCGGGGAAGCAGCGTTCCGTTGGTCACAAGGCACACCCGGAAGCCCAGCGCCCCGGCGATATCCAGCAGCTCCGCCAACCGGGGATGCAGCAGCGGCTCCCCCATGACGTGGAGCATGAGATACGTCCCATAGGGCCGCAGCCGGGTCGCCAACTGCCGGAATTCCTCCGGCGTCATGAACCGCCGGAGCCGCTGGGTGCCGGGGCAGAAGGCGCACCGGAGATTGCACACGTTGGTGATCTCCAGATACATCCGCTTGAACATCCCAGCCCTCCCCTGCCGCCCGCAGCGGCCTGTCGCTCCCTGCATTATAGCAAAATCCCCGCCCCGGCGCAAGGGAAAACAGCCTTGCTTCCCCGGTGGGCAAAAACAGCGGCCCTTCCGCATTGACAGACCTGCCCCCGGCGGGGTACAATAACAATATATCGGTCATGCCATCAAGGGGATGGACCCCTGATATTGATTTGATCGGAAAGGAGCTGCCTGCCATGCCACAGATCCTCCTTTGCTGCGTTCTGGCGCTGCTGCTGGCGGCGCTGGGGCTGCTGCTGCGCTCCCTGCGCCGCAGGTCCCGCCCCTCCGGCGGCAATGAGACCCTGAAGGTGCTGCTGGTCTGCTTTTTCACCTGCGGCATTCTGCTGCACCTGCCCATGTACGCCGCCGCCTACGCCGGGGAGCACCTGTCGTGGCTGAAAGCACTGCTGGGAGCCGTACACCACACCCTGCGGATGTTCGTGCTGGACGGCGAGCTGGATCCCATCCACGAGTTCGCCATGAGCCGGCCGGCGGTGTGGAGCGACCTCTATTTCGGCGCCGCCATTGTGGTGTATCTGGTGAGTCCGCTGCTGACCTTCAGTGTGGTGCTGTCCTTTTTCAAGAATCTGTCCGCTCTATGGCGCTATGCCTTCCGCCGCTGCACGGAGCTGTATGTCTTTTCCGAGCTCAACGAGGACTCCCTGTATCTGGCGGGCAGCATCAAGGCGGCCCATCCCAAGGGACTCGTTGTCTTTACGGACGTCTATGAAAACGAGAGCGAGGAGTTCGGGGAGCAGATGGCTGCCGCCCACCGGCTGGGGGCCGCCTGCTTCAAGGCAGACATCGCCCTGCTGCGGCTGCGGCGCTCTGACAGCTCCCGCCCGGTCTATTTCTTCCTGATGGGCCGGGACAAGGCAGAGAACATCCATCAGGCGGTGCTGTTGACCCGCCGGTGGGGGACCCGCTCCAATATGCACCTCTATCTCTTCGCCACCGGCGCCGAGAGCGAGCTGCTGTTCCAGTCCGCCGATCCCCACGGGATGCGGATCCGCCGGGTCAACGAGGTGCGCTCACTGGTGCAGCTGCTGCTGTATCAGCAGGGGGAGAAGCTCTTCGAGACGGCGGCTCCTCTGCCGGAGGGCAGGTATCAGATCTCGGCGCTGCTGCTGGGCTTGGGCCAGTACGGCACGGAGATGCTGAAGGCGCTGGCGTGGTTTGGCCAGATGGACGGCTACGACCTGCGGCTCACCGCCGTGGACGCCCGGCCTAACGCACGGGAGCTGTTCACCTATCGCTGCCCGGAGCTGATGGACCGCCAGCACAACGGACGGTGCATCCCCGGCGAGGCCCAGTACGATATCCGCATACACGCCGGGATGCGGCTGGAGAGCCGGGAATTTCTGGAGCTGGTGCAGACGCTGCCGCAGCTGACGTATGTGTTTGTGGCGCTGGGCAGCGACACCCGGAACATCGAGGCGGCGGTGCGGCTGCGGGAGCTGTGCCAGCGCCGGGGTCTCCACCCCTATATTCTGGCGGTGGTGCAGGACCCCTTCAAGACGGTGGCTCTCACCTCCGTCACCGACTACCGGGGTACCCCATACGACCTTCATTTTCTGGGCGCACGGGATATGCTGTACTCCGAGAGCAACATCCTCCACTCCCAGCTGGAAGCGGAGGCGCTGACCCGGCACCTGAAATGGGGAGACGAGGACGTGTTCTGGCGCTATGAGTTCAACTATCGCTCCTCCATCGCCTCGGTCATCCACCATCGGCTGAAGCTGCGGTTGGGTGTACCTGGTGCAGATAAGCCTCCGGCGGAGCGGACGGAGGAGGAAAAGAAGCTGCTGCGTGTCATCGAACACCGCCGCTGGAATGCCTATATGCGGACCGAGGGCTACTGTTACAGCGGCTCCACGGACCCGGCCAGCCGCAACGATCTGGGGAAGCTCCACAACTGTCTGGTACCCTTTGACGAGCTATCCGAAAAGGAGAAGGCCAAGGACGACGATTAAGGCTGAAAAGCACAGCGCTCCACCGTCATTTATGACGGTGGAGCGCTGTTATGTTTGGAGGAAGCGATTATTCTGCCACTCCGACAGGGGCGGTGGCTGCAGCGGCAGACTCCTGCGGTGCGGGGGTCAGCACCTTCACAAAGCAGCGGCGACGCTTGTGCTGCTCCAGCGGGAAGTCCTGCCACTGGCTCTGGACCTTCTCGTTGGTCTCCAGCATGGGGCCGGTCTCCGCCTGCTTTACGCCGATCTTGAAGCAGCCGTGCATGACCTTGCTGATGATGACGGCGTTGACGCCCTTTTTCTGGAGGTCGGGACGCACGGCGATCAGCAACAGATCGATGGTGTCGTTGCGGTGGAAGGCCTTCAGCACATCCGCCCAGCCGGTGGGGAACAGGCGGCCGTCGTGCTTTTTCAGGGCGGCGGCGATGCTGGGGGCCGCCACGCCGAAGGCTACCAGATCGTCATTTTCGTCCATGACGAAACAGGTGAGCTCAGGCCTGATGAGGGGGGCGAACTTCCCGGCGTACTTGCGGATCTGGTCGTCCGACAGCTCCACGGTGCCGTACAGGGGGGCATAGGCCACGTTCACCAGCTCGAATACCTTCCGGATCAGGGGCGGGTACTCCAGACGGCTGCGCACCTGATGGATGTGCAGGCGCTGCCGCTTCAGAACATAGGCGGCGATCTTCTCCCAGCGCTGGATGACCCGCTGGTCCGTGGGAACGGAGATGAGATTCTCGGTCCAGTCCACGTCCTTGCCGTAGCCCAGAGCCGTCAGGTGGTCAATATAGTAGGGGTGGTTATAATAGGTAAAGAAGCAGCTGGTGCGGTCAAAGCCCTCCACCAGCATCCCCTCCCGGTCCATGTCGGTGAAGCCCAGAGGGCCATGGATCTCCGTGCAGCCCAGCTGACGGGCCCAGTCCTCCACCGTCTGGAACAGGGCGGCGGATACCTCCCGGTCGTCGATGAAGTCCACCTGCGTGAAGCGCAGGCGGTGGGTGCCCCACTTGTCGTTGGACTTACGGCTGAGGATGGCACCGATGCGGCCCACCAGCGTGCCGTCATCCCGGCTGGCCAGCCAGCAACGGGCCTCGCAGTAGCTGAAGGCGGGGTTTTTCTCACGGTCCCAGTCTGCCAGATCGTCGCTGTATGTACCGGGGATGTACTGGGGAACGTCTCTATATAAGTCGATGGGGAAGTTCACGAACTGGCGCAGCTGTGCCTTGGTCGTGACCTCGGTGATATGGATCATGGTTCTTTCCTCCTGAGTGATACGCAGAACATACACAACCAGTTTAGACCCTTTCCCTGCAAAATGCAAGCCCTGTGTTGACTTTCTCATGAAAGAGGGCAAAATGCCCTTTGGGGGAAAAGGTGACGCTGACCCTTGCCAGAAAGGGAAAAATGCGATAAAATATCCCTGTTGCCCACCGAAAAAGTTCTGTGGGCCTGCAAGGAACGATACCGGGAGCTATCCCGGCAGGAGGCATATATGACCAAGAAGAAAACCTATGACAACGACAGTATCTCCAGTCTGAAGGGGGCGGACCGGGTCCGCAAGCGGCCCGGCGTCATCTTCGGCTCCGACGGGCTGGAGGGCTGCGAGCACGCCATGTTCGAGATCCTCTCCAACGCCATCGACGAGGCCCGTGCAGGCTATGGCCGGCTCATCACCGTGACCCGCTTTGCCGATCTCTCCATTCAGGTGGAGGATCAGGGCCGTGGCTGTCCCGTGGACTGGAACGAGAAGGAGGGGCGCTACAACTGGGAGCTGGTGTTCTGCGAGTTGTACGCCGGAGGCAAGTACGACAACGAAAACAGTGACAACTACGAGTACTCGCTGGGGCTCAACGGTCTGGGCTCCTGCGCCACCCAGTACGCCAGCCGCTATATGGACGTCACTGTCTGCCGGGACGGCAAGGAGTACCGCCTGCACTTTGAACGGGGCGAGATCGCCGGGGAGATGCGGGTGACGGAGCTCAAGCGCCGCCATACCGGCTCCACCATCCGCTGGCTGCCGGATCTGGAGGTGTTCACCGACATCGACATCCCGGCGGACTACTACCGGGAGGTGCTGCGGCGGCAGGCCGTGGTCAACGCCGGGGTCACCTTCCGCCTGCGGTGCGAGGTAGCGCCGGGAAAGTTTGAGACGGAGGATTTCCTCTATGAGCACGGCATCCGGGACTATCTGGCGGAGCTGGCAGGGGAGGATCCCCTGACGGAGCCGGTGTGCTGGGAGACGGAGCGCCGGGGCCGGGATCGGGCGGACAAGCCGGAGTACAAGGTGAAGCTGAACATCGCATGGTGCTTTTCCAACCGGGTCCACCTCATCGAGCACTACCACAACTCCAGCTTTCTGGAGTACGGCGGCAGTCCCGATAAGGCCACCCGCCTGGCCTTCGTCTACGCCATTGACAAGTATCTCAAGGAGAACAATAAATACACCAAGGGGGAGAGCAAGATCACCTTCCCCGATGTGCAGGACTGTCTGGTGCTGGTGAGCAGCAACTTCTCTACCCAGACCAGCTACGAAAACCAGACCAAGAAGGCCATCACCAACAAGTTCGTGCAGGACGCCATGTCGGAGTTCCTGCGGGAGCAGCTGCAGGTGTACTTCATCGAGAACCGGGAGGCGGCGGAGAGGATCGCCAATCAGGTGCTGGTGAACAAGCGCAGCCGGGAGACGGCGGAGCGCACCCGTCTCAACACCCGGAAGAAGCTGACGGAGAAGATCGACATCGCCAACCGGGTGCAGAAATTCGTGGACTGCCGCACCAAGGATGTGTCCCGGCGGGAAATTTATATCGTGGAGGGCGACTCGGCTCTGGGCGCCTGCAAGCAATCCCGTGACGCAGAGTTTCAGGGGCTGATGCCTGTCCGGGGCAAGATCCTCAACTGCCTGAAGGCGGACTATCCCCGCATCTTCAAGAGCGACGTCATCACGGATCTGATGAAGGTGCTGGGCTGCGGCGTGGAGGTGCAGGGGAAGGCCGCCAAGGAGCTGAATCAGTTCGATTTGAACAACCTCCGCTGGAGCAAGGTGGTCATCTGCACCGATGGCGACGTGGACGGCTTCCAGATCCGTACCCTGATCCTCACCATGCTCTACCGGCTCTGCCCCACCCTCATCAAGGAGGGCTACGTCTACATTGCCGAGACGCCGCTGTTCGAGATCACCTGCAAGGAAAAGACGTGGTTTGCCTACTCCGAAAAGGAGAAGGCGGAGGTGGTGCGCCAGCTGGAGGGCAAGAAGTACAAGGTGGATCGCTCCAAGGGACTGGGCGAGAACGACCCGGAGATGATGTGGCTGACCACCATGAATCCGGAGACCCGGAGGCTGGTGAAGGTACTGCCGGACGACGCCGAGGAGACGGCCCGTGTCTTTGACCTGCTGCTGGGGGACAACCTCTCCGGCCGGAAGGACTATATCGCTGAAAACGGCTGCCGCTATCTGGATATGATCGACGTGAGCTGAGGGAGCGTATGGGCCGGGCGGGACGATGTGGGCATCGGCCCCTACATGCGCCTGCCGATAGACGCTCCGTAAGGGACGATATCTGTGTCGGCCCGGCTGCGCCAGTTCCCAAGCGTTTTTTGGCGGGGTCATCTTTCTCCCGCCAGTTTGAATACGAAAGGAATCATCTTTCATGGCAAAAAAGAAAACAGAAGAGAAAACCGTCCATCGTCCCGCCGCTCCCAATGTCATGGGGCTGCGGGGGACGGTGGTGGAGCAGCCCATCACCCGCACACTGGACGAGAACTATATGCCCTACGCCATGAGCGTCATCGTCTCCCGGGCCATTCCGGAGATCGACGGCTTCAAGCCCTCCCACCGGAAGCTGCTGTACACCATGTACAAGATGGGGCTGCTCACCGGCGGGCGCACCAAGTCCGCCAACATCGTGGGCCAGACCATGCGCCTCAACCCCCACGGCGATCAGGCCATCTACGAGACCATGGTGCGTCTGGCCAAGGGAAACGAGTCGCTGCTGCACCCCTTTGTGGACAGCAAGGGCAACTTCGGCAAGGTCTATTCCCGTGACATGGCCTATGCCGCCAGCCGCTACACCGAGGCAAAGCTGGCCCCCATCTGTGCCGAGCTGTTCCGGGACCTGGACTGTGACGCCGTGGACTTCGTGGACAACTACGACAACACCACCAAGGAGCCTACCCTGTTGCCCACCACCTATCCCAACGTGCTGGTGTCGGCCAATCAGGGCATCGCCGTGGGCATGGCCTCGCAGATTTGCGGCTTCAATCTGGCAGAGGTGTGCGACACCACCATCGCCCTGCTGAAAAATCCCGACCACGACATCGCCTCCACCCTGCTGGCGCCGGATTTTCCCACCGGCGGGCAGCTGGTGTGTGACCCGGCGGAGCTGGCGGAAATTTACCGCACCGGCCGGGGCGGCGTCAAGGTTCGGGCCCGCTGGCGCTATGACAAGAAGGAGAATCTCATTGAGATCTTCGAGATCCCCTACTCCACCTCCATCGAGGTGATCCTGGACAAGGTGGCGGAGCTGGTGAAGGCCGGCAAGGTCAAGGAGATCAGCGATATGCGGGACGAGTCGGACCTCAGCGGCCTGAAGCTCACCATCGACCTCAAGCGGGGGGTGGACCCGGAGAAGCTGATGCAGAAGCTGTATAAGCTGACGCCTTTGCAGGATACCTTCAGCTGCAACTTCAACATCCTCATCGCCGGGATGCCCCGTGTGCTGGGAGTCAAGGCCCTGCTGGAGGAGTGGATCGCATGGCGCACGGAGTGTGTGCGGCGGCGGGTGTACTTCATCCTCTCCCGCAAGAAGGAGAAGCTGCATCTGCTGCTGGGTCTGAAGCGCATCCTGCTGGACATCGACAAGGCCATCGCCATCATTCGGGAGACGGAGGAGGAGGCCGAGGTCATCCCCAACCTGATGATCGGCTTCGGCATCGACGAGAAGCAGGCGGAATACGTGGCGGAGATCAAGCTCCGCAACATCAACAAGGAGTACATCCTCAAGCGGGTGCAGGAGACAGAGAGCTTGCAGGGAGAGATCCAGGATCTGGAGGACACCCTGCAAAAGCCCGCCCGCATCCGCAGGATCATGGTGGAGGAGCTGACGCAGGTACGCAAGAAGTACGCCCAGCCCCGGAAAACCGAGATCATTTACAGCCACGAGGTGGAGGAGTATCGGGAGGAGGAGCAGGTGGAGGACTATCCTGTCACCGTGTTCCTGTCCCGTGAGGGGTATTTCAAGAAGATCACGCCCCAGTCCCTGCGGATGAGCGGCGAGCAGAAGTACAAGGAGGGCGACGGCCCCGGCCAGCAGGCGGAGGCCACCAATGCCGCCGAGGTCATGTTCTTCACCGACCGGTGTCAGGTCTACAAGACCCGCCTCAGCGAGTTCGGGGACAGCAAGGCCTCGGTGCTGGGAGACTATCTGCCGGCGAAGCTGGGCATGGACGAGGGCGAGAGCGTGGTATATATGGTGCTGCCGGGGGATTACAGCGGGCATCTGCTGTTTTTCTTTGAAAACGGCAAGATCGCCCGTGTGGAGATGAAGGCCTACGCCACCGTCTCCAACCGCCGCAAGCTCACCGGGGCCTACTCCGACAAGAGCAGGCTGGTGGCCATTCTGCCGCTGGCGGAGGATCGGGAGCTGGCGCTGCTGTCCACGGAGCCCAGGGCACTAATCTTCCACACGTCCCTGCTGCTGCCCAAGGCCACCCGCTCCACGCAGGGCGTGGCGGTCATGACCCTGAAGCCCAAATACCAGCTGCAACGAGTCTGCACGCCGGAGGAGTCCGGTATCGTGAATCTCCCCCGCTATCGGGCCCGCAGCATCCCCGGTACCGGCGCTCTCCTGCGGCCGGAGGACCGGGGCGAGGAGCAGCTGACCCTGTTGTAAGAAAAAAGGAGGAGCCTATGAAACGGAACGTCCTGACGCAGTATCTCATCATCACGGCGTCCTGCGCCCTGTATGCCGTGGGGTTCAACTGGATGTTTGACCCCAACCACATCAGCGTGGGCGGCTTCACCGGTCTGGGGCAGATCATCAACTACCTGCTGCCGGGCCTGCCCATCGGCACCATCATCATCATCCTCAACGTGCCGCTGTTCGTGCTGGGCTGGCGGTTCATCGGCAAGGATTTCCTGTTCTCCTCTATCTATGCCACGGCCGTCAGTTCCCTGATGATCGACGGCCTGGCGGCGGTGCATACCTTCAAGCCTATGGAGCCCATTCTGGCCTGTCTGTACGGCGGCGTCATCATCGGCGTCTCCTGCGGCATCATGCTGCGGGAGGGGGCCACCACCGGCGGCACGGAGCTGGCGGCCCGGCTGCTGAAGCTGAAGCTGGAGAGCCTCAGCATCGGTACCCTGTGTCTTGCCATTGACATTCTGGTGACGGTGACGTACGCCCTGATCTTCCGGGATTTGACCCGTGCGCTGTACGGCATGATCTCCCTGTCTCTGATCTCCGTGTCCATCGACAAGGTGGTCTACGGCCCCAATGCCGCCAAGGTGGCCTATATCATCAGCGACCGCCATGAGGAGCTGACCCGCCGCCTGCTGGAGCTGGACCGTGGTGTGACGCTTTTGCAGGGTAAGGGGGCCTACAGCGGCAGGGACAAGCAGGTGATCCTGTGCGCCTGCGCCCGGACACAGATCATCCCTGTGAAGCGGGCGGTGCGGGAGATCGACCCAGACGCCTTTGTCATCGTCTGCGACGCCCACGAGATACTGGGCGAGGGCTTCGGCGTATATGCGCCGGGCGGACTGTAAGGTGCGGCCATGAGAAAACGCGTATGGGCGCTGGCGGCGGCCCTGCTGATGCTGCCCCTTACCGGCTGCGGCTCCCTGCTGAACCGGGATTACAGCGTCACCGAACCCCACAGCTCCAGCTACTACGAGAGCGAGGACCGATCCGTCCTCCGGGCGGAGAGCTATCAGGATCTGGTGAATGCCCTGCTGGTGCTGATCAGCGGCGGGGCCAAGGAGGGAACCATCTGGCTCTACCCCGACGACAGCGGGCTTCCCGCCCCGCAGGCGGCGGAGCGGGCGTGTCTGGAGGTGCAGAAGGAGACGCCGCTGGGAGCCTACGCCGTGGAGTACCTGACCTATACGGTGGACGAGACACCTCGGAACTATGACGCCATCCAGCTGACCGTCGGCTATCGCCGCACGGCGGCTCAGGTGGCGGGCATTGTGCATATCACCAGCACCTCCGCTCTGGGGGATCTGCTGCGGGAGGCCGCACGGAACCACGCTGCGGAGCTGGTGGTGCAGGTGGGTTACTTCGATCATCAGGCGGAGGAGGTCCGCACACAGGTGACGCAGATACAGGCCGAGGTGGAGCCGGAAAGCAAGGAACCGTGGACGGTGAATTTCTACCCGGATTCGGGGAACGCCGGCATCATTGAGGTGCTGCTGAGCGGCGCAGGGAGCGCAGAGGGTGCAGAACAAAATACAGAAAATGCAAATTAGCGCTTGACAAATCCGAAAAACGCAGGTATAATTAATCTTGCGTTTGCGGGCGTAGCTCATCTGGTAGAGCGCGACCTTGCCAAGGTCGAGGTAGCGAGTTCGAGCCTCGTCGCCCGCTCCAAAAACAGAGAAAACGGCGAACCTCGCCGTTTTCTCTTATCCGGTGACATAGCCAAGTGGTAAGGCAAGGGTCTGCAAAATCCTCATTCCCCAGTTCAAATCTGGGTGTCACCTCCATATTAACTAAACGGTATAGATGCGCCTGGCGAAAAGCCAGGCGCATCAACCGTTTCCGGGCTA
>OLSP01001000.1_pt1 | contig 27350 bp, 26 predicted proteins | sample 1672941 | NCBI WGS metagenome assembly OLSP01 (sample SAMEA3136739, study PRJEB25190) | human gut metagenome | reverse complement strand
TCGCGTAATTAAGTCAAAAGGAACTATTCAACAGTACCCGGATTGGGATGAAGAGGACTTTGACGAAGAATGATTCAGTATTTGTATATAGAGGATTTTAAAAATTAAGTAAGATTTTTTCAGAGCTGGCATTAAACTGAAAATAGTGCCAGTTCTGAGTAAACTATGATTGGATTGACATGAATGGAAAGAATAAAAAAGAAACCGGAATATGATCCAGAGAAAGTAATGGAGCAGTTTACAAACTGCATCGTGGATGCTTATGGAACTGGGACAGACAACAATTCATTAAGGAAGATTTCAGAGCAGTTCGGAATTACTTTGATGAAGACACGCAAAATATTGATTACGGCAGGAGTCTACCATACCGAGATCAGTGGTCAGATCAATTCGCTGTGGGAAGACAACTGGAGCATTTCGGATATCATGAAGGAAACCGGTCTGAGCAGATCTTCGGTACATTCTTATTTACCTTATACGAAGGTCATATATAATGTAGAGGAACTGAGTCTATATGCCCGGCGATGCAGGACATACCGAAAAAGAAAACTGGCAGTCAAAAAGCTGCAGTCCTGCATGGGAGAATCGATAGAGATACTGGAAGAAACATTATGGAATACGATAAAGGTATTTAGTGGATATTTTTTCGAAACGTCAGAGGGGGAAAGATTCTGCTACAGTGTAAGTGGAGACGAGATATTGATTTCGAAAAGTAAGGAATCGATAACCAGAGTCGATGTGAGCCTTGCCGTGGAAAAAATACTGGAATTGAATGGAGTAGTGGAAGGTCTCCAAAATATGAAAGTGCCTGGGGCGGGCTATTTGTATCCTGTTTTTTTGCGATTTGGCTTGATCAGACGGAAAGGAGAATCGGATGGACATCTATCAGATATGGACAACATACAATAAGAAATGGTCAAAATATGAAATACTGGCTTTTAGCGTGATCCTGCTGCTGACAGTTATAATAATGGCATACTGCCTGTGGAAAAAGAAACTAAATATCATTCAGGCAGGTGCAGTCGTTGCAATGGTGATCTTTCTGGGAATTGTTTTTGGCTCTACGGTATTCACCAGGATCAGTACTGTCCGTCAGTATGAACTGATGCCCTTATGGTCCTGGAGAGCGATCATACGATACCATGACTGGGGATTGTTAAAAGAAGATCTGCTGAATTGCATCCTTCTCCTGCCGGCAGGAGCATTACTGCCTGTAATTACAAATCATAAAGTAAAGTGGTATCAGGCGTTGTTGTTTGGGGTGCTGATATCAGCAGTAATAGAAACCAGCCAGCTGGTATTTATGCGTGGATTGTTTGAGTGGGACGATATGATTCATAATGGATTGGGATGTATGGTTGGGTGTTTGGTGGTGGATGGGATTATAAAGAATAGGGGATAAGTTTGGAGATTTTACTCTTTTTATTTGGGGAAGATAAATGGTGAAATATGTCGAAAGAACGAATGAGACATTCGATATAAAGAATGACAGGAAGCGGTGAAAGTATGGTAAAATATAAGTAAAACAGGGAATGTAGGAACACGAATAAGTGGACATAGAGTATTAAAATTCACTTAGGGGGACTTCATGAAACCATCAAAACCAAATGGAGAAAATATTTTTGAATCAAAGCCAAATGAAAATATGATAGACTGGTGGGCAGGAACAGTTATATTTACTTTTTTCCAACCTTGATTCTTATTCTGTCAGCAGTATTATGTTTGATTGCTGCTTTTAAGTCGATTGAGATAGTAAAAGGAAGTGGAAAAAAATCACAAACTCATATAACAATACAAATGAAAAAATGATTAAATCGAAAAAAAGTAAATGATGAACAGCTTAAAGACAAAGAAAAAAAAGAAAATCAAGAATCAGAAGAGAACCAGGAATTAAGAAAAAACAAGTATCGTAAAAGTATGTTTTTCTATATGAGGACACGTTGGGGCAGACAATGTGTCAAGCTAAGGGATTATCTCAGAAATATGGTAACCCCTTTTTATTCATTTAAATATATGTTATACTCATACTAACCCAACATAATATAGTCTTAAAAGTTCGGTATTTAACTTTTGAGACTGGCCATGATCAGACGAGGATGTTGCAGTGGTTAGCTTGGAGGTGTGATGAGACAAAAGACATTGACTATTAAGGTTTAATAAAAAGCTGAAGAAGTATGCATTTACGCATTGTGCTGGTCATAGATTGCCAAATGAAATAAAAAATTTAGAGAATTAAAGAGGATTACTTTGCAAAAAGGAATATGTAGCGATGATATGAAAAATGAAGTAAACACTCCATTTTTAAAATGGCCAGGTGGAAAAAGATGGTTTGTAAATCAATATTTGAATATATTTCCAGAAAAATATAATCAATATTTGGAACCCTTTCTGGGAGGTGGTTCTGTTTTTTTTGCTTTGCAGCCGCATAGCGGTGTAATTACAGATATAAACGGCGAATTAATAAATTTATATGAAATGATGCGGGATCAACCTGATAATTTGAAAAATGTTATGCTTTGTCATCAACAGAAGCATTGTAAAGAATATTATTATCGTATACGGGAAACAATATATGATGCAAAAGTAGAAAAAGCTGCCAGATTTTTATATTTAAACAGAACTTGTTTTAACGGGATGTACCGTGTAAATAAGAACGGGCTTTTTAATGTTCCGATTGGAAGCAAAAATAATTGTGTCTATGATATAGATAAATTCTGCGAATATGCCAGGATTTTAAAAAAGATTGAAATAAAGGTTTCTGATTTTGAAGAAACGATTGAGAAAGCACAAAAGGGAGATCTGATTTTTGCTGATCCTCCGTATGTGGTTCCTCAAAACCGAGACGGGTTTATTAAGTATAATGATAAATTGTTTACTTGGAAAGATCAGGAGAGGCTATGTAGTTGTTTAAATGAGGCGAAAAAACGTGGAGCGTACATAGTGCTAACAAATGCAGATACAGAAGAAATAAGTGAAATGTATAAAAAATATGATTTTTTTATAAAACAAATGAGTAGGTCGAGTATGATTGCTGGAAATGTGGCAAAACGAGGAAAGATAACAGAATTATTGATAACGTCATATGAAATTTAGACAAACAAAAGAGGATTAGCCATGGTTAGGATTGCAATATTGAGTGATATTCATTTTGGAAAATTTTCAAGGACATTAGAATTGTCTGTTCCTGATGAGAGAATTGAAGATGAAAATTCTGGTGCTGCACCGTTGATAGATGGAATGGTTGAAATATTAAAGAAGCTATCGGTTGAATATTTGTTTATTGCAGGAGATTTGACATCTGTTGCAAGTCCTCAGGAATTTTATTATTGCGAAAAGAAATTGCTTGATGTTGCAAAGGCGATAGGAATAAGCCAGGAAAAAATTATCTGTTGTCTGGGAAATCATGATATAGATCGTAACATTACGAAGATAAGTGATCAAGTATTAAAGGATAATAAAAATAAAGAAGTACAAAAAATTGTCAGAGAAAAATATAATTTAATTGCGGCAAGTTGTGCAAAGAGCAACTGGGAAGTGATTGACTTACCTAGGGAAAATGAAGGACCTGCTCCGTGTTCCGGGATATATGAAGAAAAAGATTTCATTGTATTTGTATTAAATTCCGGATGGCAGTGTACACATGATCAGGAATATGCACATGGAAAGCTTACAGAGATACAATTGGAGTGGCTGGATCAGAAGACGGCATCGTTTAAAAATGATCAAAGAACAAAAATAGTTCTGGTACATCATCATCCATTTAAGTATACATATCCACTTCCTTCGGCAGACATATCAGAAATTGAAGAAGGAAGTGAATTCATGGATATCATGGATAAAAATGGAGTGGATATTATTATACATGGTCATCGTCATCATCCGATTGCAAAAACAATACAGTTGGGATCTGGAAAAAAACCGATTACATTAATATGTGCAGGAAGTTTTTCTGTTAATGCGGCTCATCGAAATAATGGAGAAATTCCCAATACCATGCACATCCTGGAACTGAATGAAAAAGATAAGAATAGTACCTTATATAATTATAAGTACACTGCTGCAGAAGGGTGGAAAAAAATCGAGTATTGTAAAGAGACTCCGTTGGATTATAAAATGAAATTGGGAAAAATATATAAGGAAGAAGAGATAGAACAAGAAATATTGAGATTACCTTGCTCACAGTCACCTTTAACGTGGGAAAATTTGGATGAAAGGTTGCAGTACATCACATATGAAGAACTAAATGACAGAGTAAACCAGAAACTGTTGGCACAATATAAAATAGTCGGAAAATTTCCAGATGAAATATGTCTTATTCCACGGTAAAATGTAGGAGAGTGAAAAAATGAAAGCATCAAAATACATAAAAAAATATGAAGGTCCGAATCCATTTAGTGATAGCCAGGCAAGGAATTTTTCCGATAGCAAAGTGAGCAGTGAGTTTTATCCCATTTCGCAGTTTTGGACATTATTTAATGATCAACATGAAATATTGTTAGGGACACGGGGATCTGGAAAGACTTTTCTATTGAAGATGATGAGATATTCGATGCTGAAAAAGATGGATGATCCCAGAGCAAAAAAATTAATAAAGGACAAGGAATATATTGCTTTATATGTGCCAATGCATTTGGAATTTGTTGCTTTTTTTAACGATCCTTCTTTGTCGGAAGCAGATCAAATTGAACTTTTTCAATTTGGTTTTAACTGTAAATTAGCAGAGGCGTTGATTACAGAATTGGTATCTATTCTTGAAGATATTTTAGATCCAATAGAGCGTGCAAAAAAAACAATAGAAATAGTGGAATGTCTGGTAGGGACATGGTTTGAAGAAAAAGAATCAGATATTTATGAATTTGAGTCGCTATCCTGGAAAATAGTGGAAATGTATTATACCATCGAAAACAAAAATATAGATTTAGAGGGAATTCCACCAGTATTTAAACGCCAGATATGTACTCCGTTATTGGCTGTTAAGGCAAGAATAAAGCAAATATTAAACATGTCGCAGGAACCTACCTGGATTGTATGTGTGGATGAAGCAGAATTTCTAAATGTGACATTACAAAAGTGTATTAACAATGTATTTCGTTCAGATTCTAACAGAATTGCACTGAAAGTAGCAACGTTGCCATATTATCATAAAACATTGGAAACACTAGTGAAAGATGTATTTGTGGCAGACAGTAATGATTTTTCTTTCCGAGTAGTTGATTTGTCATATGATAGTGAGGACTTTATTGCATTAACGAATAAATTATGCAGTCACAGGCTGTCCCAAATATTGGATTCCAATAAAGCGTGTACGGATCTGGAATCTTTTCTTGGAAAAATAGGAAATGATGATCAGATTGATTATTATCGAAGGGAAGTAGGGGAAGAGAATGCTAATCGGGAAGTAATAGAGAATGACATTATTCAGAACTTTTCAGAGAATAGAGGGAAAAATGCAAAAGGCTATAGTTGCAAACGGAAAACTGTTTATGATAAATATGCACCTATTTTTTTTCTGAGAGAGATGTATAAACTTTCAAAAAAAGGAAACAGTAAGCCTGGATGGTATGCAGGAGCAAAAAATGTGCGCAAATTAGCTCAGGGAAATCCTAGAAGATATATACAGGTAATGAGTGAACTGTTTGAACGGGCGAGAAAAAACGATTTGACTCCCAAAATACAGCATGAAGTGATTATGAAATTTGCAAATCGATTTTGTGATGAAACCCAAGCATTGGAGGGAAGAGGACCCATTATTTATAAAGAATTAAATCACATTGCTGAGGCTTTACATACGAAAGTGCACGCGAACTATTTAAGAACAACGGGAACTGCATTTGTCTTAAAATATAAAAAAGGTTCCGATGATTTTGAAAAATGTAAAGAGTGGATTGAACTGGCTATTGCATATTCAAGGATTATAGTGGATGATGAAGTAAAAATTTGTGGGATAAAAGAAAATACAAAGTTTAATTTATCTAACATTTATGCGATAAAATATTGGCTTCCAATGCGCAGTGACAGCCCAGAAACAATTAAACTTTCTGAAAACGAATCGAATAGTTATACTGTAAAAAGGCAAAAGAAAGAAGAAATCTATAAACAATTGTCGTTGTTTGATGAGGTGGATGATGATTAAATTTGTTAATCAGGAATTTGATATAAAAAATATAAAAAAAGAAGATATTTTTATTTGTGCATTTGGATATGAATGTCGATCAATGTCTCTTTATCAGAAAATGAGAACAATAATTCCTCAAAACAATATCTATGCATTTGTTTTTGATGATTATCAGAAATATAACTATATTTCCTCAAAGATTGATGATGTTATGGAAAAAAAAGGTGTAATTGCTGAAAAAGTTGGTTATGCGAGTGAGTTTCATATTTTGGAACAGATTAGAATAATAATAGAGGGAGAAAAAGCGAAAAATAAAAATATTACAGTTCATATAGACTATTCTTCTATGCCACGTCGATGGTATTGCAAATTCCCTTTTCTGTTACGGGAGTGTATGGATAGAGAAGATCAATTATTTTTCTGGTATGTATCAGGAAAGTATCCTGTTGACTATGAAGCATATCCGAGTGCAGGAATTGATTCTTTTTCTGTGTTGGGAAAATCTTCGCTACGAACCGGTTTAAAGCGAATGCATGTAATAGGATTAAGTTATGATTCGATAAGAACAAGTGCAATGCTTTCGATTCTGGATCCGGATTCTTACATAACTTGTAAAGCTTATGATAGGGAAAATAGTGAAATAAGTGATAATGTAAAATTAGTAAACGAACAGATTATATCAGGAGCAAGTATGGTGCTGTCATTGAAAATTAATGATTTTTCATTTATGCTTTCGAAGTTATGTGAAGTAGCAAATGAATTTTTGCCATTGGGAGATGTGATTTTTGTCCCTGATGGTCCAAAACCTCTGATATTTGCAATGTCAATTGTTCCATTGTTTTTAAAGAAACCGGGAGTTACATGCTTGCATGTATCCAGAAATCAAGAATGTTATACTCCAATAAATGTAGGACCGACGGATAATATATACGGATTTTCAGTGGAAGATGGTGACTGAAATTTCTGGACTAATTACGACATTATATAGAAGAAAGAGATGAGATTATGACAATGAAAAATAAGATGAAAACAACAGAAATGGAAGACTTTGAAGTACTATATAAAAATATAAGAAATGAAGTTATTAGAGAACGGATTAGATCGTCAGGACAGTGGTACATAGAACGGGCGATACGATACAAGAGGTATTTTTATATATTGAGTATTATAGGTATTGTACTGCCTTTGCTTATAACTTCTGTTAATGTTTTTGGATGTACCCATGAGAATCAGGTAAGAGTCATAACTGCAATTGCGTCAGCCATTGTATCACTGACAACAGGATTATTGACATTTACTAAATGTGGTGAGAAATGGACATTATATAGAAATACAATAGAAATGATAAAGAGTGAATTAACTGTATACTGGGCAAAAGCTTCTACTCAGGAGGAAGAAGAATTGATTATGCTGGTATCTAGATTGGAAGATATCATGAACAAAGAACATAATAAATGGAATAAAATACAGGAGGAAGATGAAAAATTCACATCGAAAGCAGATGAAACTACTCAAAATTCAATAAGGCCGTTGAAAGAGGAAGAAATTGATAAATAGAATTTTACCGGAACTGGCACTCACCCGAAAGAGTGTCAGTTCTGAATAAATTGTGATTAGATTAACACGAAATAAAAAAGAATCCGGAATACGATCCCGAGAAGGTAATGGAGCAGTTCTCAAAAGCTGAAAGTGAAAGACATAATAGGGTGGAATTGTGGTAGAATATACTAAAGTTATTTCAAATTTGAAAGGGACCGAAACAATGGTGTAAGATATTATTGTACAAGAAAGATCACAATAATGTGGTTATGGAAGGGTGATAAAACGAATGCGTAGATGGTTACTATTTCTGATCTTCATTTTAACGATAACGATATGAGTACAGTTTCTTTGCGAGAAGAATTGCCACTATTTCTTAAAAGAAATAACATTTGTTGCGATTATGTGTTTTGTACGGGAGATATTCGTACAGCAAATGTTGCACAGAATGCCTTCCCCGATGAAGCAGCACAATATTTAGTGCAACTTTGTGCGGCGGTAGGTACAACAACAGATAAGCTGTTTATAGTACTAGGCAATCATGATGTGAACAGAGATGCTGTTGGACGTGATGAGGCTGTCAGAAAGATATGTTACCATCGGAATGGGTATTATGATCCTAAGTATGGAATAATTGACGAAATTGACTTGCAGACGTTATATTCGGGACGAAAAGATTTTCAGGATTTTCTTGCTAAGATATATTCTGAGAAGCGGATAAAACTATATACCAATCCTGCCCAACCTCATTTTAATATAGAAACATCTGATTTTAATATTCTGCATATTGATTCAACGCTTACATATACAAGAGATCAGGAAGTATCGGACTTGATTCTGGGAAGCAAACTCTTGCAGAATGTTTTGATGACCATAAATCCAGATAAACCAACAATTTTGCTTTCACATTATCCATATACATCTCTTCTTCAGGAGGAAAAGAAATATGTACGAGAATTATTGTACAGAAAGAGAGTAGGGTTGTGGCTTGCAGGTCATAAGCATGATCATATGGTATATCCAATGGATTATTTTGTGTCTCTTCAGGCTGGGGAACTGCGTATGGAGGAGAGAACAAATGCAACAGTTCTGGTTGGAGAGTATGATGAGAGAACGGGTGCCGGTCATGTGACAGCATATACATGGTTTGTAGAAGGATGGACCCAATATCCTATTCTGTGGCATAATGGGAAAAGAGAAGATCAATTCCCTTTTCAGTTAAGGCTTCCGGGAGATAATGGCAGTTCTCGAGAAGCCATAAAGGCGAAACAGCAGCAACAGAACAACCATGCAAGGATGCTAAACTTGCCCGCTTTATGTCAAATGGTTCTATTGCCGTGGTTGGGAATAATATGCATAAAGTTAAATTCAAAAATATCCGTACAGAGGGTTATTCTGAGGTTAATAGGCAGGATGCGGCAGTAATTGGCATCAGTAGTTTCAAAAATGAACCCTTTATTGCGGTTGCTACCAAAGATAATGTCATTAGTATCTATCATATTGGTGATTGTGGGAGAAAAAAATATTTGAAAAAACTGGTGGGAACTATATGATGGTTGTTAGCCCGGAAAATACAGTAATTGCGTGTTCAAATGGGCGAAGAGCACTTCAAATATTTAATTATTACGAGAAAAGTGTCAATGGAAAAAAGATGGGATGGTGGTATTCGAATCCGTATAACTCAAATGACCCAGCGATAAATGGTGATATTTTGGATCTTTCTTTTAATACGGAAAACCATGAGCTGGTTGCAATTCTTTCTAATGGACAAATCATGTTCTGTCATGAGAAATACTGCCGATTTCATAACGCGATAGATATTATTACGAATTTCAATGTTGGTGCATATGATTTTCGCGGGTGTATCTGTAGTGAACTAACTAAAAAACAGATATACCAAAACGGTGGCGAAATAGATTATGAAGGTTCTTGAAGAAGTAACCGGTGCATTGTTATTCTTAAGCTAAGAGACTATAATATAGAAAAGTGTTGAAGATCGAGAATGATGTTTTGAAGGGTAAAATTTATACACTGATCTTACTAAAATACAGACAGATAAAGGGGAAGTCAGAATATGGAAAGCAGAAAAGATAAATCTTTGATAGTAATAAAAGGCGAAGAGTTTAAACTGAATCTCAAAGAACAGATAGATGAATCGGATATATTTTATGATCAATATCTGGAAGCTGCGGAAATGCTGAATGATATTGTAACAATTAATGGGGGTGAATCAGGCGCAGATTGGCGTAATGTAGAAACAGAAAATAATATTATTGCTTTTTGTGGTGATCGAGGCGAAGGCAAAAGCAGTACTATGATGACTTTTATGAATGCATTATTAAAATCAGGAACAATTTTTAACGGAGGCGTAAAAAATACAGTTTTTTCAAAGCCTGTAGTAATCGATCCTTCTATGTTTGATGATGTACATAATATTCTGGAAGTGATCATTGCCAGTCTGTTCAGAGAATTTCGGGCTAAATATGAAAAGGATTCCAGGGCATTTGACGATTATAAACGTGAAAAGTTACTGGAGAAATTTCAGGAAGTATATAGAATTATTTCTTTAATGAACAATCCTCAGAAAATGCTGGAGGAGGAGTTTGATGGAGAAGCTAATATCACAAATTTGTCCAGAATGGGCGAAGGTACGGAACTAAAAGGGAAAGTGCAATCCCTGATAAAGACATATCTGGACTGTATGATAGAGAGTGGCAGCACAGAAAATAAAAAACTGCTGATTGCGATTGATGATCTGGATTTATGCAATGCAAGTGCATATAAGATGGCAGAGCAGATACGCAAATATTTTATAATACCGAATGTTGTAATTGTAATGGCACTTAAAGTAGAACAGTTGAGTATGTGTGTACAGGAAGAAAACTTTCGAAATTATAAAAACATCCTGCAAAGCGGAAACCAGCCATCTGAATTTTATGAAGAAGTAAAAAATATGGCGGAAAAATATATCGCAAAACTGCTTCCGGGTTCCAGGAGAATTTATTTACCGAATGTACGAAATCTAACAGACATAAAAATTACATATAAAGATAAAAATGAAAAGATTATCTATGAAGGTAAACTTCCAAATTCAATGAGTGCGTCCATTCTGGATATGGTTTATGCAAAAACAGGAATGAGATTTTTACTGGATAAACAGGGAGCAAACTGGCTGCAACCGGACAATCTAAGAGAAACTGTTAACATGATTACTCTTTTGGGAAATATGCAGGATCCAACATATAACACAGAGTATTATGAAAATATTGAAAAATTTGCGCGATATTTTGAGCGTCAGTGGATTCCTCAAAATGCTTCAGTGGTAAGCGTTAGAGAACTGCAGAACTTATTACAAATGCCCTATTTACAGATGAATTCTGAAGTAATATATTTATTGAATCAAAATGATGAAGTAAAAAATAAAGGTATTTTAGGTCATAGATATTATATGGAGAAAAATAATTGCTTTTTCTGGGTTTTGAAATGGATAAATGTAGATATATTTGATAAAAAATACCAGAAACTGGCATATACATTTCAGATTTTATATACAATCAGGTTAGCTGAATTATATAGAACAGAGAAATTCGATGATTTGAGCGATTTTATTGGAGGTTATGTCTGGGGAGATGATTTTAATGGGGTTTTGCCAGGTGTGAATTTTAATGGTCAGTGGGTTGGCCGGGCGAGATTTGAACTGCCGACAGCGAAAGTTTATAATATTTTGTCAGGGAAAATTGCAAAAGTATTTTCTGCCGAAAAGGACAGTCTGGATGAAACGAAAAGTTATATTTCAAAGCTTAACGAACATGATTTGAATCGAGAATATAAAATATTTAATTGGCTGATGACAGGTTTGCTGTGTAATACATATTATGTAGGCGGTGATGGGAATTTGATAGCCTATCATTATGTATTAGCTTTTGAAGCGACACAGGTTATTTATTCTAACTATGTCTTAATACAGAATGTTCAACTGTGCATTGAAAATTATATAGTTGGACTATGCAATTTAAATGCAATATATAAAAAGATAAACATGCAAATGCTGGGAATCGGAAAGAAAGAGTTTAAGAGATTTACTGAAAATATAGAGAAAAATAATGTTGTAAAAATAGGTGCATTCAGAAGACTTTTTACCAATATTGATCTTATGAATGGATTTTTAAGATTTTGCTTTGATAACAGGGAGATAAAAGAAGGTGGGGAGAAAGATGAATATGGAAGAACAAAAGCAGCTGTGGATAGATTCTTCAGAAATGCAGAAATCTTTCTAAAAAAATATAAGATTATGGATGCCAGATCAGAAGAAAAATTGAATCTACTGATACTGGAAGACTCTACTAAAAGAAAGTATACATTGAATATCAGTGAATGTTTTGCAGAGTTATTCCAGAATCATTTGGAGTATTTGAAGAATAACCCTGAGTTTCAGAAACAAAAATTAATGCAGGAGTTTGATAACTTAATGCTTGCACCACAGAGCATAAATGTAAGTAGACTAAATGTTGCCTCTTACCTTGTTACCAAATTTGCACAAAATGCAAAAAAGAACCTGGATAATTTGGTAAGTCATATCAGAAATTATTATTGGGAAAATCCGGAAAATGGAATTATGAACTTAAATAAAGAAAAATTAAGAAACTGCTACAGCAAAGTTCTTGATTATTATACAAAAACCCCGGAGAAAGAATTAAGCAAAGAACTTTGCCAGGAATATAAGGAAACTGTGAAGGAATACAGCAAATTTATTAAGAGGTAACTATGGATATAGAGCGTGGAAATATACAAATTGTTTTTCAAAAAATTCCATACAGCTATCTGTTGGGAAAAGAGGACTGCTTTCATAGGCATTGTGCCTACAATAAAATTGACAGAAGTTTGTATATGAGATATGCGTCTGATATATTTCCATATGCAACAGATGATGAGCTCCGAAATAATTATAAATATATGTGCAGGCAGATGCTGTATCATCTAAATGGCTGTGAAGAAAAAGAGGGAACGGTTTTTCAACTGATTTTTTATCTGGCAGAAAAAATGTTGCGTCTTGATGGTGATGAACTAAAATGCAAATTTGATCAGTTGTTGAGATGGCGGGAAATTTCACTTTGCGTGGGACAGGATTTTTTTACCTGTGCATATCTGGCAGTGAGAGATATTGAAACAGGGTATACAACACGAAAATTCAGCTGGCTTCCAATTATCAGGAGTGATAATTCACGATTACATAATATCCTGAAAAAGGGTGTTGCGGAAAATCATTTTCATTTGAATGGTTCTACAAAAATATTTGAATTAAACTGGCTTTGTCTGATGAATCATATTACGGGAAGAACGGAAAAATTTGGGAAAATTAAAAGAACAATGCAAAATCAGCGAAGTGACAGTTTTGACAAATGGGGGGAACGGGAAACATTTTATACAGAATCTCAGAGAGCAGCATTATATAGAGTTTATCTGTTTTTATGCATAAGAAACAATCAATATATGATTAAAAAAGCGGAAATCCTGATGAAGAAACTTCCAGATAATAATGAAAAGACTGAACTGGCGGAAGTAGAATTATCGGTTCTTATACCGGAAATTCAAGATTTGATCATTGCTGTTGGCAATATTTATGGTGCGGTAATAAATGGGAGAATTCTGGATTATGCTCTTGAAAAAAGTATGATGCAGTATAACGATAATGTTTGCAGATTACTGGCAGGAGAACGTAAATTTTTGTATGATTGTTACTGTAGTGTGATAACAGGTGGTTTTAATCGTGAACAAAAGAATATTTTTTATGCGTATCTGCTTATGAGAACCGATTTTCGAGGAGAGATTATTCAGAATAATGAAAAGATAGGTTTTTCTAATTTTTCGGATTATCAGGATCGCAAGGAGTATTTTATTGAAGGTCATAAAGCCTATGAAGATGAGTTGGTGCGTCTGGCGCTAAATGAAACCCTTGTAAAAGAAAATATGCGTTCGCTTGAAGCAAGGATCTGTCCTAAAAATACTTCCTTAGAATTAAGTAAAAAACTGCAATATTATGAGAAAATTGTAAAGCAGGAAGCCCAGGGTGAAGACGCATATGAGAAATTGATTTATGTATTACATTTTCCAAAACTTGCAGACAGAGCTTTTGTGGATGGGGTGGCCAGAAATGATAATGTACGAAAGATGGCTGCCAGACAGGCTCGAAGTATTGTAGCGATGTTGGAAAAGAAAAGAGAAATAAATAAACATATAAAAGGAATTGATGCGTGTTCCAGTGAAATTGCATGTAGGCCGGAGGTATTTGGTCAGGTCTTCCGTTATCTGGCTGATGTCAGGGTGATTTATGAGGAACCTTACAGAAAAAGCAGTGACTATAATGGAACAACGCAAAATTTACGGGTAACCTATCATGCAGGAGAGGATTTTTTTGACATAGTAGATGGCCTGCGGGCAATAGAGGAAACAATACTGTTCTGTAATTTATGCAGAGGCAGCAGACTGGGACATGCACTGGCACTGGGCATTGATCCGAAAAAGTATTACTGTTTGAAGGGATATAGGATAGTTTTGGCAAAACAAATACTTTTAGATGATATTGCATGGATGTATTGCACTGCGACCGAACTGGGATGCGAAATAAAAGAACGGTTAAAAACGGAGTTACTTGAAAAGTATAATCAGCTGTATAAGGAGATTTATGAAAATAATATAAAAAGCGACAATCAGATGTGTCCATCCATACATGAATATTATCAGAGCTGGAAATTACGAGGGGATAATCCTGAAATTTATAAACTGAATCAAAGAGAGTTTGAAGAAAACTTAGAGAAAACAGAATTGATACGGTTTGACAGGTATCGTTTAAACCCTCTTGTAAAGAATGATATTCGAAAGAACAGCAGGTACAGGAAGTTATATTATCTTTATCATTATAATAAAGAAGTCAGGAATACGGGAAATGAAATTACAGAATTTAAGATTCAGAAAGATTATATAAAATTAGTCCGTCAGATTCAGGATAAAATGATTCAGAGGCTTGCGTGCAGAGGAATTGGAATTGAAACAAATCCATCTTCAAATTATCTGATTGGAACAATTAATAAGTATGAAGAACACCCAATATTACGCTTTAATTCAAGAAAACTCAGGCCATCTAAAGAAGGAAATAATTTGAGTGTTTCGATTAACACGGACGACCAGGGGGTATTTGATACACTTTTGGAAAACGAATACGGTTTAATGACATTGGCTTTGAAAAAGGCAACGGACAAAAATATGAATGCCCTGTATGATATAGAAGATATTTACGAATGGATTGATGATGTAAGAAATATGGGACTGGATCAGGTGTTTTGAGTTCTTAAAAAAAGTCAGTAAAACAGATGTTGAAGCGAAAAAAAGTTTTTGATGCAAAATATGAACCGTACAGATGAAAATGTAAATCAATATCTGGAGGGAATCTACAATACTGTTATTGTTAAGGATATAGAGGAACGACAGGCAAGAAAAGAAAAGGATGCAGGAAAACGCAAAATCACGGATATTGCATTACTGAAAACCATTGCACGATATCTGGCAAGTGTAATCGGTAGTCCCGTTTCTATGAAAAGCGTGACGGATTATTTGATATCTTCTGGCAGAAAGGTTTCACCGAATACGGTTAGCGATTATGTGGAAGCTCTGACAGAGTCATTCATCTTTTATCCGGTGGAGAGATTCGATATTGTTGGAAAACAGCTTCTGAAAGTCAATAAAAAGCTGTATATGGTCGATTTGGGACTCCGAAATCATGTTCTTCCGAGGAAACGGTATGATTTGGGTTTCTCCATTGAAAATATTGTGTATTTCGAGCTTTTGCGGCGAGGATATCAAGTAAATATAGGAAAATATGACTCAACTGAGGTAGATTTTGTCGCTCAGAATCAGGGGATACTCACTTATTACCAGGTTACAGCCGATATGACTGCAGAGGAAACTTTTGAGCGAGAGATGCGGTCGTTGCGTAGCATTCAGGACAACTATGAAAAGATTGTTTTGACGCTGGATTGTTTTTCGCTCGGAAACTACGATGGCATAAAAGTTATGAATGTTATGGATTGGCTTTTGGCCTTTGACAGTTGAAAAGTAAAAAAATGGATACAAACCCAGTAAATATGGGATCTATGGCCATTTTTCTTCGTAAGAGTGTTTTGGACAAGACATTTGTAGTTTGATACTGATATACAATAGATCCCAGAGAAATTCACCGACACATTTCCATTGTAAGCGTTTAAATCTTGGGTAGCTTTACTGTCTACGTTTTTGAACTCATAATGATAGTAAATAGATTTTTACTACACTCCGCTTGATAGGAGATAGAAATTTACTACATTTGGAGGTTGCATTATGAGTAAGAAACGTACTCCAGGACGTTCCCTGGAAGAATGGATGGAACTGGTATTGAAAAAAAGTATCTGGAACTTTCTGAGGAAGAGAAACTCTGCCCTGTCTGTGGTACCCCACTGAAAGAAAGTTAATCCTCAATAATCAGTACCTGTTCATCTTACCACATCTCTGAGATAATCGCTCCAACAACATTTCTAAACATGAATTCGTACAATTCGCTCGATTTGTGCGATTCGTGTCACTTCATCCAGGAGGATCATCTCATGAATGCAAGACAAAAACTTCATCAAATCCATCTTCAGGAATGGACCGTCAGATTTGCAGATCAGAAAGCCAGCGGCCTTACTGTCCGGCAATGGTGCGAACAGAATAATCTTTCTTTCCACACCTATAACTACTGGAAGCATCTTCTCAAGGAAGAAGTTGTTGATCAGACCATGCCAGATATCGTTCCACTTTCACTTTCTGTTCTCTCAGACTCTGGATCTTTATTAGAAACAACTACTCCTAATATTCGCTCGATTCGCTCAAATAACTCTAATGTTCAAATGCAGATAAACGGTATTTCTATCGAAATAGATTCATCTGTTTCCGAAGAGTTTCTCTGCAAACTCATCAGGGCGGTGTGCCATGCTTAAAGATGCCGACCACAGTTACTTTGCCGGTGTCTATATCGTCTGTGGATACACAGATCTCCGCTTCGGGATCGATTCGCTGGCTGCCATCATCGAACGCAGATTTCATATGCATCTGTTTGTACCTAACACCCTCTTCCTTTTCTGTGGCAGGTCTTCCACCAGGATCAAAGGGCTTCTCTGGGAAGGTGATGGATTCCTGCTCCTTTACAAACGCGTAGAATCCGGTCATTTCACATGGCCGCGTTCTTCCACAGAACTCAGGTCTTTATCTGCTGAACAGTTCCACTGGCTGATGCAGGGCTTTGCCATTGATCCTGTCATCCACAATATCACACCTGACACTTCCGTCTGATCCTGATATTTTGTGTAAAACAGAGAACTTTTTTCCAGTTCCCGGACATGTTTTCCATGTGCTGTGCACAGCTTCCAGACGCTTTTTAATCATCATTAAAAAGTGTCTAAAGCTCTGTACGGCACTTTTTCTTTTTAACTGTGTCCCATTTCCGGGATCCTCATATTCCCTTTCTCCTGCCTTTCAGCCATAGTCATTTTTACCTTTCAGCCGCTTTTATAAAGTGTCCTTTTTTCACCACTTCTGGTATAATGTTCTTATTAACACAGGAGGTGGCACAGCATGATCCAGTTATCAGATGAACAGTTAAATAATCTCGGCAAAGAAGCCCTCGTTGTTATCGTATCTTCTTTACAGGATCAGCTCCTTGCCCTGCAGTCCCAGCTGGATCATGCCAACGCTCAGCTGTCCGATAATAACCGCCAGATCGAACTGCTCACAGAACAGATCCGCCTCATGAACCAGCGGTTCTTTGGCCGTAAATCTGAAGCTGCTGTTTCTGAAGTTGATGGTCAGCTCTCCCTGTTCGATTCCTTCAATGAGGTTGAATATCTGAAACAGGATCCTTTAAAAGAACCCGAGATCACTGAAGTGATCATCCCGTCTTACCACCGTAAAAAAGCTGTCGGCAAACGTGAATCTGATCTGTCCAGACTTCCGGCACGCATCATCGAACACACTCTTTCTGACGAGGAACTGGCAGTAAAGTTTCCTGACGGTTACAAGGAACTCCCTGAGGAAGTTTATAAACGTCTGCACATCATTCCGGAAACATTTATCGTGGATGAACATCATGTCCATGTCTATGCCTCCAAAAGTAATGACGGGACTATCCTGAAAGCTCCAAGACCAAAGGATCTTTTCCGTAACAGTATCGCTACCCCTGCACTGGTCGCTTCCATCATCAATGGCAAGTATACAAATGCCCTGCCTCTGGAACGACAGTCAAAGGCTTTTAAAACAAATGGTATCCAGCTTTCCACAAATACCATGGCAAACTGGGTGATCAAAAGTACTGATGTATATCTGTCCCTGATCTATGACCGGCTCCATGAACGGATCTATGACAGTACCGTAATTGTAAACATCCAGTCATTAATATCATGCTCACACAGCGGAGCATCACGTTCGATGAAGATCATGCTGTTTGGTGTCTTGTCAAGTTCTTCTGTTTTAACAAGAAGTTCTTCGTATAATTTTTCTCCCGGACGCAGACCTAAGTATGTCAAGTAAGGAACAACTTTTTTTCAAAATTACTCACTAAGCACAGAACTATTCAATTACCCTGTAAAATGACATAAAAAAAGAACCTCTGATTGCTCAGAAGCTCAATAATATCTGCTATTTTCTCTTATTCTGTTTCATTCATCATCAAAGTAACTGCCTGTTTCAGATCAAATACCACCAGATTACACTCTGCATGATAGGTTCCTGATATTCGATAGCTTTTTCCTTCATCCCATTTACATACTTTCCAGATAATACGTAGCATAGGAATACTGTTGATTACAAAATTCCAGTCATTCTCACTACATTTTGGCACATAAAAGCACTCTGAATCTTTCCGATCAGATGCCTGTACCGCTAAAAGCTGTTTCTCTGGGTTAAAAAGGAAACGAATATACTTCGGTTCACCCAGTCTTTTTATTGTAGAATGAAATATCCGTATTCTTCCTGCTTTTTTGCACAGAGATACCCCTGTAATGTTTATTGTCTTTTGCGACATTTGCACTCCTCCTTCCAAATTGAGCGCACTTTCCCTATTATCTGCATGAAGTCAGTTCGACGTACCCCTCACACATATTTATTTCTAACGCCTTCTTATGTTCTTCTACCGGTAAGCCAAAGGAATCTTTCCAATCACTTGGATAGAATGGTATTCTGTTTCTCTTTTTTATTGCCTTTTCTTCGTCTGCAATCGCAGCTTTTTCTTTATCTGACAGTGCTTGCTCCTCCTGATTTACTGTCTCTGGCAATATAGTTCCTTCTGCTACTCTCTTTTTACGTTTTGTATCCATAAATATTTCTGTTTCTAACAAGTCAAAAACGTAAATAGTTTCACCTTCATGGGTTATTTTGTGTCCAAGTATTTTGTAACGGCAGTCCATGCTCCATCCCATCATATCATACAGCATTGCTGAAAAAATCTTATTGGACATTTTCCTGCTTTTTCTCTTATCAGGCTTTGCAATACACCACCGCAGAGCATCTTTATCATTCTCTTCGCATTTACGCACTACCATACGTTTATCTTCTGGATTCACTAATATCTGTATGTAAACTGCATCCTCTAAACCAGCGATGCAGGCTGTATTAAATGTTACACTGTCTCTCCGGATTACAACTGCCGGTTCTCGCAAATGAGCAAAAAGTTCCCTTCTGACTACCTGAAACCCATCGTAGCTGAAATCCTGTGCAAGTTCCAGTGCTTTCTGATCTATATTTTCTGTATTTTCGTTTCTGTTTTCTAACACTGTTTCACTCATACTGCACACCTCATTCTATCTATCATCCCTTGTGCCTGTTCATTTAGCCTGTTCAGTAAATCTTCTGATATTATATCCATTCCCACAACAGCTTTAGCTGGGCGCAATACATCCCATTCTCCATAATAAGTAACTCGTTCTAATAACACTATATCCCCTGCAGCACATCCGAAATGTCCTGCCCACGTTTCCGGATAAAGTGTCCGAGACTCCTTTGCTCTGGATTTCTTTTCTTTTTCTACAACTACTGTATCTTCTTTTTCTGCCTGCTCATTCGTCTCCAATATTTCGTCTATCAGAGGATTTTCTATCATTTCCCGTTGGATTATCTCTGGCTCTTCCAGATTAAAAAGGAAAATCTGTCCATCGGCAGATTTAGAATACTGACCTCTAAATCGGTATTTGCAGTCTCCATTCCAGTCCATCAATTCATACAATGGCTGTGAAAATCCTCTGCAGCTCTTGGGAAGTACTGCCCATTTCCCTTTTCTTATCGTTCCCCATCTCACCGCATTGACATTATCTTTTTCACAAGGTCTGACAGCAATAATTTTCTCAATCGAATTAAAGAGTATCTCCACATACTCCACATCTTCAAATTTCTTTAGACAGGCAGTGTTAAATGTAAGCTGCCCATCGGATATAGTCATCGCCGGATCTAATCTAGTGGAAAAAAACTGTGCCCTGACGATCTCATACCCAGATAAATCAAACTTACTTTCTATATTTTTCTCCGCTAAATTCTCTCCTCCAGCGTTCTTTTCAGTTTCTTCATATACGCTCTGGCTTGCCTGTTGATAATCATCCCCAGTAAATCCAGTCCAGGAACGATTAACTGAGACAAATCCCTTTAAAGCACCTGAATCTACTACTTTCAAATTCGGAAAAGGGAATCCCTCTTTCGCATATCTGGTTACAGACAGCATTTTTTGTGCCGCATTATAGACTTCTCTGTCTACAATCGCTTCATGGTGATCATTCTGACGGTACTGATTTCTGTCGTGCCGGTTCTTTTTTGCTTTGTGATCCAGATAATTTGGTGTAAATGTCTTTCTCGAAAGCACATCACCACAGTACCTTTCATTTCGCAGTAAATTTACAACTGTACTACTACTCCATTTCAGATTACCACGCTTTGTTTTTCGCTTTAGCTGCATCATAATTTCTGCTATTTCAGAGGTCGGAAATCCATTAAGAAACAAATAATAGCACAATCTCACTGTTTCTGCTTCTTCTTCGTTTATCACAAGGTTTCCATCCTCATCTTTATCATATCCAAGCAATTTGGGTGTAAGAAAAATTCCCCTGGAAAATCTCTGCTCTATGGATATATTCATAATCTCGCTTTTTGTATGGGATTCTTCCTGTGCGGCTGCCGAGAGAACTGCCAGCATCATTTCACTGGTATTATCAAGAGTATAAATATGTTCCGTTTCAAAGAATACGCCTACTCTCGGAACCATATTTGCCAGTTCACGAACCTTAGCAATACAATCTACGATATTTCTTGCAAATCTGGAAACACTTTTCGTAACGATCAGATCTATTTTCCCGGATTTGCAGTCCTCTATCATTCGGTTAAACTCATCCCTGTGCTGTAAGGAGGTTCCGGAAATTCCTTCGTCTGCATAAATTCCAACCAGTTTCCATCCCTGATGTTCCTTTATCATATCCTCATAATGATTTTTCTGCAGTTCATAAGAAGATGTCTGGTTCACATCATCTGTAGACACACGACAATACGCACATACCCGTTTCTCCGTTGTATCTTCAAATAACTTTTCTTTTGGTTTTGCCGGAATAAATTCCAATTCGCTTCGATCAACACCTTTATATCTTTCACGAATCCTATTTTTCTGTTCTTCCCGGCTATTTATTTCTTTTTCATATCCGTTCACCTACATCACTCCCATTTAACTGCCAATACCATTTATCTCCCAATTTATAAGATATAATCCCCATATCTTTTTTTGCCTGTTCCACAGTACGCTTTCCAATTCCATTTGCCCGCATTTTATCAAATATCTCTGCACATGCCATATCTGTTCCATTCAATAGCAATCGAAGATAATCCTTTGCCTTGTCCAATTTGCTGTCCGTTCTTGGTTTACGCACCAGAATATCTTCTACTTCATATTCATCCTGCCCTATCCATCGGAATCCATAATCCGGATTTAATTCAAAAACATAGGCTTTTCCTTCTGGTGCCAGATTATTTTTAATCTGAAGCATTACACGATAATATGGGATATTCCTGTCCCTTCCTACCAATAAGATGCTCCTTGCCACTGCAGCTATGTCTATACTTCCAAGTCCTCTGTATATGCCTTTTGCACGATTACTTTTATTCATATGTCCAATCAATACAACTGCACATCCTGTCCGTTCTGCAACTTTTACAAGATTTCCCAGAACGGAACGTACCGAATTTGAACGTTGCATTTCCCCGTCCATTCCCAAGTATGCCTGAAGGGGATCAATAACCAATAATTTTGCCTTTGTACCTTCAATCGCCTGTGCCAGTCTCACATCATTTAATAAGATTGGTTCTTCATCAGACTGTTCCAAAAATGCAATCCGACTGCAATCTGCTCCTGCTGCTTCCAATCGTGGCTTGATTGTATCTTCAATCCCATCTTCTGCCGCCTGATAAATTACATTTCCGGGTATCCTGTCCCCGCTTCCATCTGGCATAGCATCTCCATTTGTAATAAGTGCTGCAAGCTGCATCATCATTGTGGATTTTCCTTCTCCTGGATCTCCTTGCAATATCGTTATCTTTCCATAGGGAATATACGGATACCATAACCAATCAACTTCTTTTGATGACACTGTATTGTAATATGTAATTCTATAATCATTTTGTTCCTTTTCATTTTGAGCCATCTATAATCCTTCCAGCTTTTTATTTTTCTCCGTCATATTTGCAACCAGTTCTGTAATTGTTTGTATTTCTTTTGGTGTAAGACCAGATACGTCAACCGTTCTTTTACTCTCACACCCCAGCAGATAGTCGGTACTCACTCTATAAATTGTAGCTAATCTGACCAAAATTTCATAAGAAGGCTGTCTGACATCATTTTCATAGGAACACATTGTATTTTTATTTACTCCAACCAAGCTTGCTACCTGATCCTGCCGCAAGCGGTTGTTTTGTCTTAATTGCTTTAATCTATTTCCTAATGATTCCATCATGTGCATCTTACCTTTCTATGCACTATGAAAATTTTTGATTTTACAGTATTTTAGTATATTCTATCAATTTATAGTTCTCGTTTGGGGAACTGCGGTTCCTCTTTCGAGAACCAGCCAAATTTTCAGACTACAATGCTCTATACTATTCTTAATCCATAAATACTGTTTTTTATTATCTTCTCAATTATATAGCATCTAGTGAATTTATTCACTATATTTTTGCATTTTTCCCTACTTATAATTAGACAATCAGGAAATATTTTAGAAGGGCGGGAACAATGTGATTGATTATAGTCCATTATGGATAACAATGGAAAAACGGAATATATCTCAATATTATCTCGTCAACAATGGCATCGACTACCGAACTATGCAACAACTCCGGAACAACCAGAATATTACCGCATCTACTATCGAAAAACTGTGCCGGATCTTATCTTGCACCCCAAATGACATTTTAACTTTTACAGATGATGATACACATAATAAATAACTGTCGGAACAGATGAATCCGGCAGTTTTATTTTGCAACATTGCGGTCTTGCGGTGTTGCGGTCTTGATGAAAAATATCTGAAAGTAGCAAAAATGCAGGGATTTTCATGTCCCTGCACTCTTGTTATACTCCTATCTAGCTTCCTCTTGTTATTCCAGTTTATCAGTTGCTTCTTTCCATGCTTCCATAGATCTATAATATTTTATTAATTTCAACTTGAAATTACTTATTGCCCACTCTTCTCCTTTATCTGAATTCAAAAGAAATAAAAGTTCTTGTATATCTATTGCTAAATCATAGCTTTGTTTTGAATAATCTTTCAAATCACTGTCTGTTAATGGAAACCACTCTTCAACAACAGTTCTATAAACATCATTCAACTTAGAATATGCGTCCCTCGCCTTTTTCCTCAAATCTTCATAAGATAGCTCTTTATTTACATAAAAATTAGAATACGCATAAATAACAGATTCTGTTTCAACAATTAATTTCTTTAAATTTGTTTTCCAAAATTCTTTAATTACATCATCTGGTAAAACATATTTTTCTCTATCTTTTCGTTGTCTTTCATAATCTGTATTTTTTCTATATGCCATATTTTCAATCTGAACTCTTGAGGTTCCTAATTGCTTGCACCAATACAAAATATCATCATTTTCCCAATAAGCCTGATAAGCAAAATTTTTAATATCGCTTACATCAAGATAATCTTTAGCAATCCATATTTGAACCACATCTACAGGTTGTTCCTGGGTTATCCACTGTCTTTGTGTTTCAGGTTGTATCTTTATTGCTTTCAATTTATTTATTACATTTTGCAAAAAAGCAGCTATATTTTCATCATCTATATCGACCTTTGCCACCACTTCAGCTCTATATACTTTCTGATAATGTTCAATTTCTTTTGGTTTTTTAACCTGCCATTGAAAATCCAACGCATCAAAATCATCAAACACGAACCCTCTTTTTTTTCTTTCACTTATTTTCGGTGGATATTTCAATGGAAACACAACAGTTCCTATCATATTGGAGCGCAATACAGGTTCTTGTTGCATAGATTCATTTTTTATATTCCATACTCTGGCATAAGCATCTAAAGTAATTTTTAAATCACTCAGATATAAACCTTCCGGTTGATATGACTTTTTATAGCTAACTGCATCACAAAAAAACTGTGTGAAAGCACTTATTTCATTATCATAGTATGGGTGAGACTCTTGATCTTTTCTACATGAAAATACTGCTGTTATTCCTGATTGGTATATATCCTTAATAGCTTTATCTGTATCAAATTTTTGCTTTTCTGAACCATAATTGCTATCTGCATGGCAACAATCTATGATTACCAATTTACTTTTCGCCTTTGATTTTTTCAAATGCTCAATAATAACATCAAAATAAACGCAGGTCATATCATTTCCATCAAATGTGTTTGTTGCATATAAATAATTATCTCCTCTCTCATCTATTCCTCCATGTCCTGAATAATAGACAACTGCTATATCTTCTTCCATACAGTTTTCACTAAATCTCACTAATTCTCTAATGTATTCTGAATTTTCAATACGACCATCTTTGGCTAACACTACTATCGAATCATCTGAACATACAAGATTTTCCGTAAATACTTCTTTCATTTTCTTTGCATCATTTATGCAATATGGTAACTGTTGATTTGCTCTATACTCACTAACTCCACAGAATAAACCTCTTATCATCGTATTCCCCCATTTCTTTTTTTCTAAAAGTATTTTACCATACTATTCTATGACCAAAAAGAAAAAATACCGCTGAACATTCTTTTCCCTTGTTCAGCGGTATCTTCTAAAATCCATTTTCAAACATCGACAGCCCTGCCATCAGCATCCCTTCATCCATATCCAGTCCATCGCTCTGTTCTTCTTCTATCACTTTCCCAGCATCTTCTTCAACATCTACACTCTTTTTTATCTGCTGTATAAAATCCGTATCCTGCAACAACTGCTGTTTCAATTCCTCCACACTGACATTTGCATTATTATAGGAAGAAACGGGTGCATTTTCTTTATGCAGCCACGCATAAACCAGTTCTGTAATCAGTGCTGTTTTACACCTTTTCTGTGATTTCAGATACCTTCCGATTTCTTTCTGTCGTTCATTATCTTCATTAAATATCAATACAACCCGTATCTCTCCCACACATTACACCCCCTGTCTTTTCTGGATGTGTAATGCTGTCATTTTCTCATATCCTACCGCATTTGCCCGGATGTCCTCGATAAACTCTATATATTTAAAATCAGAAGATTTTTCAATCTGCTGTTTCAGAAGCAAACTGCCTCCACCAAGAAATACTGCCGGATTGGTTCGGAAATCTGGTACATACGCATGGAGTTTATTGATAATTCTCTGCATCCAGTCTCCTGCCATTTTCTGAATTTCCCTTACCACTTCTTCATCCAGAATCGTTGCTTCCTGCATTAATACCTGCTCTACGTCTGAGGATTCTAAATGGATACCGTAATTCTGCTGAATGGAATTAGAAATCTCTGAGCGTAAAATTGCCATTCCAGATCTATCACTGACACGAACTGACAAATCCGGCTGTCCTTTTCGGATTACCAGTAAATCTACGGTTCCGTCTCCAATATCAATGCAGTTGACCGTCCGGTACTGTCGGAACAGGCTTGCTTTATAGCACATAACTGCCGCAAAATTCTGCGGACTTACCAAAACATCTTTCAGGTAACAATTTACCGGCTTTCCATTGAATCTGAAAGAAATTCCATGTTTTGAATGTTCCATAAAGTATTTTTTGAATCCCGGAGCCTGCTGTCCAAAGTCTGCTGGTGGCAATCCAACTCCCAGCACAATATCTTTGCCGGATAAAGTGATTCCTCTTTCCTTTGCTTCCAGAGCAAGTGAAAATAAGGTCAATATAAAGTAATCTTCATCCACTGTCTTATCTGCTTTAAATGGCATCCTTGTTTCTGATAACGTATAATATACACCGTTATATTCCAGAATATCCTCATTCATAAATCGTCCTGGTTCAGAAGTATATCTTACCAGACCACATGGAAAGTTTACATGTACCCCTTTCATATTTCCGTTTCCATGATCAATTCCCATAATAATTTCTGCCATATCCTATTCCATCCTTTCCTGATATCTTATACTTAACTGTTACTTAACTTCAAACCGTTTGACTTTCTGCATCTTTTTTCATATTTCTTATGACAGTTATGTATAAGTTTACTTGTACTTTTGTGTCTGTTATGTAAGTTATGTGTTACTTTTGTATCTGTTTTCATTATATATGTCACATTTGTATCTGTCAATATATTTTTCAAAACTTTTGTGGCACTTTCATTTAAAAATGTGATATACTTTTGCTATTGGAGGACTTTGCCTATGAATACAGGAGAAATAATCAAATATTTTCGTCTGGCTCGTAACATGACACAGGAACAACTTGCACAGGATGCTGAAATCAGTTTCAGTACACTCCGCAAGTACGAAGCCAATGAACGTAATCCGAAATATGAACAGCTTTCAAAAATTGCTGATGCGTTAGGTATCAGTGTGAATCTCTTTATGGATTTTGAAATTCAGTCTGTATCCGATCTGTTTTCTATTCTGTTTAAAATGGAGGGACAGGCAGATTTAGAAATTGCAACCTCAAAGGATTTGGCAGATCTATCTGAAGATGCTCTTTTTCTGCATTTTAAGAATGAATACATCAATCACATATTAAGCAATTACCATGCTTCTGTTGAAAGTATCCAGGACATGGATGCTCAATATCGTGAAAAAGCCCTATCAGAAATCCAGAACAGATTATTGGATGACAATAGCAGTATCCATACTGACAGTCCTGCTTTATCTGCAGATTCCGGTAAACCTGCACTTTCTCTTTCTTCTGCTGATCAGACCTGGTTTGAATTATCCTCTGACTGCTCTGATGAAGAAAAAGAACAAATGATAAAAGCTGCTGCCTTTATAAAAAGCTGTCTGCGACATTCCGATAAATAAATCTTTGCACAAAAAAGACAGATGTGGGAGTATTTCATTACCTGCATCTGTCTCTTTCTATCCTATTCTATTTTCTATTCATGAATTTCCAATGGAAGTCCATCCGGATCATGGAAAAATGTCATTTTCTTTCCGGTATAATCATCC
>OLSP01000996.1_pt1 | contig 27436 bp, 20 predicted proteins | sample 1672941 | NCBI WGS metagenome assembly OLSP01 (sample SAMEA3136739, study PRJEB25190) | human gut metagenome | reverse complement strand
TATGATAGGGGTCTCCAAAACCTTTGGTGGGAGTTCGATTCTCTCATCCCCTGCTATTTAAGAAGAACAAAGAAGTTTTAAATAGAACTTCTTTGTTCTTTTTTTGTGAAAAAATGAGATATCGGGAGAAATATAGAAAAAAAGAAAGTAAAACATAGATAATATCAATATTTCGTTGCGCTTTTTCACGATTTAGCGTAATATAGTAGTATTAAAGTATAGTATTAGGAAAGAGGGGCTTATGGAGAAATTTTCAATGTTTGTAAACCAGATGGATGCGATGGTCTGGAGCATGGTATTGGTTGTTTTGTGTCTTGGGGTTGGACTTTATCTGTCACTGCGTCTTAAATTTCCACAGATCCGCTTAGTGAAAGAAATGATCAAACTTCTGACATCCAAAGAAGAGAGTGAGAGCGGAATTACTCCATTTCAGGCATTTGCTACAACAGTAGGTGCCCGCGTAGGTATGGGAAATATTGCCGGCGTCGCTTCTGCGATCTTTTATGGCGGACCGGGATCTGTTTTCTGGATGTGGATGATCGCTGTGATCGGAGCAGCGTCTGCCTTTGTTGAATCGGCACTTGCCCAGGCATACAAAGTCAAGAGTCCTGACGGAGAATTCACCGGCGGCCCGGCATATTACATAGAAAAAGGCCTGAAGTGCAAACCATATGCGGTCGTGTTTGCAGTAGTTGCCTTTCTGGGACCTGGATTCCTCATGCCGGGTGTGCAGATTAACTCACTGGTAACTGTGTTTGAGGAAGCTTTTTCTGTAAATAAGATCCTTGTGGGCGCGATCTGCTGTATCGTACTTGGAATCGTAGTATATGGAAGTATCAAACGTATTGCACATATCGCAGAAATGCTTGCACCGGCGATGTGCGCAGTCTATATTCTGGCTGCACTGATCATTGTCGGATTAAATATCACCAAACTTCCGGGAATCTTTCTGATGATCATTCAGTCGGCGTTTGGTGTACATGCAGTACTTGGAGGAATTCTGGGATCTGCAGTTTCCTGGGGTGTCAAACGAGGCATTTACTCAAATGAGGCCGGAATGGGATGCGGCGCGATCGTTTCCGCAGCGGCAGAATGCTCCCATCCTGTGAAACAGGGACTGATCCAGTCTTTTTCTATCTATGTAGATACTTTATTTATCGGAACATCAACCGCACTGATCGTTCTTCTGACAGGAACTTTCGATGTCATTGATGGTGCAGGAAACTTTCTGATGAGTCAGACCGGCGGCATTGAGGCCGGAATCAAATGGACACAGCATGCGCTGATGAGCACATTTGGAAGCTGGAGCGGCAAGACGCTGGCGATCATCATTGTATTGTTCGTATTCACATCCATGACGGGATACTGTTATCAGGCAGAGTCCAATATCCGTTATCTCACCGGCAACAGCAAGAAAGCCATTGCGATCGCGCGGGCAGTTTTTCTTGTGGCATCTTTCCTGGGGGCTATTGTAAATGCAGATGCAGTATGGGCAATGGGCGATATCGGCTATGGTCTGATGGCATGGGCAAATATCATTGCAATTGCACTTCTTGCACCAAAAGCCGTCGCACTTCTTAAAGATTACGAAAAACAAAAGAAAGAAGGCAAAGATCCAACCTTCGATCCGGCAGAATTCGGCATCGAAGAAGAGACCGGAGCCTGGAAATAATAATAAAAAGATAGCTGACAGTTGTGCCGGCTATCTTTTTTGTTGGAAAGAATTAGAAATTCTCTATGTATTTGATTACTTTTTCAGCGGTGGTATTCTGGTGCTTGCCTTTTTTCCAGATGACACCGATGCGCTGCTCGATGGACGGCATGACCGGGATCCCGATGAGAGCGGGATGTGCTTCTACAATAGAACGATACAGGAAGGTTCCTACGTGACCGGATTTGACCATATTGATGAGAGTGGTGATCTGGCTGGTGTTGAGGATGACATGTGGAGTCACACCGACTGCCTTGAACTGTCTGGTCAGTGTCATGACTTGCACAGAGTCTGTATTAAAAAGGATCAGCGGTTCATTTGCGAGCATGGTAAGAAGAATCGTCTTCTGTTCTGCGAGCGGATGATCCGGTGCGACACAGAAATAAAGATCCTCTGTATCAATGATGCGGGAGTTACACTTATCGATCGCGGGCTGTTCCGCATTGACGATCGCAATATCCAGTTTTTCTTCCAGAACAAGCTCGCAGGCCTTGATAGAACCAAACTCAAAAAGCCGGAAATCGACTTCCGGGAAATTTTCTTTCAGGGATAGATACAATTCCGGCAGATAGATGGTTCCAAGCATAGGAGGGATGCCAATCCGGATAGGAGTGATCTTTTTCCTTAATTCGTGAAATTCCGTTTCAACAGAATCCGCATGGGCAAGAAGTCCCTCCGCACTCTTATAAAAAAGCTCGCCTTCCGGTGTGAGGGTGAGCTTATTATTATTCCGGAAAAAAAGATTCACACCAAATTCCTCCTCCAGTGCTTTGATCGCATTGGAAATCGAAGGCTGAGTCACAAAAAGCTCTTTGGCGGCTTTGGTAATATTGTGATACCTGGCCGCCACACAAAAGTATTCTAACTGAGTTAATTTCATGCTGAAATTCCCCCTTGTATCTGTAGTTTTATTAAAATTTATAATAGCATGAGAAAAAAAGATTCGCAATGAAAAGATAAAGAAACGTTTATTGAGATGAATTTTTCAATAGGAAAAACTTATAGTACCATATGTTTTTATAAATGTACAATCCTGAAACCCTGGTATATAATAAGCTCATAACAAAACAGTAATGAATCGGCCGAACGATTACTGAAAAATTACATAACGAAAAAGTAGGAGGGTGTGGCAATGAGTCCATCAACAATTACACTGCTGTTTCTCCTGTTTGCGGTAATCATGTTCGTACTTGAGAAGATTCCGCTGGGAGTTACATCCATGATCGTCTGTATCGGTCTTGTCGTAACCGGAGTCCTGGATGTCAAGACAGCTTTTGCAGGATTCATCGACAGTAACGTCATCTTGTTTGTATCCATGTTCATCGTAGGTGGGGCATTATTTGAAACTGGCATGGCAAACAAGGTCGGAGGTATTGTAACAAAATTCGCAAAATCAGAAAGAATGCTGATCGTTGCGATCATGGTGATCGTAGGTTTTATGAGTGGTGTTTTATCCAACACAGGTACAGCTGCAGTTCTGATCCCGGTAGTGATCGGTATCGCTGCAAAATCCGGATACAAGAGATCCCGTCTTCTGATGCCGCTGGTATTCGCAGCAGCTATGGGCGGTAACCTTTCTCTGATCGGAGCACCAGGAAATCTGATCGCACAGAGTGCACTTCAGGAAATTGGAATGAAATTCGGATTTTTCGAGTATGCGATCGTAGGTCTTCCGATCCTGATCGTAGGAATCCTGTTTTACGCAACCATCGGTTACAGACTTCTTCCAAATCACGATGTTAAAGATGAGGGAGCATTCGATACAGAAAAAGATTTCAGCAACGTTCCGGCATGGAAACAGTGGTTATCCCTGATCATCCTGATCCTGACACTGCTGGCAATGATCTTTGAAGACAAAATTGGCATTAAATTATGTATTTCCGGTGGAATCGGAGCACTGCTTCTGATCCTCACAGGAGTTATCTCTGAGAAAGATGCACTCAAATCCATCGATCTCAAGACGATCTTCCTTTTTGGCGGTACACTTTCTCTTGCAGCTGCACTGCAGGAAACAGGAGCCGGTGAACTGATCGCCAACAAAGTAATCGGAGCACTTGGTGAAAATCCATCTCCATACATCCTGACATTTGTAGTATTCATTCTCTGCTGTATCCTGACAAACTTTATGTCAAACACAGCAACAACCGCTCTTATGGTTCCAATCTGCCTGTCAATCGCACAGGGAATGGGAGCTGACCCGAGAGCAGTACTGATGGCATGTGTGATCGGCGGTTCCTGCGCATACGCAACACCGATCGGAATGCCAGCAAACACAATGGTAGTAGGTGCCGGCGGATACAAGTTCATGGATTATGTAAAATCTGGATTCCCGCTCATCATCATCGCAACTGTAGTAAGTATGATCATTCTTCCGATCGCTTTCCCATTCTTCCCGTGAGAATAAGAAACGCGAAAGGAATTTGATAAATAAACTCAAACTCAATTATTTTAAAAATTATAATAACCAGGAGGACAAACAAATGGGTAAGAAAGAACAGGTAGAGCAGCTTACCACTTATATGGCAAACTTTGTTTCCTATATTGGTAAAGTGCTGCCGGACGACATCAAGGCAAAGATCAACGAACTTGCAGAGAAAGAAGACAGCCCGCTGTCTAAAGTAATCTACCAGACCATGCAGAGAAACCAGGTTCTGGCAAAAGAACTCAACAGACCAAGCTGCCAGGATACAGGTGTATTACAGTTCTGGGTAAAATGTGGAACAAACTTCCCGCTCATCGGAGAACTGGAAGCACTCCTCAAAGAAGCAGTTGTCAAAGCTACTTTCGAAGCACCACTTCGTCATAACAGTGTAGAAACATTTGACGAGTACAACACAGGCAAAAACGTTGGTAAAGGAACTCCTACCGTATTCTGGGATATCGTTCCGGACAGCGACAAATGCGAGATCTACACATACATGGCCGGCGGCGGATGTACTCTTCCGGGAAAAGCTATGGTCCTGATGCCAGGTGAAGGCTACGAAGGTGTAACAAAATTCGTTATGGATGTCATGACATCTTATGGCTTAAATGCTTGTCCGCCACTCCTTGTAGGTGTTGGTGTTGCAACATCCGTAGAAACAGCTGCACTGCTTTCCAAGAAAGCTCTTATGAGACCGCTTGGAAGCCACAACGAAAACGAGCGTGCTGCATCCATGGAAAAACTGCTCGAAGACGGTATCAATGCGATCGGCCTTGGACCTCAGGGTATGGGCGGTAAATATTCCGTAATGGGTGTTCACATCGAAAACACAGCAAGACATCCATCCACCATCGGTGTAGCCGTAAACGTTGGATGCTGGTCCCACAGACGTGGACATATTATCTTTGATAAAGACCTTAACTACACAATCACAACACATTCGGGGGTGACTTTATAATGTTGGAAATGAAAGATGGAAAGAAAATTTTAACAACACCGATCTCAGCAGAAGATCTGAAGGATATCCATGCAGGAGATATCGTATACTTAAACGGAAGCATGACAACCTGTCGTGACGTTGCTCACAGACGTCTCGTTGAAGAAGGCCGTGAACTTCCTGTAAACGTAAGAGACGCAGCAATTTTCCACGCTGGCCCGATCATCCGTCCACTGGAAAATGACAAGTTCGAAATGGTATCTGTAGGACCGACAACCAGTATGCGTATGGAAAAATTCGAATACGAATTCGTAAGAGAGACAGGCGTTCGTGTTATCATCGGTAAAGGTGGTATGAAAGAAAATACAGAGCGTGCATGCAAAGAATTCGGTGCAATCCACTGTGTATTCCCGGCTGGAAACGCAGTTGTAGCAGCAACAGAAGTAGAAGAGATCGTAGATGCTCAGTGGAGAGACCTCGGAATGCCTGAGACATTATGGCACTGCCGTGTCAAAGAATTCGGACCTCTGATCGTATCCATCGACACAGAAGGACGTAACCTCTTCGAAGAGAACAAAGTGATCTTCAACCAGAGAAAAGATAAAGCAGTAGAAGAGATCTGTAAGCACGTAAGCTTTATCAAATAATTCCTTAGAATTAAATGTTCAGACACATATAAGTAACGTACTTAATAAGTAAATCAAAATTTTGCCATAACAAAAGCCATACCGAAGGATTACTGCCATGATCCCGGAGTATGGCTTTTGTGCTGCTTATGAATAAAAAATTATGCGGATTTTGTTTCGTGGGCGTGAGCGTAGGCTACCTGGATCTCTTCCGGCATAGAATCCGGGATCATCGCATGAAGCTGATCTTCGCTGACACCTTTCATTGCCTGGTCATAAAACCAGCATTTGTATTTCAGCATATCAAGTGCCTGGTTCATACGCTTAATTTCTGCCTCGATATTCTGACGCTGACGCTGGAACATGGCACGGCGCTGCGGGTAAGTTTCCTTTCCCATGGCGCACCATTCGATAAACTGGCGGATGTCCTTGATCTCCATGCCGGATTTTTTGAGGCATTCGATGACACGCAGAGTCTCCAGTTCGCGGTCGCTGAATTTGCGGATCCCGGAGACGCGCATCATATCCGGAAAAAGTCCCTCCTTGTCATAGTAGCGAAGCGTGGAGACCGGCAGGTCAAACATTTCAGATACTTCTCCGATAGAATACATAATAAAAACCTCCTGAATTCAGATATTTCGATTTCGATTAAAAGTTAAGATCGCGAAGCGCAGGATAACCATAAGCGGACTTCGCACTACGAACAGCACAGAGGATCGCTTCTGACATGACATCGGCTGCAAGCGTGCCGACCATATCGCAGTCTGCAGCAACAGTTCCGACGGAAAGGGCGTAGATACTGTCGCCGTCAGCAGAAGTGTGCACCGGACGGATGGAGCGGGCATAGCCATTGTGTGTCATACCGGCGATCTTGCAGAGCTGGCTTTTGTCGAATTTTGCATTGGTGATGATGGCACCGATCGTAGTATTTCCTGTAAATTTGTTTTCGCGTACTTCATAAGACTGATAGAGCAGTTTCGCAGAATCAGCAAAAGAATTACGGTCTTCATTGAGTAGACCGGCGATGATCCTGCCAGAGTAGTGATCGTAAATATCACCAAGTGCATTTACCGCAACGATCGCGCCGACTTTAAGCTCACCGATCTGCACGGCGTAACTTCCGATGCCGGATTTCATGCAGAAATCCATCCCCTTAAATTTACCGACGGTTGCTCCTGTACCTGCACCGAAGTTTCCATCCTGGTAATTGTCAAGATAAGCATTCTTACAGGCTTCATATCCCATCGCCTTATCCGGGCGGCAGTGTGGATCAGCTACGGTCAGGTCAAAAAGATCCGACTGGCAGACAAGCGGTACCTTAGTCACACCTACATCAAAACCGATGTCCTTTTCTTCCAGAAACTGCATGACACCGCCGCCGGCATCCAGCCCGAATGCACTGCCTCCTCCGAGAAGTACGGCATGGATCGTCTGTGCATTGGCAAGCGGTTTGAGAAGTTCACTTTCCCTCGAAGCAGGACCGCCCCCGCGGACATCAAGCCCTGCGCACATGCCGCTTTCACTCAGGATAACGGTACAGCCTGTTCCTCCCTCGATATTCTGTGCATTTCCAATGCGGATCCCTGGAAAGTCTTTGATACTGATAACATCCATGATATTCCTCCATAATCTGCAAAACCGTAAAATAAAACCGGAATTTACTCTTATATTTTACCTAAAGGTATTGACCTAAAGTCAGGTTTAAGTGTTATACTCATAGTAACAAATTAAAATTTTAATGTCAAACAGAATGGAGAAAACTTTATCATGGCAAAGAAATTAGTAGCATATTTTTCAGCAAGCGGAGTAACAGCAAAGATGGCAAAAGCCCTGGCAGAAGTTACAGGAGCAGATCTTTTTGAAATCCAGCCTGCAGTACCGTACACCAATGCAGACCTTGACTGGATGAACAAAAAGAGCCGCAGCAGCGTGGAGATGAGTGATCCCGCTTCTAGACCGGAGATCGGAAACAAAGTACCGGATATGGACCAGTACGACACAGTATTCGTAGGATTCCCGATCTGGTGGTATGTGGCACCGACCATCATCAATACCTTCCTTGAGAGCTATGACTTCTCAGGTAAGACAGTTGCAGCATTTGCAACTTCCGGCGGAAGCGGAATGGGCAAGACAGATTCCGTCCTCAAGAAATCCGCACCATCTGCCAACTGGAAAGAAGGCAAACGTTTCGGAAGTGCGGACAAGAATGCTCTCAAAGCATGGGCAGATTCCCTGGGAATGTGATCCTCACAATAAAATACACGATCACAGACAGAGCGATATAGCCTGTTTCTTAAAGGAAGCGGGTGTGTATCGCTTTTTTCTGCTTTTTTATAACAATATAAAAATATTTTTGGCAAATAAAAAGTTTTTGCAATATCCAATTGCAAGAATACATGATTACGGTTATAATGACGGCAGAGGTGAGCAAAATGGCAGATTATATCATCTGTAATGGAAAGATCGTAAATGGAAAAAACGAGGCTCCTTTTGAGGGCAATATCATAATAGAAGGAAGCCGGATCAAAGAAATCACAAAGACGACGGAGTTTCCTTCTGATTTTCCGACGGAGCGGATCCTGGATGCGAAGGGCGGCTATGTGACGCCGGGATTTATTGACATCCACAGACATGGAGACTGGCAGGCACTGGAAAACGGTGACGATGAACTTCTGAACCGTCAGGGACTTACGACAGTTGTGAATGGAAACTGCGGCCTTTCGGTCGCACCGGTCGGAACAGAACATCAGAAGGAGATTCTTGGTTTTATCAGTAGCGTTACCGGAAATCCGCCGGAGAAATATATAAAGGAAGACAAAAGCTGCCCGGCAGCAGAGTCCTTCCACGCCTATATGGATGCCCTGAAAGCAGATCGAGGAGAGCCTGGACGCAGGAGCACTCGGTATCAGTCTTGGTATTGCCTATGCGCCGGAATTTGAATACGACGAAAAAAGCCTGATCGAAGTCTTAAGTCCGCTCAAAGATACCGGGATCCCGATCACGACGCATGTGCGCAGCGAAGGCGACAGTCTGATCGAATCACAGAAAGAAGTCCTCCATGCAGCAAAGGCACTTCATATCCCGCTGCACATCAGTCATGTGAAATGCATCGGAAAGAAAAACTGGGGAACGAAATGTGAAGAAGCCCTCCGGCTTTTTGCACAGGCGAGGGCAGAGGGTGTGCAGCTTGATTTTGACCTGTATCCGTATCTGACAGGTTCCACACAGCTCGTGCATGTGCTTCCACCGGAATGCCAGAAAGGCGGTACGGATGAAATCATCCGGAGACTGAAGGACAGAACATACCGTAAACATCTGACAGAAGTCCTCAAAACACCATCTGATGAATTCGAAAATATCGTGGAACTGGCAGGTTTTGACCAGATCTATGCAAGCACGCTCCATACAGAGAAATACAAAGCCTATGCAGGAAAAACGATCCAGGAGATCGCAGACTTTACAGGAAATGATCCGTATGATACACTGTATGACATTCTGATCGAAGAAAACTGTCAGGTCACAATGCTTGACACGATCGCATCGGAAGAAGACATGCTGCATTTTCTGAAGGATGAATATGCAAATCTGATCTCAGATGCGATCTATCCGGCAGGTGGCAAATATCATCCGAGGGTTTATGCCGCATTTCCGAAGGTGCTTACGGACTATGTGCGTGACAGACAGATCTTTACGATCGAGGAGGCTGTCTACAAGATGACAGGAAGAGCAGCGAAACCTCTGCATCTGGACCGTGGCGTTCTGGAGGCAGGGAAGGCAGCAGATATCAATATTTTCCATCTGGAGAATCTCAAGGTGAAAGCAGATTTTGATGATCCGGATCAGTTCTGCGAGGGATTTGACTACGTTCTGACAGGAGGGAAGATCGCAGTCAGGGATGACAGATGGACAAACACAGGAAGCGGAGAAGTTCTTGTGAGAAAGTAAACAAATAAAGGGGAATTGGAGAGGGAAGTTATGGATTATCAGCAGCTCATTACATTTATTATGGAAATGGTCGGGACGATCGCTTTTGCGGCATCCGGTGCCATGGTTGCGGTAGATCGGGCAATGGATATTTTTGGTGTGATCGTGCTGGGAGTCACGACAGCTGTAGGAGGAGGGGCAGTGCGTGATGTGATCCTCGGGATCGTGCCGCCGGCAATGTTCCAGCATCCGGTTTATACGGTCGTCGCAACGGTCACATCCTGTGTTGTTTTTATGATCCTGTATCTTAAGAAGGAACTCCTTCAGGGACATAACAGGGAGACTTATGACAAAGTAATGCTTGTCATGGACTCAATCGGGCTTGGAATCTTTACTGTGGTAGGTGTGAATACAGGGATCGCCCATGGATATATGGATTATACTTTCCTGCTGGTGTTCCTTGGCACCGTCACAGGTGTCGGCGGAGGACTTCTCCGTGATGTCATGGCAGGTGTGCCGCCGTATATCCTGGTGCGCCATATTTATGCATGCGCGTCTATCGTCGGAGCAATCGTCTGTGTGGTACTGTACCGGAATTTTGGGGCAGTCGCAGCGATGGTGGGAGCCTCAGCGGTGGTAATACTGATCCGTTATCTGGCAGCGCATTACCGGTGGAATTTGCCAAAACTTACAAGAGAAGAATAAAAGACGACAGAAAAGCAGCCCTTCTACACAGAAAGAAGAGCTGCTTTTGCTTAGAGGAAAATCTATTAATACTGCCGGGGGAATCTTATTCCAGCGGCTGAGTATCCTGAAGTGCTTCAAATCCTTCCTCACCGGTACGGATCTTGACAACGTTTTCGATATCATATACGAAGACTTTTCCATCGCCGTACTGACCGGTGTGAAGTGTTTTCTTGGCTGTTTCGATGACGGTTCTTACCGGAACGAGGCTGACTACGATCTCAATCTTGATCTTCGGCAGCAGGTTCATATCCATCTCAACACCACGGTAGTAGGAACGGGAACCTTTCTGTACACCGCATCCCATAACGTTTGTGATGGTGATACCGGTAACACCGATCTCATTCATTGCATGCATGAATTCTTCAAGTTTGCTCTGTCGTGTGATGATAACAACTTTTGTCAGTTTATGTACGCCTTCCTTCGGAAGTTCCGGAATGGTGGCTGCAACTTCAGCAGGTGCAACATTTGCGGAAGTGTTTGCGGAAGGAGCTGCTTTTGTAACACCCATAGGTGTTGGAACAGTCATAGTGTCGTGTACAACGAATCCGTCGTATGCACTTGTAAGGCCATGTTCTTTGGAGTCCAGACCTTCGATCTCTTCTTCAGCAGTTACACGAAGACCAACCGTATGTTTGATCGCCTGGAAAATGATCGTCATAGTAACAGCAACCCATGCGATGGTGATGATCATACCGATAAACTGTACACCAAATCCGTGGAAACCGCCGCCTACGAGGAGACCTTTCCATTCCGTACCTGTACCATCGGAGAAAAGACCAACAGCAAGAGTACCAAAGGCACCGTTTAATCCGTGAACGCCGACAGCACCAACCGGGTCATCGACTTTGAGTACTTTGTCAATAAATTCAATACCAAATACTACAACAAAACCAGAAGCGATACCGATGATAGCTGCAGATGTAGGAGAAACGGTATCACAACCTGCTGTGATCGCTACCAGACCTGCAAGAGATCCGTTGAGGGACATGGAAACATCAGGTTTTTTGTATCTTACCCATGTGATAAGAAGAACAGTGACAGTTGCAACAGCTGCTGCAAGGTTTGTAGTTACGAAGATCTTACCTGCACTTACGATAGCATCGCCTTCCATGCTGACGGTAGATGCACCGTTGAATCCGAACCAGCAGAACCAGAGGATGAATACACCTAAAGCACCGATGGTAAGGTTATGTCCAGGAATCGCTTTGGACTTGCCGTCTTTTCCGTATTTGCCGATACGAGGTCCAAGGATGATGGCACCGATAAATGCTGCAACACCACCGACCATATGTACTGCACAGGAACCTGCAAAATCATGGAAGCCCATCTGGCTGATAAATCCGCCGCCCCAGATCCAGTGTCCGGATACCGGGTAAACGATCAGGCTGATCAGGAAACTGTAGATACAATAGGAAGAAAATTTAGTACGTTCTGCCATGGCTCCGGATACGATCGTAGCGGAGGTTGCACAGAATACTGTCTGGAAAATCAGGAATGCCCAGAACGGAACGCCGTCAGGAAGCATTGCGGAACCGTAATTTGCCTCTGTGGCAATGCCGCCGATCTTTCCGAAGAATCCGTTTCCCGCTCCGAACATGATCCCGAATCCGACGATCCAGAAAGTAGGAGTACCGATACAGAAGTCCATAAGGTTTTTCATGATGATGTTACCAGCGTTTTTTGCTCTGGTGAAGCCGGTTTCTACCATTGCAAATCCGGCCTGCATAAAGAAGACAAGCGCGGCGCCAAAAAGCACCCATATAGTGTTTACTGATGAATACATAAAGTTACCTCTCTTTCCCTAAAAAGTTGACAAGATTAGTGTGGTTTCAATATTCAGAAAAGGCGCGAGAATGAAATTTCATCATTTTCGCGCCTTTACGAATCAAGTATATGTAAAACAGGGGATACCGTATCGTGTGATTAATGGATGAGGAAATCGATAATGAATTATGAAGTAGTTCATGTTTCATGAGATATCCCCTGGTTTTACCGGTATGAAATTGTCTGTTATCCTCTGGATCAGTCAGAGATGGAGAATAACAGTTTGCCGTATGTCGGATATGGAAGGATAGAATCCGGGATCAGAGCTTCTGCTGCATCAGCGGAAACACGAACTTTTTCCATATCGGTAAGTACAACACTCTGATAGAGTTTTGCACTCTTGAGAAGATCTTTGCTGACTTCGTATTCTGCCATTGCAGTATCCTCTTTGAGTCTTTCCAGATCTTTGACCATGGTCTCAGAAAGTTCTGTCAGTCTGGTAAGAAGTGCAGCTTCTGCGGATACGGAGATATCCGGAACGACTGATTTCTTAAGTGCTGCAGTCTGAGCCAGTTTTTCCATATATGTAGTAACTGCCGGAAGAAGATCTTTCTGGATGATCTCAACCATAGTGCCGGCTTCGATATGAAGTGTCTTTACATAGTTCTCAAGCTTGATCTCATAACGGGAATGAAGCTCTGCATGTGTAAAGATGTGATGGCTTGTGAGAAGTTTTTCATTCTTCTCATCAACGAAGTGCGGCAGTGCATCCGGAGTGGATACCAGGTTGTAGAGACCGCGTTTTTCTGCTTCTTCGATCCATTCATCTGTATAACCGTTTCCGTTGAAGATGATACGTTTGTGTTCTTTGATGGTCTTTTTGAGTAATTCATGAACAGCGGATTCCATTCCGTCAGCCGGAACATCTTTGAGTTCCTCATAGAACTGGCTTAATACTTCAGCAACAGCAGTGTTGAGGATGATGTTCGGGTTTGCTACGGAAGAAGAAGATCCAAGCATACGGAACTCGAATTTGTTTCCTGTGAATGCGAACGGTGAAGTACGGTTTCTGTCTGTGTTGTCTTTTACGAAGTGCGGAAGTACTTTTGCTCCGATATCCATCTGAACAGCACCGTGTCCAACGAAGAATTCGTCGTTCTCGATCGCTTTGAGTACTTCTGTCAGCTCGTCGCCAAGGAAGATAGATACAACTGCCGGCGGAGCTTCGTTTGCACCAAGACGGTGATCATTTCCTGCACTTGCAACAGAGATACGGAGAAGATCTGCGTAATCATCAACTGCTTTGATGACTGCTACAAGGAATACCAGGAACTGTGTATTTTCTGCAGGTGTTTTGCCAGGATCAAGAAGGTTGACACCTGTGTCTGTGCTCATGGACCAGTTGTTGTGCTTACCACTTCCGTTGATTCCTTCGAATGGTTTCTCATGAAGCAGGCATACCATGTTGTGTTTGGCAGCTACTTTTTTCATGATCTCCATTGTAAGCTGGTTGTGGTCAACTGCTACGTTTGTGGTATCGAATACAGGAGCCAGCTCGTGCTGTGCAGGAGCAACTTCGTTATGTTTTGTTTTAGCCGGAATTCCAAGTTTCCAGAGCTCTTCGTCCAGGTCATGCATGTAAGCAGATACACGAGGTTTCAGGGTTCCGAAGTAGTGGTCTTCCATTTCCTGTCCTTTTGGAGCCGGAGCACCGATCAGGGTACGTCCGCAGAAGATCAGGTCTTTTCTCTTATTATAGAGGTCTTTGTCTACCAGGAAGTATTCCTGTTCCGGACCAACGGTGGTATCGATATGTTTTACTTCTGTATTTCCGAGAAGGCGGAGGATCTTGACAGCCTCTTTGTTCAGGGTATCCATGGAACGAAGAAGAGGTGTTTTCTTATCCAGTGCCTCTCCGCTGTAGGAGCAGAATGCAGTCGGGATATAAAGGGTACGGTCTTTGATGAATGCCGGTGATGTAGGATCCCATGCTGTATATCCTCTTGCTTCAAATGTAGCACGAAGACCGCCTGACGGGAAACTGGATGCATCCGGCTCGCCTTTTACAAGTTCTTTACCGGAGAATTCCATGATCACCTGTCCGTCGCCTGTCGGGGAGATGAAGCTGTCATGTTTTTCTGCGGTGAAGTTTGTCATTGGCTGGAACCAGTGAGTGTAATGGGTAGCTCCATGTTCGAGAGCCCATTCTTTCATGGCAACTGCAACGGAGTTGGCAACATCAAGTTCCAGGTGTGTACCGTTCTCAATCGTTTTTTTCAGTGCCTTGTACATGTCTTTCGGTAATTTCTCACGCATGATCTTGTCGTTAAAAACAAGACTGCCGTAGATTTCAGGAATGCTCTGTGCCATAATAAAATCTCCTTTCAATGCTCCATTAATCTTAATTTTCGTAATTAAAATAAAAACTCTCAGATAAACAAAAAAGGCGCCTTGGATTTTGTTTTCCAAAGCGCCGTTGCTTATGTGTTGTAGTATACACAAAAAAATCGGGATGTCAACAACTTTTTCGAAAATTTTTTCAAATTTTTTGTTTGGACGGATGAATTTATTTGTATGCTTTTTTGAGGGGACAAGGGTTGACAAATCACTTTCTTCTATTATAATTTCACTGTGAAAAGCACTTCAGAAAGCAGAAAGCATTTGAAAAGAATGGGAGGAAATTCTGATGGCAGAATTAAAGGAAGCCTGCGGCGTATTTGGTATGTACGATCTGGATGGAGGGAATGTGGTTTCCTCTATTTATTATGGTCTTACATCTTTGCAGCACCGTGGACAGGAGTCTTGCGGACTTGCAGTTTCCCGCACAGAGGGCGAAAGAGGAAACATTCAGTTTCATAAGGATCTCGGACTTGTAAGTGAAGTCCTTCGTGAGAATACTATCCGCAATATGGAAGGAGATCTTGGCATCGGTCATGTACGTTATTCAACGACAGGAGCATCGGTAGCAGAGAATGCACAGCCGCTTGTCCTGTCCTATATTAAGGGAACACTTGCACTTGCACACAATGGAAACCTGATCAACACACCGGAACTGAAATGGGAACTGATCCAGAATGGAGCGATCTTCCATACGACTACGGACTCAGAAGTCATTGCGTTCCATATAGCGAGAGAGCGTGTACACACTAGGACAGTAGAGGATGCCGTTCTCAAGACCGCGCACAAACTCAAAGGTGCTTATGCACTTGTGGTCATGAGCCCGCGTAAACTGATCGGTATCCGTGATCCGCTTGGGCTGAAACCGCTCTGCCTTGGCAAGAGGGATAATACCTATGTCCTCGCATCCGAAAGCTGTGCACTGACCTCTGTCGGCGCAGAGTTCGTAAGAGATATCGAACCAGGAGAGATGGTCACCATCTCAAAGAAAGGCATCGAATCCAACAAAGAACTCGCCGGCGGTAAACATGCACACTGTGTATTTGAATATATTTACTTTGCAAGACTGGACAGCGAGATGGATGGCGTCAAGATCTACGATGCACGTATCCGCGGCGGTAAATCTCTTGCAAAATCTTATCCTGTAGAAGCAGATCTTGTGGCTGGTGTACCGGAGTCCGGCATCCCGGCAGCCAAGGGATATTCCGAAGAATCCGGAATTCCATTTGGATTTGCTTTCTATAAGAATAGCTATATCGGACGAACTTTCATCAAACCGACCCAGGAGGAGCGTGAATCCAGCGTTCACCTCAAACTGAGCGTCCTGGAATCCGCAGTTAAGGGTAAGAGGATCGTTCTGGTCGACGACTCCATCGTAAGAGGAACCACGATCGCAAACCTGATCCGCATGCTCAAGAAAGCCGGAGCACTGGAAGTGCATGTACGTATCAGCTCCCCACCGTTCCTTCATCCATGTTATTTCGGAACAGATGTACCGTCCAATGACCAGTTGATCGCTTCCAATCACAGCACCGAAGAGATCCGCAAAATGATCGGTGCAGATTCCCTTGGATACATGCAGAGTGAGTTCCTGGAGGGAATGGCAGGAGGACTTCCTCTCTGCAAGGCATGTTTTGACGGAAATTATCCGCTGGATGTCGAGGCAGAACTGAATAAGAAGATCGACTGCGGCTGTTAAACTGTCACTGATTTTGGCAGAATGTGCAGGAAAAAAAGATAAAAAAATGCGATTTATATAAAAATTACATATTTACAAAGTGTCCAAAATACGGTATAGTAATGCACATATTTAAGAGTCGTGTCTGACAAAGGCGTCAGAGGCAGATAAGGGTAAACTAGCCCCTTCATCCGCTTCTGGTGCTTTTTCTTTTATCAGACATTTATGTGTAACACAGATGGAGGAGGAAATCACAATGTCAGTTAAATATGTTTTTGTTACAGGCGGTGTTGTATCTGGACTGGGTAAAGGGATCACGGCAGCGTCCCTGGGAAGGCTTCTCAAGGCAAGAGGCTATCAGGTGACCATGCAGAAATTTGATCCTTATATCAATATCGATCCGGGAACCATGAACCCGATCCAGCATGGAGAGGTCTTTGTTACTGATGACGGTACAGAGACAGACCTGGATCTTGGTCATTATGAGAGATTTATCGATGAAAGCCTTGATAAAAATTCCAACGTGACAACCGGTAAGATCTACTGGTCAGTCCTGCAGAAAGAGCGTCACGGAGATTTTGGAGGAGGGACAGTACAGGTCATTCCTCATATTACAAATGAGATCAAGAGCCGTTTTTACCGCGCCAAATCACCGGAAGAAGAGAGAATCGCGATCATCGAGGTCGGAGGAACCGTTGGTGACATCGAGAGCCAGCCGTTCCTGGAATCCATCCGTCAGTTCCAGCATGATGTGGGACATGACAATGCAATCCTCATTCATGTAACCCTGATCCCATACCTCAAAGCTTCTGAGGAAATGAAGACCAAACCGACCCAGGCAAGTGTCAAGGAACTTCAGGGAATGGGAATCCAGCCGGACGTTCTGGTATGCAGAAGCGAACATCCGCTGACAGATGAGATCAAAGGCAAGATCGCACTGTTTTGTAACGTACCGGTCAGCCATGTATTACAGAACCTTGATGTAGAATATTTATATGAAGCTCCTCTTGCAATGGAAAGAGAAAAACTTGCCGATGTAGTTCTGGAATCCTTGAGACTTGAGAACCGCAAACCGGATCTTACCGAGTGGACAGAGATGGTCAACGATCTGAGAAATCCGGAGAGCACAGTAAACATTGCAATGGTAGGAAAATATACACAGCTCCATGATGCCTACTTAAGTGTTGTGGAAGCTCTGAAACACGGTGGGATTTCCTGCAGAGCCAAAGTAGAACTGACCTGGGTGGATTCTGAAGAATTAAATGAGAAGAATCTCGACCAGACACTTCATAATGTAGACGGTATCCTTGTTCCGGGAGGATTTGGAAACAGAGGTACAGAGGGAATGATCCTGGCAGCACAGTATGCCCGTGTCCACAAGATCCCGTACCTTGGGATCTGCCTTGGAATGCAGATGGCGATCGTAGAATTCGCCCGCCACGTATTAGGATACGAAGATGCAAACAGCATCGAGCTGAACCCAGCTACCAAACATCCGGTGATCGCACTGATGCCGGATCAGGAGAGTGTAGAGGACCTTGGAGGAACTTTAAGACTTGGAAGCTATCCATGTGTACTTGCAGATAACTCCAAAGCACTGGAACTTTTTGGAAAGAAAGAGATCCAGGAACGTCACAGACATCGTTATGAAGTCAACAACGCATTCCGTGAAGAGCTTGCTGCGAAAGGCATGACGATCGCCGGAACTTCCCCTGACGGACATATCGTAGAGATGATCGAGATCAAGGATCATCCGTTCTACGAGGGAACCCAGGGACATCCGGAATTCAAATCCAGACCGAACCATGCACATCCTTTATTCCGCGGCTTTGTAAAAGCAGCAGACGCATACGCAAAGGAGAAAGAAAGCAGGAAACAGCAAAATAAAGAATAATATAATTTTTTTTGATAGAGAGGACGAAGATTATGCAGGAAGTAACGAGAGAAGAACAGGGCCTGTATCGCCAGGAATTTGAGCATGACAACTGTGGTATCGGCGCAGTTGTCAACATCAAAGGAAAGAAAACACATGAAACTGTTGCGAATGCTCTCAGGATCGTAGAACATCTGGAGCATCGTGCAGGTAAGGATGCAGAGGGAAAAACTGGTGACGGTGTTGGTATCCTTCTGCAGATCTCCCATAAATTTTTCAAAAAAGCCTGTAAGAAAGAGGGTTTTGATATCGGTGAGGAAAGAGAATATGGTATCGCACAGTTCTTCTTCCCGCAGCACGAGATCAAACGCGCCCAGGCAAAAAAAATGTTCGAGATCATCGTGGAAAAAGAAGGACTGGAACTTCTCGGATGGAGAAACGTTCCTGTGATCCCGGAGGTCCTCGGACACAAGGCAAGAGAGTGCATGCCATGCATCATGCAGGCATTCATCAAAAAACCACAGGATGTCGAAAAGGGTCTCCCATTCGATCGTATGCTCTACATCGCACGTCGTGAGTTTGAACAGAGTAATGACAACACTTATGTTGTTTCTATGAGCAGCAGAACGATCGTTTACAAAGGTATGTTCCTGGTCGGACAGCTTCGTACTTTCTTTGCAGACCTGCAGAATCCGGAGTATGAATCTGCGATCGCAATGGTACATTCCAGATTCAGTACCAACACAAACCCAAGCTGGGAGAGAGCACATCCGAACCGTTTCATCGTACACAACGGAGAGATTAACACCATCCGTGGAAATGCCGACAAGATGCTCGCCAGAGAAGAAAATATGGAATCTCCATACCTCAAAGGCCAGCTTCACAAAGTCCTTCCGGTCGTAAACCGCAACGGTTCCGACTCCGCAATGCTTGACAATACACTGGAATTCCTTGTAATGAGTGGTATGGAACTTCCGCTTGCAGTCATGATCACGATCCCGGAGCCATGGGCATACAACGACACGATCTCCCAGGAGAAGAGAGATTTCTATCAGTATTATGCAACCATGATGGAGCCATGGGATGGACCGGCTTCCATCCTGTTCTCCGATGGTGATGTGATGGGTGCCGTCCTTGACCGTAACGGTCTTCGTCCGTCCAGATATTACATCACTTCCGATGGCTATATGATCCTTTCTTCTGAAGTTGGTGTCATGCCGGTCCCGGAAGAGAAGATCGTCCTCAAAGAACGTCTCCACCCGGGCAAAATGCTCCTGGTAGATACTGTTCAGGGAAAAGTCCTCGACGATGATGAACTGAAAGAAAAATACGCAAAAATGCAGCCATACGGCGAATGGCTGAACAGCAACCTCGTACAGCTCAAAGACATCAAGATCCCGAATATCCGTATGGAAGAGTACACACCGGAGCACCGCGCACGTCTCCAGAAAGCGTTCGGATATACTTACGAACAGTACCGTACTTCTATCCGTAACATGGCATTAAACGGAGCAGAGAGCATCGGAGCCATGGGTGTAGATACTCCGCTTGCTGTCCTCTCCAATGAGCACAGACCTTTATTCGACTATTTCAAACAGCTTTTTGCACAGGTAACAAACCCGCCGATCGATGCGATCCGTGAAGAGATCGTTACCTCCACAAGCGTTTATGTAGGTAAAGATGGAAACCTTCTGGTACAGCAGCCGGAAAACTGTCACGTACTCAAGATTCTTCATCCGATCCTCACAAATACAGACATGCTCAAGATCAAAAACATGAAGGCAGATGGATTCAAAGTTGCTGTTGTATCTACTCTCTATTATAAGAGTACGAAACTGGAGAGAGCGATCGACCGTCTCTTCGTGGAGGTTGACAAGGCATTCCGTGACGGCGCAAACATCCTCGTACTTTCTGACCGTGGAGTAGATGAAAACCATATGCCGATCCCGTCTCTTCTGGCGGTATCCGCAGTACATCAGCATCTCGTAAAAACCAAGAAGAGTACTTCCCTGGGTCTGATCGTAGAGTCCGGCGAGCCGAGAGAAGTCCATCATTTCGCAACTCTTCTCGGTTATGGTGCAAGTGCAGTCAACCCATATCTCGCACTGGAAACGATCCGCGAGCTGATCGATACCCATATGCTGGATAAAGATTATTATGCAGCAGTTGAGGATTATAACCACGCAGTCTTAAGTGGCATCGTCAAGATCGCATCCAAGATGGGTATTTCCACGATCCAGTCTTATCAGGGATCTCAGATCTTTGAGGCAATCGGTATTTCTAAGGATGTTATCGATAAATACTTTACAGGAACTGTAAGCCGTGTAGGCGGAATCACACTGGAAGATATCGAGGAGAACGTAGACAGACTTCACTCTGAAGCCTTTGATCCGCTGGGACTGAATACAGATCTCACACTTGACAGTGTCGGTGCACACAAGATGAGAAGCCAGGGAGAGGAACACCGCTACAATCCGCAGACGATCCATCTCCTTCAGGAATCTACAAGAACAGGAAGCTATGCACTGTTCAAAGAATATACAAAAGTAGTGGATCAGGAGAGCCATGGAGCCCTTCGTGGACTTCTGGAATTCAATTATCCGGAAAAAGCGATCCCGATCGACGAAGTAGAAAGCGTAGATGAGATCGTAAAACGTTTCAAGACAGGTGCGATGTCCTACGGATCTATTTCCCAGGAAGCACATGAGACACTTGCGATCGCTATGAACCATCTCCATGGAAAATCCAACACAGGTGAAGGTGGAGAGAGTGATGAGCGTATCGCTTCCGCAGGAAGTGAAAATGACCGCTGTTCTGCGATCAAACAGGTTGCCAGCGGACGTTTCGGTGTTACCAGCAGCTATCTGGTATCCGCAAGAGAGATCCAGATCAAGATGGCACAGGGTGCAAAACCAGGTGAAGGCGGACATCTTCCGGCAAAGAAAGTTTATCCGTGGATTGCAAAGACCCGTCATTCAACACCTGGCGTAAGTCTGATCTCCCCGCCGCCGCATCACGATATCTACTCTATCGAGGACTTGGCACAGCTGATCTATGACCTTAAAAATTCAAACGTTTATGCAGATATTTCTGTAAAACTTGTTTCTGAGGCAGGTGTAGGTACTGTCGCAGCCGGTGTTGCCAAAGCCGGAGCACAGACAGTCCTGATCTCAGGATATGATGGAGGTACCGGTGCAGCACCGAGAAGTTCCATCCACAATGCAGGACTTCCGTGGGAACTTGGTCTTGCCGAGACACACCAGACTCTGATCATGAACGGACTCCGTAACCGTGTCCGCATCGAGACAGACGGTAAACTGATGAGCGGCCGTGACGTTGCCATTGCAGCACTTCTCGGTGCAGAGGAATTTGGTTTTGCGACAGCTCCGCTTGTAACCATGGGATGCGTTATGATGCGTGTCTGCAACCTGGATACCTGCCCGGTCGGTGTGGCAACACAAAACCCGGAACTTCGTAAACGTTTCCGTGGAAAACCGGAATACGTAGAAAACTTCATGAGATTTATCGCTCAGGAGCTGAGAGAATATATGGCACGCCTTGGTGTTCACACTGTCGATGAGATGGTAGGACGTACAGACCTCTTAAGACAGTCTGTGGAAGCTTCCCAGGCAGAGCCGCACAAAGGCAAAGTTGACTTAAGCGCGATCCTCGATAACCCATATGCTGGAAACGGACAGAAAGTGACCTTCGATCCAAAGGCAGTTTACAACTTCGAACTGGAAAAAACTCTGGATGAAAAAGTCCTTCTCAAGAAATGCGGCAAAGCGATCGCCAAAGGTGAACATATCGAACTCGATGTAGACGTAACAAACACAGACCGTACCTTTGGTACGATCCTCGGTGCAGAGATCACCAGACAGACCGGAAAGGGACTTCCGGATGACACGATCGTGATCAACTGTCACGGAGCCGGCGGACAGAGTTTCGGTGCTTTTATCCCTAAGGGTCTTACACTGAACCTTACCGGTGACAGCAACGACTACTTCGGAAAGGGACTTTCCGGTGGTAAACTGATCGTCAAAGTTCCGGAAAAAGCAGCTTACAAACCGGAAGAAAACATCATCATCGGTAACGTTGCACTCTACGGTGCTACCAGTGGATATGCATTTATCAACGGTGTTGCCGGAGAACGTTTTGCAGTCCGTAACTCAGGTGCTTACGCAGTTGTAGAGGGTGTCGGCGAGCACGGATGCGAGTACATGACAGGCGGTCGTGTCGTAGTCCTCGGACGCACCGGAAAGAACTTCGCAGCAGGTATGAGCGGCGGTATCGCTTACGTACTTGATGTTGAGAACAAACTTTACAAAAACATCAACAAGGCAATGATCTCTATCGAAAAAGTAGAGAACAAATATGATAAGAAAGAACTTCGTGATCTGATTGAAGCCCATGTTGCGGCAACAGGCTCCAAACTGGGTGCAAAAGTGCTTGCTGACTTTGATGCTTACCTGCCGCACTTTAAGAAACTGATTCCGAACGAATATAAAAAGATGCTTACACTCAGCGCCAAACTGGAAGAAAAAGGACTGACAAGTGAGCAGGCACAGATGGAAGCATTTTACGAAAGCATCGGAGCAAAGCATTAAGGAGGATGAGGAAACATGGGAAAGCCAACAGGATTTTTAGAATATAACAGAGAGACAGCCAAAGTACTGCCGCCAAAGGTCCGGATTGCCAATTTCAATGAGTTCCGGACTCCACTCAGCAAAGAAAAACAGAAACTTCAGGGGGCACGCTGCATGGCATGCGGCGTTCCTTTCTGCCAGTCAGGAATGATGCTCGGAGGAATGGCATCCGGCTGTCCTCTGCACAACCTTGTTCCTGAGACAAACGATCTGGTATATACAGGAAACTGGAAACAGGCATATTTGAGACTTTCCAAGACACACAGTTTTCCGGAGTTTACTTCCAGAGTGTGTCCTGCACTCTGCGAGGCAGCCTGCACCTGTAACTTAAACGGAGAGCCGGTTTCCACAAAGGAAAACGAAAGAGCGATCATTGAGACCGCTTACAAAGAAGGCTGGGTCCAGCCGCAGAAACCGAATGTCCGCACCGGCAAGACCATCGCCGTGATCGGAAGCGGTCCATCCGGACTTGCAGCAGCACAGCAGCTCAATAGACGAGGCCACAGTGTTACAGTCTATGAAAGAAGCGACCGCCCGGGCGGACTTCTCCGCTACGGTATCCCGAACATGAAACTGGAGAAATCTGTAATAGACAGAAGAATCCGTCTCATGGAAGAAGAAGGAGTAAAATTTGTCCTCAATACAAACGTAGGCAAGGACATCAAGGCAGAAGACCTGCTGAAACAGTATGACAGAGTCGTGCTTGCCTGCGGAGCTTCCAACCCGCGTGACATCAAAGTGCCTGGAAGAGAGGCAAAAGGGATCTATTTCGCAGTAGACTTCCTCGGAATGGTCACAAAGACACTTCTCGACAGCAACTTCGAAAAAGTTCCATATGAACTGGCAAAAGGCAAACATGTCCTTGTCATCGGTGGTGGTGATACAGGAAATGACTGCGTAGGAACTTCCGTCCGTCTTGGTGCAAAATCTGTGACACAGCTTGAGATGATGCCGAAACCGCCGGTTGAGCGTGCTGCAAACAACCCGTGGCCGCAGTGGCCGAGAGTCCTCAAGACAGACTACGGCCAGGAAGAAGCGATCGCAGTCTTCGGACATGATCCACGGATCTATCAGACAACCGTCACCGAATTTATCGCTGACAAAAAAGGCAATGTGTGCAAGGCAAAGATCGTAGACCTCAAAGCACAAAAAGACGAAAAGACCGGAAGGATGATGATGGTTCCGGTTGAGGGAAGCGAGAAAGTGATCCCTGCAGATCTGGTCCTGATCGCAGCAGGATTCCTCGGAAGCCAGAAATACGTAACCGATGCATTTCACGTAGCGATCAATGGAAGAACAAACGTTGAGACAAAACCGGATGCCTACGCAACTTCTGTACCGAGAGTCTTCACAGCCGGTGACATGCACAGAGGACAGTCTCTGGTCGTATGGGCGATCCGCGAGGGCCGCGAAGCCGCCAAAGCCGTAGATGAATCCCTGATGGGTTATACAAATCTCTGAAAAAAGACGTTGACAAAGACCATGCCGGTTGCTATAATACCTGCATGAACAAAGGCGTTCTTTTGGAGGGTAAACCTTCCGAAAGTACGCCTTTTTTGTTTTTATTTTCAATAGATAAGGAGAGAATGGCATGGGGAATTATACCAGAGAAGAAATATTACAGATGGTTGAGGAGGAAGACGTAGAATTCATCCGCCTTCAGTTTACTGATATGTTCGGTGCGATCAAGAATATCGCTGTTACGACCCGGGAACTTCCCCGTGCGTTAGCGAATCAGTGTATGATCAACGGCGAACAGATCGCAGGGATGGATCCTGAAAAGGGATCTGATCTTTATCTTCGTCCGGTGCTGGATACGTTTGCTATTCTGCCGTGGCGTCCGCAGCAGGGAAAAGTTGCGAGAATGATCTGCAATCTCTACTGGCCGGATGGTACACCATACAAAAACAGCCCGAGATATATTCTTGAGAGAGTAGCCGAAGAGGCGGAGCAGGAAGGATACACCTGCTACATCGATCCGGAGTGTGAGTTTTTTCTTTTCCACACAGACGATAATGGCAATCCGACAACCGTAACACACGAAAAAGCAGGATATCTGGATATGAGTCCGCTGGATCTTGGCGAGAATGCAAGACGTGACATGGTGCTGACTCTCGAGGATATGGGAATGGAAGTAGAATCCTCCCATCATGAAGCAGCTCCGGCACAGCATGAGATTGATTTCAGCTATGGTGAGATCCGTGATATCGCAGACTGCATCATGACATTCAAGATGGCAGTCCGTATTGTTGCAAAGCGTCATGGCCTTCATGCAACTTTTATGCCGAAGCCAAGAGCAGAGGTAAATGGTTCCGGAATGCACATCCAGTTTTCTGTATTCAAAAATGGAAGAAATCTGTTTGAAGACGCAGATCATCCGGGAGAATTAAGTGAAGAGGCCCGTTATTTTATCGGAGGACTTCTTGCACACAGCAAGGAGATGGCACTGATCACTAATCCTCTCGTGAATTCCTACAAGCGTCTTGTTCCTGGATATGATGCACCGACAGAACTTACCTGGACAGAGAATAATCAGAATTCACTTGTCCGCATCCCTGTGACAAGAGGAGAGGGAACAAGAGTGGAACTGAGAAGTCCGGATGCATCTTCCAATCCGTACCTGGTGTTTGCAGTATGTCTTGCAGCCGGACTGGATGGGATCCGAAACAAAATTTCTCCTACAAAATCGTCAAATATCGCAACACAGGATCAGGAGACAGAGCATCTTCCGGAAACACTCAAAGATGCGATCGAGCTTTTTGAAAACAGCACCTGGATCCGGGGAATACTGGGCGAAGAATTCTGCAGGACTTATCTTGCACAGAAGAAAGATGAGTGGCTGCGTTATACCAGACAGGTAACTGACTGGGAAGTAGAAGAATACCTGTATCGCCTGTAAGCATAAGACAAAAAATAGGAGAACACTTGTATGAGCAGCATTGTGATCGCATTACCCAAAATCGAAGATGCAAAAAAAATCCGTGCGGTTCTGGCGCGGCACGGATTTACCGTTGCATCTGTATGTACAACCGCATCAAATGCTCTGTCAAGTGCTTCCGAACTTGGAAGCGGCGTACTGATCTGCAGTCATCGGCTTCCGGATATGAATTATCTTGATCTTTCAGAGTGTATGCCAAGAGATTTTGAAATGCTGCTTCTTGCGTCTGCAAGAGTGATCTGTGAAGTGCCGACATCGATCCTGTCGGTACAGATGCCGGTCAAGGCAAGCGACCTTGTCAACACAGTAAATATGATCCTGACGCAGCAGGAGCGAAGAAAAAGAAAAGAAAAAAAGAAACCAAAGGCACGATCCTGGAAAGAACAGAACTATATATCCAATGCAAAAATGATGCTGATGCAGCGAAATCATTTAAGTGAAGATGAAGCCTACCGTTATATCCAGAAATCCAGCATGGATTCCGGAACGAACATGGTAGAAACAGCACAGATGCTTTTGATGCTTTTATATGATGAATAATAATAGAAACTTTTAAGAGACTTATAATATGGAGGATGAGGAAATGGAGTTTTTGGATGGTACATGGAAAAAAGAAGTTACTTCGTGGGAAGCACTGTTAGGAGAGGAACTTCTGGATCAGGAAGTTGTTCTGGAAGGAGCCGTTCACAGCATCCGAAATATGGGCGATGTTGCGTTCGTGATCCTCAGAAGAAGAGAGGGACTTTTTCAGACTGTTTTTGAAAATGAAAAGGCAAATCTTTCCATTCATGATCTCAAAGAGGCAATGACACTTCGCGTGAAAGGGATCCTGAATGCAGAAGAACGTGCGCCTCATGGAAGAGAGATCCGCATCAGAGAAATTGAGATCCTGTCACAGCCGGCAGAGCCGATGCCGCTGGCGATCGACAAATGGAAATTAAACACATCTCTGGAGGCAAAACTGAATTTACGTCCGATCGCACTCCGTAACATCCAGGAACGTTCCAAATTCAAGATCCAGGAAGCGCTGACACGTGCTTTCCGTGATTACCTCTATGAGAACGGTTTCACAGAGATCCACACACCGAAGATCGGGGCAAGAGGAGCCGAGGGTGGAGCAAACCTTTTCAAATTCAGCTACTTCCACAAACCGGCGGTCCTCGCACAGAGCCCGCAGTTCTACAAACAGATGATGGTCGGTGTGTTTGATCGGGTATTTGAAACGGCGCCGGTGTTCCGTGCTGAGAAGCATAATACGAAGAGACATTTGAACGAATATACGAGTCTGGACTTCGAGATGGGCTATATTGATGGATTTGAGGATATTATGGGAATGGAGACAGGATTTCTCCAGTATGCCATGGAACTTTTAAAAAAAGATTATGCCAGAGAACTGAAGATTCTGAATGTGGAACTTCCGAAAGCAGATCAGATTCCGGCAGTAAAATTCAATGAGATCAAAGAGCTGGTAGCTGAGAAATATAATTACAAGATGCGTAACCCATTTGATCTGGAACCAGAGGAAGAAGTACTGATCGGAAAATATGCAAAAGAAGAGTGGGGCAGCGATTTTGTATTTGTTACGCACTATCCGTCAAAGAAGCGTCCATTTTACGCGATGGACGATCCGGAGGATCCGAAATATACACTGAGCTTTGATCTTCTCTTCCGTGGCCTTGAGATTACGACCGGAGGTCAGAGAATCCACGATTATCAGACACTTCTAAAGAAGATTGAAGCAAGAGGCATGACGACAGAAGGTATGGATCAATA
>OLSP01000984.1_pt1 | contig 27557 bp, 19 predicted proteins | sample 1672941 | NCBI WGS metagenome assembly OLSP01 (sample SAMEA3136739, study PRJEB25190) | human gut metagenome | reverse complement strand
TCTCATTTACATCGTGTGACTCTGATACGCCAAATCCTGAGAAGGAGATAACCGTAGGCTATGACCTATGGGTACCTATAGATGGAGCCACAGGTCAGTCAACCGCTAACACTGACCCGCACATCATCGCACGTGTCGCTGACCTGACCAAGGGTGTTTTCAGCATCAAGGGGCAGGGTGTAGAGACTTCAGCATCTACCATAACGCCTAACGTATTATATCACCAGGGCTACTACTACAGTGTCTCTCGTGAGGGACGCTTCGGCAAGTTCCGCATCTCCAACACAGGCATCGAGACGATCAAGGAGTTCCCTATGCCACAGATTCTCGACCGTCGCTTCTCACACGCTTGGCTAGACGACAATACACTCGTTATGCTTAGCTCCGTAGGTGACAAGGAGGAGGTCTCTTGGGTCAAGGTCGATGTCAATAAGATGGTCATCACTGCTGAGGGTAAGCTTGCTCTACCAAAGCCTGAGGAGGGTGAGCTCTTTAATTCCAGTGGTTTGTTAGGCTATCGCAAGGCTGACAATATGCTCATCTACCCACACGTCTATATGGAGAAGTCTAAGAAGACCTCTATGGCACTACCTCCTAAGCGTAATGAGATCTACATCGCTTTCATCGATGCGAGTACTATGGAGGTCAAGAAGATCGACAAGGACACACGCTGTGAGCACCTAAGCTCTACCTCTTTTGGAGAAACACGCAGTCAGAAGACTTTCTTTGACTCCAAGGGCAACTTCTACTTCGCTGCAGCTACTTGCAATATCCCCGAAAACGCTAAGAAGAAGAGCGGTACGAAGCAGCGTAGCTTCCTCTTCCGTGTCAACGCTGGCTCTATGGAGACGGACAAGAGCTTCGATGGCTACGCACAGCCTCGTGGTAAGATCATCACCGTCTTCCCGCTCAATGATGACGAGGTACTCCTCTATATGCAGGATCCCGACTTCAAGGAGAAGGGCAATACCGATTGGAGCAGCAAGACCAACCGCTACATCTACTACTGGCTACGCTGCAACATCAAGACGCAGCAGGTCGAGCATATCAAGGATATCCCCTTTAGCAATGGTAACTTCGGTCAGTTGGTCGTACGCAATGGTGACTTGGTCAGCATCGGTGCCAATGTAGAGGGCGCTCCTACGACCATCTACCAGTACAACGTCAACACCCGCAAGGTGACCAAGGGTGCTACGCTAGCAGATGGATTCGAGATAGATCGCATACAGTCCATCGTCAAGTAGTAACCTCTAGCACGACTCGGCAACAGACGAGTCTATGCTTCTCATACGGCTCTCCTTCCTGTGAGAGCCACATCTCACGGTGCGGCTGCTGCGTTTGCTGGCGGTCGCACCGTTGCTTCTTATGAGAGACCTCTCTTATAAACAATGAAAACCCCGTAATCCTATCACAACTATGCGCTGGCTACACAAAGTTCTTGGCACCATCTGTGCCCCATTCTTCCTATTGTGGTTACTCTCAGGAGGGGTGATGATCTTCTGCTCCTTTCCTCGCTTAGGGGACAAGGACTTACCACTGCAAGACACCCTGGCGCCCTCTAGGGCTCTGCCCTCTACGGCTACGTTACAGGCGAAGCTACAGCCTGGCGAAGAACTGACGGCACTCTCGCTCACCACGCATTGTGGCGAGACAGTGTGGCGTGTGGAGACGAGCGAGGGGGAGTACTTGTGGCATACCGACTCGCTCCTGACGACAGCGGAGGAGTCGGTGCCTGAGTCTTGGTATGAGCAGTATGCAGCGCGCTTTAGCTCTGCGCCTATCGTGGCGGTTGATACGATACGGCACATAGATACGTGGACCCCTTATCCGAGAAATAAGAAGCATCTGCCTCTCTACCGATACCGCTTTGACGATCCAAAGGGGAGTTACCTCTACCTCTCTAGTCGCACAGGCGAGGCGCTACAGCTCTGCACCCGCTCCGAGCGTATTGGTGCGTCGTGTGGTACGATCCCCCATATGTTTTACTACTGGTGGCTGCGGCAAAATCGCACCGTCTGGCTTTGGGTCATCTCGATCCTTGCCTCGCTGGCTGTCATAGCAGCTTTTACGGGCCTATATCTCGGGATACGTCTTTACGTCCGTATGTGGAGGCGGACGAAGCGCTTGCGCAGCCCTTACAAGCGCAATAGAACTTTGCACTGGCACCTCGTCGGTGGGGTGATCTTTGGACTCTCGCTGACGCTCTTCGCTCTCAGCGGGGTGATGTCGCTCTACGACTTGCCCTCGTGGATCGTACCTCAGCACGACACGAAGGCGAAGCGCAAAGAGGTGCAGGTCGCAGAGGCTCCACAGCTGGATCGCTCGGACACTTATGACTACCGCTTACTGCTCGACCTAGGTGGTGTGCAGCAGATCACTTGGCGCTGCTATGGCGGTCACCCTTACTACGAGGTACAGCGCCACGGACAGCTGGAGAGCTGGGATGCACTGGGCGAAGAACCACAACCACTACATCTAACAGAGCAGGATATCAAAGCTAAGCTCACGCCTGTGCTGGGAACCTCCGATATGCAAATCGAGCTAATGGATCAATACGACAACTACTACGTCAGCCTAAATAATAAGTATGAGCTACCGATCTATCGTATCTCCGCAGAGGACAAGGAGTCGAGCCGTCTCTACATCAGTCCGACGACAGGGGAGACACGCTATTACAGTCTTAACGGGCGAGTCAAGAAGTGGCTCTACCCCTTCTGTCACAACCTCCGCATCAGCTTCTTTGCAGAGCATCCCACGCTGCGAGTCATCTGTATGTTGGTGCTGGTGCTGGGTGGTTTGGTCGTCTCGGTGAGTGGTGTAATACTCGGATTTCGTTATCTTCGCAGAGTAATTCGTCGAGCTAAGTCGCGCCATAATAAATAGAGGTGTGTCAAGCCCGTCCAACAATAGCAAAGAGAGACAATGAAAAAGATCTATATCGCCGGCATCGGTCCTGGCAGTCCTGAAGATATAACGCCCGTTGTGCATCAAGCCCTCAGAGAGGCTGATGTGGTGGTCGGGTATGCTTACTACTTTCAGTTTATCGAAGAGTACCTACACGATGGCGCTGAGTGCATCGACACAGGTATGCGCCAAGAGCGTGAGCGAGCCAAGCTAGCTATCGAGCGAGCTGAGGCTGGGCAGACCGTCTGTGTCATTAGCTCTGGCGATGCAGGCATCTACGGGATGGCTCCGCTCCTCTATGAGATGTGCGATGAGCGAGGTAGTGATGTAGAGCTAGAGGTGTTGCCTGGTATCTCCGCCTTTCAGAAAGCGGCTGCACTCCTTGGGGCACCCATTGGTCATGACCTCTGCATCATCTCGCTAAGTGATCTGATGACCCCGTGGGCAATCATCGAGCGACGCGCCATAGCGGCTGCGGAGGCTGACTTCGTCACGGCACTATACAACCCTAAGAGCATCAAGCGGTACTGGCAGCTGGAGCGTGTGCGGGAGCTATTCCTCAAGCATCGCTCACCCGATACGCCTGTAGGACTGGTACAGCAGGCGGGGCGTCCCGACCAGCGGGTCTGGACGACGACCCTGCGAGAGCTGGATACGCAAGAGGTAGATATGTTTACCGTCCTCATCATCGGCAATAGTCAGAGCTTCCTCTCAAAGGGCAAAATCGTCACGCCACGAGGCTACTATCGAGACAAAGGTAGTGACGAAGAGAAGGTGGGGCAGCGTATTATGAGCGAAAGTTTTCGCACGATCCTCTCGCTACTCAAGCATCCCGAAAGCTATCCGCTAGACCATCTATGGGCGATGCTACACGCAGTCCATACGACGGCCGACTTTGAGATGGAGGAGCTACTCTACAGCGACCCTAATGCGGTCTCTCGCATTTACCAGGGCTATGTCGATGGCAAGATACGAACCATCGTGACCGATGTGACGATGGTCGCCTCAGGCATCCGCAAAGGTGCCTTGGCACGCTATGGTATCGAGGTGCTCTGCTACCTGCACGACCCACGTGTGGCTGAGATGGCTGAGCGACTAGACATCACCCGCACACAAGCTGGCATACGGCTCGCTGTCGAGGAGCACCCCGATGCGCTCTACGCTTTTGGCAATGCTCCGACGGCACTTATGGAGCTAGCACACCTCATTCGCCAGGGCAAGGCTCACCCAGCTGGAATTGTCGCAGCGCCCGTCGGCTTCGTCCATGTGTGCGAGTCGAAGCATATGGTCAAGCCCTTTCACGACATCCCTAAGCTCATCATCGAGGGACGCAAAGGGGGTAGCAATCTAGCGGCAACGCTGGTCAATGCGACACTCAGCTATGGCGATGCTGAGACGCTCAAGCCTGGTCGTGACTTATGAAAATCATCCTCATAGGACTTAGCGACGACCGAGAGCAGCGGTGGCGCCCAGAGCTGCTGGAGCGGCTTGCTGGCGAGCGTGCCTTCTCTGGAGGGGCACGGCATCACGAGATCGTCCGTGAGATCTTGCCGACAGAGTATCACTGGATAGATATAACCCCACCGGTAGACGATGTGATCGAGCAGTACAAGGCGTACGACACGGTCGTCGTCTTTGCCTCTTGCGACCCCATCTTCAATGGTATCGGACAGCGCATCATGCAGCTCCTTCCCGAGGCGGAGATCGAGCTGCACCCTTACTTCCACTCCCTGCAGCTTCTCGCTCATACGGCTCTGCTGCCTTACCAAGATATGCACGTCGTGTCACTCACGGGGAGACCATGGCAAGCCTTTGACGCTGCACTGATCTCTGGCGAGCGTATGATCGGCATCTTGACCGACCGCAAGGAGCACACCCCTCAGCGCATCGCTCAGCGTATGCTCGACTACGGCTATGACAACTACCGAGCCATCGTCGGGGAGCACCTAGGCAATAGGGAGCGACAGCAGCTCTCCCGCCTCTCTATTGCGGAAATGGCTGAGCGCACCTTCGCCTATCCCAACAACTTAATCCTCATTCAGACGAAGCCCTTGCCTCGTCCCTTTGGCATCCCCGATGCGGACTTCATCCCGCTCAATGGACGTGAGCGTATGATCACCAAGCGGGCGATACGTCTCGAGACGCTCTCGCAGCTAGACCTGCATCAGGCGCACGTCCTGTGGGACATCGGCTCTTGCACCGGCTCTGTCTCTATCGAGGCTAGGCTACAGCAGCCGAGCCTGCAGGTGGTTGCCTTCGAGATACGTCCCGAGGGTGCAGAGCTCCTCGATGCCAATGCGCGTCGTCACCACACCCCAGGCATCACCTTCTGCGGGGGTGACTTCCTCTGCGCCGACCTCGACCCACTACCTCAGCCTGATGCAGTCTTCATCGGAGGGCATGGCGGACATCTGCCGGAGATCGTTGAGAAGGCGTGGCATCGTCTCGCCGTAGGCGGACGGATCGTCTTCAACTCCGTCTCGAGCGAAAGCCAGGAGACCTTCAGACGAGCCATTGCAGCCGTTGGTGGCTCCATAGCCTCCACGACCCGTATGCAGATCGATGACTACAACCCGATAGCTGTCTTACAAGCGACCAAAAGCACTCACTAGCCAAAAGTACTCAAGTATGAACTCAAAACCACGCATAGCGATCCTCGCCATCTCTCCCGATGGTCAGACGATCGCACTACAGATAGCGAGCCAACTGCCCGACGTCAAGCTCTATACGACACATGGGGAGGAGCCTAGCGAAGCATTCACCCTGCTACCGAGCCTTGCCGAGGGGGCTAAGAGCCTCATTGCCGAGAGCGATGTCTTACTCTTTGTCTCCGCTATGGGGATCTGCGTTCGCACCATTGCACCATTGCTCAGAGACAAGCATCACGACCCTGCGGTTCTCTGCGTAGACACTACGGGGCGGTACGTCATCTCCGTTGCTTCAGGACACATCGGAGGGGCCAACGAGTGGACCGAACGCATCGCACACATACTAGGTGCCGATCCGGTCATCACCACTCAGAGCGACCGTCAGGGGCTGTGGGCATTAGACACTTTGGGCGCAGAGAGCGGGTGGAGCAGCGAGACCGCAGGATGTAGTATGAACGCAGCTATCACCACTTTTGTCAATAAGCACCCTGTCGCTCTACTCCTCGAGATGCGCTCCGAGGATACCGCCTATCTAGAGCGTACCCACCCAGAGCATGTGGACCTCTACTACCGCTACGAGGAGATCGACCAAAGTCGCTACGACCTGCTCATAGCGGTGAGCTATCGCTTGTTAGAGGGCTTGACGATCCCTTGTCTCTACTTCCGCCCACCACTCCTGCACCTTGGCGTGGGTTGTCGTCATCAAGCAAATCCCGAGGGTGTCGTGGAGCACATTCTCTCCGACATTCGTGCCAAAGGGTATGCCCCTAGTGCCATCGCTACGATCAATAGCATCGAGCTCAAGCGTGGCGAACCGATCCTCGACGCGCTCTCCCAGCACCTAGGCAAGCCTTGCCACTTCTATAGTAGCGATGAGCTAGCCGCCATCGAGGTACCCAACCCCTCGGAGCGTGTCGCCACAGCCACTGGTTCGACGAGCGTCAGCGAAGCCTCTGCCCTCGCAGCCAGTCAGGGCGGACTACTGATTATAGAAAAGCAAAAGGGCTGTCTCACCCCGCAGAGCGACTTTACCTATAGCCTTGCCGTAGCTCCCGAGGGGTTGCCCCACGGACATATAGAGATCGTCGGGGCAGGTCCAGGCGACCCTGAGCTAATCTCCGTGCGTGGCAAGCACTTTCTCGAGCGAGCCGACCTGATCCTCTATGCTGGCAGCTTAGTCCCTATCGAGCTAACCTACTATGCTAAGGAGGGTGCCACGGTGAGAAGCTCTGCTGATATGAACCTCGAGGAGCAGTTTGCCCTAATGAAGGAGTTTTATGACAAGCACGCGCTCATCGTGCGGCTACACACGGGAGACCCCGCCATCTTTGGCGCTATACAGGAGCAGATGGCGCTCTTTGACGAGGCGGGTATGAGTTACCACATCACGCCTGGCATCTCCTCCTTCCTAGCAGCAGCTGCAGAGCTTAGGTCTCAGTTTACCATCCCCGAGCGTGTACAGACCATCATCCTAACTCGAGGTGGCGGACGTACGCCGATGCCTGAGCGCGAGCAACTGCACAAGCTAGCTGCCTCGCAGAGCACGATGTGTATCTACCTCAGTGCCACACTTGCCGAGGAGGTGCAGCGGGAGCTACTCGTTCACTACCCACCTACGACACCCGTGGCGGTCTGCTACAAGCTCACTTGGCCTGAGCAGCGCATCTATCGCGGTCAACTCTCCGAACTGGCGCAGATAGTTCGTGAGCATCACCTCACGCTCACCACGCTGATGGTCGTCGGGGATGCTATCGATAACCGTGCGGGGCTCTCCAAGCTCTACAATGATAACTTCAAGCACCTCTTCCGCCGATGAAAGCGCAACACCCCATAGCGATTGTCTCTCTCGGCGCTGCTACGCCTGAGGATATCTCCATGCGTGCCTATGGCAAGCTCCAGGCGGCAGACGAGATCTATTGCCTAGGTGAAGCAGCACACCGTATTGTCGCTGCGCTACCCGAAGGTACCCACCTCGCTCAGCGGTGCCAGATCCTAGAGATCCCGATGAGCAGTGACCGCACAGAGGCGATCCGCTATTACGAGCAGCTTGCCACCCGACTGCTAGATCAGCAGGGTAGGGGACTCGCTTGTAGTGTCGTCACCATTGGCGATGCTGGCACCTATGCCACGGTGCAGTATCTCGCTGACCTCTTACGTCAGGCTGGTGCCGAGATGGAGGTTGTGCCAGGGATACCTTATTATATAGCCGCGGCGGCAGCCTTTGGTCAGGGGCTGGTGCGCCAAGACGAGTCGCTCCTCGTGCTGAGCAAAGTCTCCAGAGAGTCTCAGCTTCGCGAAGCACTAGCGCAGGGGCATACGGTGGTAGTGATGAAGCTCTCGCGCTGTGCCGACATCGTTCGTGAGGTGATCGCCGAGGGTGACTACCCCTTTATCTATGCCGAGCATCTCGGCAATCCCGCTCTAGAGCTACTCAGCAGTGATCTGGAGACGCTCCTCACTCGTCAGCCCATCCCTTACTTCTCGCTCATCATCATACGTCCCACCCGAAGCACTGCTCACTAACTCGCTACTCGTACCGCACCTCTTGCGAGCGTCCCTACAGCGGGTTACATGTCTCTAATCACCAACCAGAAAGCCACGTGGAGAATGTCAATTTCCCACGTGGCTATTTTTTATTCTCCACGTAGGCGCGAAACGATTCCTCGGACATATCATTTCATTCTTCCGAAGTTTCATTTCGTCTCCACGTGGGAAATGTTTCGTCTCCACGTGGATATTGCGAAATCCCCACGTGGAGATTAGAGATTAGAGATTAGAAGTTAGAGATTAGAGGGAGTGGCGGAGCGATCGTTACTCGTGAGATTTTTTTTCGGATTTAGCAAGTGCGGTCGGTTGCTTGGGAACGCTTTTTTTACTACCTTTGTAGTGTATAAAAGCTCCTTGAACCAAGTTCGTTACTTTTGTGGTTGGGTTGCCTGCTTCTATTGATTTTTTCCTACTGGTGTATGAATAGATATTCTGCAATCGTTGTACAGCTCTTAGCTCTGCTACTCCCAGCTACGCTGATGGCGCAGACCAGCGCATCGACGCCGACAGACTCGCTCGCATGGGCAGCGGTAGACTCGCTGTCGGTCCTTAATCTAGATGAGGTGGTCGTGACGGGTACTGGTACAAACTACCTCCTCAAGAATGCACCCGTACAGACCGAGATCATCAATGTGAAGACGCTAGAAAGCTACGGATCAGCGACACTTACGGAGATACTCTCGGGACTGATCCCGTCGATAGACTTCAGCCATAGCGATATGGGAACTGCTATGCAGATGGGCGGTCTGGGGAGCCAGTACATCCTCATTCTCGTTGATGGCAAGAGACTTATGAGCGATCTGGGTGGACAGACGAACCTAGATATGATCGACCCGACTCGCATCGAGCGCATCGAAGTGGTCAAGGGGGCTGCCTCCGCGCTCTATGGTAGTGACGCTATCGCAGGTGTCATCAACATCATCACCAAGAAGAGCCGAGACAATCTATCCATAGACAATAGCACGCGCGTCGCCTCTTATGGTGTGGTCAACCAGTCGAACGCTTTTCAGTACAAGATGGGCGACTGGACGACGCTGACCGACTTTAATCTAAAGCACTCGGACGGCTGGCAAAACACTACCTGCGAGGATCCAAATCGATACGAGTATCCTATCACGAACTCGGTCAATAACACCTCGAATCCCTACCTAGACTGGCAGATAGGACAGCATCTCTACTGGCGGCAGGGCGAGCCGCTCTCAGCCTATGTAGAGGGCAACTACTATCGTAAGGATATCCACCGCCCGACGGGTATACCTGACTACAAGACTTACGACTTCCGCTATCACAACACCTCGGCAGGGGCTGGTATGCGCTGGCAGACGCCACAGGGTGCGGTCTTGACGGCTCAGATGCAGTACTATATGCATGCTTACTACTACGTCTACACGGGAGAGACCTGGGCTAAGGAGTTCCTGCCAGACGGCAAGGAGCTTAGCTTCCCATACTTCCCTGGCGATGTGGGGTTGCAGAGTAATCAGCAACGCATCACGACGCAGCTCAAGGGGGTCTTTGCACTGCCCCTCGACCAGCGACTCAGCGCAGGCGTAGACCTGCATCACAACTGGCTCAAAGCTCCGCACCGACTAGACGAGGATCGTGTCGATGACTTTCGCGCGGGGCTATACCTACAGGATGAGTGGACGCCTACGCGGAGCTTTAACCTAACGGCAGGTGCTAGACTAACCTATCACCCAGCTTTTGGCGCTAAGTTTACACCTAAAGTCTCTCTCCTCTACAAGCTAGGGCCTGTCAATCTGCGGGCTACCTACTCGGAGGGCTTTAAGACTCCGACGATCAAGGAGCTTCACTACCGATACATTCGCCAGATGGCGATGATCGTCCTTCATCTAGGCAATCCGCATCTGAAGGCACAGACCAGCCGTTACATCTCGGGTAGCGTCGAGTACCATAATCCTATCGTCAATGTGAGTGTCACGGGGTATGCCAACTTCCTCGACAATATGATCACGCTGGTGACGATACCACGCTCGGAGGCGCCTAGTGATCTCCTCGTCACGTACAATCCTAACCGCATTCGCCAATACAAGAATATGGATAGTGCTAAGACCTATGGAGCTGATGTCACTGCTAAGTGGCGCATCAACAAGCAGTGGACGCTGATGACCAGCTATAGCTACCTTGACACGGAGGCTCTCCTCTACGATGATGAGAAGGGCGAGATGCGTCAGGTCACGATCGATGGTATGGCGCACCACCGCGCTACTATGGGACTGTCGTGGAGTCAAGCCTTCCTCCAGCAGCGCTACAAGCTCGGGGTAGGTCTCTACGGACGTATGCAGAGCACGCGCTACTATCAGGATGATGGCAATGGCAAGCCCTACCATCTATGGCGTCTCAACACGCAGCAGACGATCATACCGAATGAAAACTGGTCTGTCGACCTAAATGTCGGTGTCGATAACCTGCTGAACTACTACGAGACTACTTACCACGGACTGCACTACGGCACCTCGACGCCAGGACGTACGCTCTATATGACGCTGAGCGTACACTTCGGGCGAGCCAAGCAGATCACTCCGACTAAGCGCCCCTCTCGTCACGCTCAGGAGGATGAGGAGGATTAGACCGATTACCTTTCCCCCTAACGCACTACACTTTACCAAGCCAACACACACACAAATATAAAATAACTTATAACCCCTATCAACAATGAAGAAGCTATTGACAATCTTATCACTCTGCGCTCTAGGACTGACACTCCTAACTTGCGTAGGCTGCTCAGAGGACGACAACCTAGCTCTCTCAAATCACGACAAGAAGCTCCAGGCTGTCACCCAAGAGGTGCAGGCAAAGAAAACGACAGACAAGGCTCTACTCCTCGTCTCCTTCGGCAGTACCTGGGACAAGCCTCAGGAGACCTTTAAGCAGATCCAGGCTCGCTTTAAGAAGCAGTTCCCTGACAGAGACCTTTACTTCTCTTTTACCTCAGAGATCTGTATGACACGCTGCGCTCAGAAGGGGTGGAACTACTACTCTCCCAACTTCTACCTAGAGGCTCTCGGAGCTGCTGGATACAAGGACATAGCAGTGCAGTCACTCCACATCGTGCCTGGTGAGGAGTTCCTACGTGTCAAGAACTACATCAAGGACTTCCGCAACAACGGTGAGCACCCTGAGTTTGCCAAGACGACCGTTTACCTCGCTGGTCCGCTACTAGAGACCGAGGAGGACTGCAAGCGTGTCGCTGCTGAGCTACACAAGATCTATGGCAAGGAGGTGGCTGCAGGCAAGCTCGTTAGCTTTATGGGACACGGTAACCCCGAGGACATGAACTACGGCAACGGTAACTCGCGCTATCCTATGATCGAGAAGGAGCTACAGAAGCTTAGCCCCAACTACTTCGTCGCTACGGTCGATATGGAGGGCAACCTCATCGAGGACCTCATCAAGCGCATCAAGGACTCTGGCAAGACCTCTGGTACGATGCTCCTACACCCGCTGATGTCTATCGCTGGTGACCACGCTAACAACGACCTCAAGGGCGGTGTCGATGCACAGAATCCTGAAGAGGAGAGCTGGCGCTATGAGATGAATAAGGCTGGCTTCAAGTGTACGCTAGATGGCTGCACGATGAACGGACTAGCTGACTATCCCGCTATCGTCAATGTATGGGTAGACCATATGACGAAGGCGCTGGCCGATGAGCCTCTCTACACTCCTGAAGAGGACGAGGAGTAGTCTCAAGCAAAGCGCCTAGTGACTGTGGCATAGCACCACAGTCGTACGGTGGCATAATGCAATCAGTCCCCCATATACACGGATCGTATATGGGGGACTGCGCTATTTACGGAATATATCTTCACAACCTCCTATGACCTCTAGAGCTTTAGAAGAAGCCTCTGCACTGCTTGCAGAGCTGGAGCAGCGTCGTGAGCCTGACTATGCTGCCTTTATGGCGCTACGCACCAAGGTCTCCTCACGACCCGAGAGCGTCCTCGGCATTCGTATGAAGTGGCTACGACAAGCCGTAAAGCAGCTCAGTCGCTTGCTTACCCTAGACGAAGCCATCGAGCTACTTCACGAGAGAGCCCTCGCATGGTACGAGTACAAAATCATCTTCGGCGGGGTCATCGGTCGCTTAGCTAGCCCTAATGAGGGGCTAGCTCTCCTCTATCTCCTCTGCGATGGCTGGGCGGTACCTGACTACTACAAGGAACTCCTCGCAGGCTGGGCGAGTAGGGGAGAGACAGAGCGCCAGATAGTCCTCCGCTCGATAGCTGAGCATGCTCACGACGACAATCTCTACGCACGGCGTCTCACCATCGTCGCGTGGCTCGACCTCATACGTCACGGCTTAGCCACGCCTCGGGCAGCACTAGAGCATGTTGCCCCGTTGCAGCACGACGAGGCGTATTACGTCCAAATGGCGATAGCGTGGCTTCTGGCTGAGATAACGCTCACGGGCGAAGCCTCTCTCATCAAAGCTATCCGCACAGAGATCACGGACGATACGGTGCTACGTATGTACGAGCAGAAGCTTCGCGACTCCCGCCGTAAGATGCGCTAGTCCCTATATAGCTTAACAGGTTTGTCTTCTCAGATTTACACGTTGTCTAGCTCCTCCATGAGAGCTCTCCTATTATAGTGGGTCTGTCTCAGCTGACTGATCACTTCATCAGCCTTCTCTCTAGCTCCGAACTTGATCATCTTACGGATATATTTGCAAGCTGTGCGATAGTAGTTTCGTCCTATGTGACTCTCGACGTACTCTATGATACGCTCTGCGTAAAGATCTGCTAGCTCGCTGGGGAAATGCTGTGCGAGGAGCTTTTCGTACTTCGCTAGCTGGTCTAAGTTGCACTCTTTCTTTACTAAGTCTAAGAGTCTGCTCCACCACTCCTCTCGTATGAAGATTGAGGCTACTAAGTCGGTCCTATAGTATGGCTTTCGCTCTATAGCCTCTTGGACGATTGTCTCAACGAAGTCGGTCCATTGCTCGGGCGGTACCGTCTTTCTGAGTATTTCATAGTAGTCTAGCGAGGGTATGCTGTTATTTAGGAGAAGATGTCGAGCATAGAGTATAATTCTCTCGGGATCTTTTTGGCTCTCGGCAATCTTCAAGAGCCACTCATACCAGTTGGTAACTAGTCCAGGGTACCCAGAGTCTTGCTCTATTCCATCATTGGCTAAGGCGGTAGCTCTCTCGTAATCTTTTTGATCCAAGGCATCTTGGATGGCTACCTCTCTGAAGCTTGGGTTGTCTAAGTTTTGCTCGAGGTACTTCTGAGCGACTTCAGTTCCCTTCTTCTCTAATAGGATGCAGTACTTGATCTTTTGAACCTCCTTTATCTCATACTCATCGGACTCAGGTATGCTATTTATTCGCTTAAAGAGCTCCTCCACTTCGCCCTCTGTATCTAGGATGCAAGCCGCAAGCTGTAAGAGCCCAATATGCCAATCCCATCCCGCGAAGGTACGCTTGTCAAAAGAGGTGAAGCAATACTTGAGGATTTGTCTCCTTATAGCTTCAGATGGCTCTTCACATGTAATAGCGGAGAGTGTGTCGTAGGCTGCGTAAATAGCATTTCCTAGGACGCCCTCTCTGTCGTCCGCAAGCAGCAAGGCTGAGATCAACTCATCCATCATGGCGGTGCAAATGAAGAAGGCACTCTGGTGGTTGCCCTGGCTTAGATAACGCTCTGCCAAGCTTAGCATAGGGCTTATCTCTTTGCTGATATACTTAGCTCCAGACGAGTCTATAAGTCCGTATTTATCACTATCTCGGGCGACCTTGATCAGTGCCTTGACCTGCTTGGCGTATAGCGTCCTTGATTCGTTGGGATTGTACTGAGCAAAGGAGGCAAGCAGTAAGTCTCTAAATTGAGCATTCTTGGTGGCATGTTCGCGGACAAATAGAGTCAACTCGTCATGAGTCACCTTATCGAGCAGCTCGTCAACTTGCTGAGCGAGAGTCTTGCGCTTGGAGGGCTTAGACGATGAGGCTTTTGCCTTTTTAGAGCTTCCCTTCTTTGTGCTCTGAGTAAGTTCTAGCTCCTCTTGCTCTAGGTAAAAGATTACCGCAGCGACATGCTCACAGACGGGACCCATGTCGTAAGGGCAGTCGCACGAGTACTCGGCGATGACCCTATTTCTGATGGAGAGCTTTACGGTGTACTCTTCGGATCCCTCCACAACAGCCTCGTAGTCCCCTAGGCGGATCTCTTCAGGCTCGTGTACGAACCCTTTCTTAAAGTACGAGAGTCCTCGCTTTAAGATGGGTTCGTCGATATACTCTTCAAAATGACTGAGAGGAATTTCCACAGGTTACTAGGTTGACCAGAGTGTCACTTAGAGGGTGGCGCCGAGCTGCTTGAGCTGCTGCTGTACCTCGTCGATGCGTAGCAGAGCATCGCTCTCTTTCTTGCGCTCGAGGGCGACAACTTCGGGCTTGGCATTGGCGACAAACTTCTCGTTGGAGAGCTTCTTGCGAACTCCTGCGAGGAACTTCTCCTGATGCGCTAGCTCGCCACGCAGACGCTCTACGGTCTTCTCCACATCGATGGCGCCCGCCAGCTCGACGGAGTAGGGGACTGTGCCGATGATGAAGTGCTCGGCCGTATGCTCTTCCGACTGATGCGCCTCCACCTTCTTGAGAGCAGAGAGGTTGGCCAGCTTGATGACTAGCTCGCTCATACGCTCAGGATGCTCGCCACTGGTGGTGAGCGCAAGCGACTGCTTGGTCGCTATCTGATGCGCACTGCGTATGCTACGTATCTTGGTGATCAGATCCACGGCATGCTCCATATCGGCGAGTAGCTGCTTGTCAGCCTGTAGCGTGTCGTCTAGATGAGCGTACATGATGGAGTCGCCCTCCTGGCGAGGTGCTACATCTTGCCAAAGCTCCTCCGTGATGAACGGCATGAAGGGGTGCAGCAAGATGAAGATCTGCTCGAAGTAGTGGATCGTTCGCTCGTAGACCTTACGGCTCATGCTGGTGCCGTAGGCGGGCTTGATAGCCTCTAGGTAAAGGCCGGAGAAGTCGTCTCGGACGAGCTTGTAGAGGAGCGTGACGGCATCGCTGATGCGGTACTTGTCAAAGAGGTCGTCTAGCTCGCTCATCGTCGAGGCGAGTAGCGACTCGAACCACTCCATAGCTACTAGGCTAGCAGCGTCTGGCTCGACCTCGTCGGAGACACTCTGCGTCTTGAGGAAGCGGTAGCTGTTCCAGATCTTATTGCAGAAGTTGCGTCCCTGCTCCACAAGGCTCTCGTCGTAAAGGAGGTCATTGCCGGCAGAGGTGGCCATCATAAGTCCTAGGCGCACGCCGTCGGCTCCGTACTTGTCCATTAGGTCGATAGGATCGGGCGAGTTGCCGAGCGACTTAGACATCTTGCGCCCCTTGTCATCGCGTACGATACCCGTTAGGTAGACTTTGTCAAAGGGTCGATCTCCCATAAAGTGGTACCCCGCTATGATCATACGGGCTACCCAGAAGAAAAGGATGTCAGGCCCCGTGACTAGGACGGAGGTGGGGTAGAAGTATTTGAGGTCTTCCGTAGGCTCTGAACCGCCAATCTTGCCAAAGATGCTGATAGGCCATAGCCAGGAGGAGAACCATGTGTCGAGACAGTCTGACTCTTGGTTGAGCTGTTCGAGGGTTAGGTTGCTATCGCCTGTCTCGTGCTTTGCTTTTGCCAAAGCCTCCTCAGCGGTAGCGGCTACGACAACCTGTCCGTTGGGTAGGTAGTAGGCTGGTATGCGATGCCCCCACCAGAGCTGACGGCTGATGCACCAGTCCTTGATGTTCTCCAGCCAGTAGCGATAGGTGTTGACAAACTTTTTCGGCACGAGCTGCACGGTGTCCTCGAGGACTGCCTGTAGAGCGGGCTTGGCCAGTTCAGACATCTTGAGGAACCACTGCATCGACAGCTTCGGCTCGATAGCTACATCGGTGCGCTCGCTGTAGCCGACACGGTTGGTGTAGTCCTCCTCGTGGTCAAGCAAGCCAGCCTCCTTGAGGTCTGCGACAATCTCCTTGCGGACTGCGAAGCGATCTTTGCCTGCATACTTGCCGCCGTGCTCATTGAGCGTGCCGTCGTTGTTGAAGATGTCTATCGTCTCCAGCTGATGCGTGATGCCGAGCTGGTAGTCGTTGATGTCGTGGGCGGGGGTGACCTTGAGACAGCCCGTACCGAACTCTAGGTCTACGTACTCATCCTCGATGATCGGGACTGAGCGACCTACGAGCGGGACGATGACCCGCTTGCCACGCATATGATGGTAGCGAGGATCTGTCGGATTGATACAGACGGCCGTGTCGCCCATGATCGTCTCAGGGCGTGTCGTCGCTACGATGATGTAATCCTCTGTGCCCTCGATGAAGTAACGGAGGTAGTAGAGCTTGCCCTGATGCTCCTTGAAGATAACCTCCTCGTCCGAAAGTGCCGTCTGTGCCTTGGGATCCCAGTTGACCACGCGCACCCCACGGTAGATGAGTCCCTCCTCGTAGAGCTTGCAGAAGACATTGATGACCGACTCTGAGCGCTCCTCATCTAGGGTAAAAGCTGTGCGGCTCCAGTCGCACGATACACCTAGTCTACGCAACTGGCTGAGGATGATGCCGCCATACTTGTCGGTCCACTCCCAAGCATGCTTGAGGAAGTCCTCTCGTGTGAGCTGATTCTTCTGAATGCCTTGCTTAGCAAGCTGCTCTACCACCTTAGCTTCCGTAGCAATCGAGGCGTGGTCAGTGCCAGGCACCCAGCAAGCGTTGTAACCCGATATGCGAGCACGACGGATGAGTATGTCCTGGATCGTGTTATTGAGCATATGCCCCATATGCAGTACGCCCGTCACGTTGGGCGGTGGCATAATGATCGTGTAGGGCTTCTTGCTGTGATCCACATGTGCCTCAAAGAGCTTGTGGTCTAGCCAGTACTGGTACCACTTAGTCTCGACACCCGCAGGATCGTAGACACTAGTTATCTGAGAAGTGATAGAATCGTCTTGCATTGCTTATAGTCTGTCGTGATATTTGGTACAAAGGTACTGAAATATCACTCCTTGATGCCCAAGCGCTCTAGAAATCGTTGACGAGATACGATAAAACGCTCATGCGTAGCCTGAGCCACGACGCCAGCTTGGTCTGTTGCCTCAATAGCAAAGGTGAGCTTACGCCCCTCTATCGAGGAGAGCTGCGCAGTGACTGTGATTGTCTCTCCGATGGGTGTCGCATGCTGGTGGTCGGTGGTGATCATCGTGCCGACGGTCGTCGAGCCCTCCTCGGTATAGTTGCGAGCGAGGAGCATCGCTGCGTTCTCCATAAAGGCGATCAGCGCAGGCGTGGCGAGGACAGGCATATCGCCCGATCCAACCTCTGCAGCACTGTGCTTAGGCTCGATGATGTATTGCTTGGTTAGGGAGGTTGCTTTATTATCCATAGTCATGTATCGATTACTGGTTGTCACAAGTTATAGTGTTGCCGTCGGAGCTTAGGTGGTAAGTGCGCTGCTCCTCCGCCACGTAGCAGGAAGGCTCCTCAGAGAAGTCTAGCTTGTGTCCCTCTTGGCTCACCCAGCCGATTTGGCGAGATGGGTTGCCCACGACCAGGGCGTAGGGCACCACATCACGGATCACGACCGTGCCTGCGCCAATCATAGCGTAAGCGCCAATCTTGACTCCGCAGAGGATCGTCGCATTGGCTCCGATAGAGGCTCCTCGGCCTATATGTGTGGGGCGAAACTCGTGCTTCCGTGAGACCGCAGCTCGCGGGTTTATTACATTGGTGAAAACGCACGAAGGTCCTAGGAAAACCTCCTCTTCGCAATGAACTCCTGTGAAGAGCGTGACATTGTTTAGGACACGGCAGCGGTCGCCTAGATGAACACGTGGCTGGACGACGACGTTTTGTCCTAGATGACACTGCGCCCCGATGACAGCATCGTGCATAATATGGCAGAAGTGCCAGATAGTCGTGCCAGCTCCAATGTGCGCCCCCTCGTCAATAATGGAGGTGGGGTCTATGTAGCTTGTCTCAGCAGCACGAGGTGGGTGTGGCATATGGGAGGATCTTGGGCGACTACTTGATCAGCGACTCGATAGCGTTGAGGTCTGAGCGGTAAGCCGTGGAGACCTCTGCTTGATCCTCTACTACCTTGCAGCTGTGTAGCACAGTGGCGTGCGAGCGACCACCGAGCAGTTCGCCGATAGCGCTGAGCGACTGGTCCGTGTAGCGCTTCGCAAAGTACATAATCATTTGTCTCGCCTGAGCTACGTCAGCCTTTCTCGAGCGACTGCGCACCAGCTCTATTGGCACGTGAAAATATTCGCACACCGTCTTCTCAATCATAGAGACCGTGATCTCTTTCTTCTCTTGCTTGACCGTCTGGCTCACGATCTTCTTGACAAAAGAGGAGGTGATGTCGCAACCCTCGACCGCTGCACGGGTGATAAGCGAAAAGAAGACTCCCTGCAAGCCACGAATGCTACTGGTCACCGTGCGGGCTATGTAGTCGATCATCTCTTGGGGTAGTATGCTCCCGCTCTCCTCGCTCTTGTGGCGGAGGTACTCCCTGCGGAGATCGTAGTCGGGACGCTCTACCTCTATCGTCAAGCTACCCGCTATGCGTGAGATGAGTCGCTCCTCAAGCCCCGCTAGGTTGACTGGTGCCGTATCGCTCGTCAGGACGATCTGCTTGCCCAGCATGTAGAGGTGATTGAAGACTTGGAAGAAGGTGAGCTGCGTCTTCTTCTTGGCGATCAGCCCCTGTATGTCGTCAATGAGTAGTACATCTACCTGCTGGTAGAAGTTGATAAAGTCGTTGGTCGTATTGGCTCTTGTAGCAGCGACGTACTGCATCTCAAACATATGAGAGGAGACGTAGAGCACCTTTAGCTCAGGGTACAGCTCTCTGATCCGTAGTCCGATCGCATGACACAGGTGTGTCTTGCCAACTCCCGAAGGGCCATAGATAAAGCATGGATTGAGAGCGCCTTGTCCAGGCTTCTCAGCAATAGAGCGTGCGATGGAGCTGGCGGTTCGATTTGACTCCCCCTGATAGTAGGTGTCAAAGCTCAGCTGAGGCTTGAGCTGCGAGTCAAAGTCTGGTAGTTGGCGTGGCTCTGTCTTCAGTGCGGCAGCAGCTCCGTTGGCATTGATCGTATAGGCACTGGCAGCTCCGTAAGCATTGCTCGCATAGCTCTGCGTGGGCAGCGTCACGGACGAATTCTTGCGATGAGATGCTGCGCTGTCTACCAGCGCCTTGTACTTGAGGACTACGTTAGGCCCGATGACACGCTGGAGTACCTGCTTGAGCTCGTTGATGAAGTGTGTCTCGATGTACTCACAGAAGAACTGACTAGGCACACCGAGCGTCATCTCCACTCCGATGAGTGAGACTGGCTTGATGTGTGGAAACCAAGCGTTGTAGACCTCTGGTTGGATCATCGCTTGGAGCAGGACTGTACACTCAGACCACGCCCGCAGGGCAGCTTCTCTGTCAGTCATATTAAGTAGTCAGTTCTATGATAGTAGTCGATGTAACGTGAGACTGTTACCTTTGCAACAGTAGGATAGTCAAGTGACCCAAGAGAAGGCTTCTCTGTGAAGTGAAGAAGTGAAGGGTCACTTTTCATTTGCAAAGATCCTAACTTTGACGATGCCACGCAACAGGACAAAACGACAAAAGCACCTCTCCTCCCGTCTATCTGCATTGTTGTCAAAGGATTAGGGTGTAGAGTTGTTGACAACTAAGGTTTTTTGGTTAATCGTCTATTGATTAGTCTATTACACTGATCTGATTGGGGCGTGTATAGAGTAATAGACAATCAAGAATAAGGGCTATCTAAGGGATTACGAATAAGTTACGAGTAGCGTCATTAGATAGCTTCTCATTGTAGTCGTAAAGTTATATTAGCTTCAGATTTTGAACTGATCAGATGTGTCGAATAGATCGTACGTAAACGGAGTGATCCGAGTCTTTAGCGACTCCGATCACTCCGTTATTTTTGTTCATTTCAGCAGTCTGCATCTCCGTGGTCTGAACCGCTGTGGGAGCAGACAAGTCTCAGCATCGTGTGAGTCTAGCCACGGGAGCAGCCAGCACACTGTCTGATCTGCTGGAAGAAGTCGTTGCCCTTGTCATCAACTAAGATGAAAGCGGGGAAGTCCTCTACCTCTATGCGCCAGATCGCCTCCATACCTAGCTCGGGGTACTCCAGACACTCGACACGCTTGATGCTCTCCTGTGCTAGGATCGCGGCAGGGCCCCCGATGCTACCGAGGTAAAAGCCACCGTGCGCCTTGCAAGCGTCGGTAACCTGCTGACTGCGGTTGCCCTTGGCAATCATAACGAGGCTACCTCCATGGCTCTGAAAAAGATCTACGTAGGGATCCATACGTCCTGCCGTGGTGGGTCCGAAAGAGCCACTAGGCATCCCCTCAGGTGTCTTGGCGGGGCCAGCATAGTAGATCGGGTGATCCTTGATATACTGGGGTAGCTCCTCTCCACGATCGAGGCGCTCCTTGAGCTTAGCGTGGGCTATGTCACGCCCCACGACGATGGTGCCTGAGAGTGAGAGACGTGTAGAGACCGGGTACTGACTCAGCTGCTTGCGTATCTCATCCATCGGGCGGTTGAGGTCTACCTTTACGACCTCGCCCTCGGTGCCGTGGCGCATAGTCTCGGGGATCAGTCGTGCGGGGTGCTTCTCCAGTCGCTCGATCCATAGTCCCTCCTTATTGATCTTAGCCCGTACGTTGCGGTCTGCGGAGCAGCTTACCCCTAGTCCGACTGGACAGGAAGCTCCGTGACGTGGCATACGGATCACACGTATGTCGTGGGCGAAGTACTTACCGCCAAACTGAGCTCCCAGACCAATCTCGTGAGTCGCCTCCAGGAGTCGCTGCTCCATCTCTAGATCTCGGAAGGCATGCCCCAGTTCGTTGCCCTCGGTGGGTAGCTCATCGTAGTACTTAGCACTGGCCAGCTTGACCGTCTTGAGGTTTGCCTCTGCCGAGGTGCCGCCTATGACGAAAGCTATATGATAAGGAGGACAAGCAGCAGTGCCTAGCGAACGCATCTTGTCAACTAGGAAGGGGAAGAGGCGCTCCTCCGTGAGGAGTGCTTTGGTCTCCTGATAGAGGTAAGTCTTATTGGCAGAGCCACCACCCTTAGCGATAAAGAGGAACTTATACTCATCGCCCTCGGTCGCCATAAGGTCGATCTGCGCGGGGAGGTTGCACCCCGTATTGACCTCACGATACATATCGAGTGGTGCATTTTGCGAGTATCGGAGGTTGTAGCGTGTGTAGGTGTCGTAGACGCCGTGCGAGAGGTACTCCTCATCGCAAGCACCAGTCCAGACGTTTTGCCCTTTCTTACCTAGGATAATGGCGGTACCCGTGTCTTGGCAGAAGGGAAGCTGCCCCAGAGCACTCACCTCAGCATTGCGGAGGAAGGTCAGAGCAACAAACTTATCATTGTCCGAAGCCTCTGGGTCGGATAGTATCGATGCGACCTGCTCCTGATGGGCAGGGCGTAGGTAGAAGGCTACATCGTGCATAGCTCGCTCGGCAAGTATGCGTAGCGCCTCTGGCTCGACTTGTAGCATCTGGTGACCATTGCAGTCGACCGTATGAACGTAGTCAGAGGTGATTAACTCGTACTCAGTCCGATCGGGCCCTACGGGGTACATCGGCTGGTACTGAAACGGTGGTGTGGGCATCTCTCTTGTGTCAGTTAAGTGTGTGTATAGAGAGCCTCGTGACATAGCTCGTCATAGGCTCGAATAGGGTAGGGGGGTGGAATAGTTAGAGACTGAGTGCTAGGGTCTGCTTCTTAGAAGTCTAAGCGTGCGTCCTCCCCCTGCATTCAGTCTCTATCGGGTTTGTAAGAGGCAAAAGCCTCTCGTTGAGTTTATCTTACCAAGCGAAGATAGGTAGTGGAGACATCATCTCGTTGACCTCCTTACGTACCTTAGCTATCTCATCCTCGTTTTCAGGATCGCGTAGTACGCGGTCTATGAGCTCGACGATGTATGCCATCTTGTCCTCCTTGACACCACGCGTCGTGATAGCGGGCGTACCCACACGGATACCAGAGGTCTGGAATGCAGAGCGTGAGTCAAAAGGTACCATATTCTTATTGACCGTGATGTCAGCACGTACGAGTGCGTTCTCAGCCACCTTACCCGTTAGGTCAGGGTACTTAGAGCGTAGGTCGATGAGTAGGCAGTGATTGTCCGTACCGCCAGAGATGCAGTTGTAGCCCATCTTGACAAAAGCCTCGCCAAGTGCCTTAGCATTCTTCATCACCTGCTTCTGATACTCCTTAAATGAAGGATCGAGAGCCTCACCAAAGGCGACAGTCTTCGCAGCGATGACATGCTCTAGCGGACCACCCTGGATACCAGGGAAGACAGCTGAGTTAAGTAGCTGAGACATCATCTTGACAACCCCCTTAGGAGTCTTGAGACCCCAGGGATTCTCAAAGTCCTTACCCATCAGGATGATACCACCACGAGGACCACGTAGAGTCTTGTGTGTCGTAGAGGTGACGATGTGAGCATACTTGACAGGGTTGTCGAGCAGCCCAGCAGCGATCAGCCCAGCAGGGTGAGCCATATCGACCATAAAGATAGCGCCGATCTCATCAGCTACCTTGCGGAAGCGTGCATAGTCCCACTCGCGGCAGTAAGCCGAGCCACCAGCGATAATGAGCTTAGGCTTGTGCTGGCGAGCTAGCTGCTCCATCTCGTCATAGTCTACCGTACCCGTCTCCTTGCTTACATTGTAGCCGATGGGGTGGTAGAGTGTACCAGAGCTATTGACAGGCGAACCGTGTGAAAGGTGACCACCATGGTCTAGGTTTAGACCCATAAAGGTATCACCAGGCTTGAGGCAGGTAAAGAGGACAGCCATATTAGCTTGAGCACCTGAGTGCGGCTGCACGTTGGCATACTCAGCGCCAAAGAGCTTCTTGATACGCTCTATAGCTAGGTTCTCAGACTTATCCACCACTTCGCAACCGCCGTAGTAACGCTTAGCGGGGTATCCCTCAGCGTACTTATTAGTCATACAGCTACCCATAGCTTGCATGACCTGGTCGCTGACAAAGTTCTCAGAGGCGATCAGCTCGATGCCCTTTAGCTGGCGCTGATGCTCCTGTTCGATCAGATCAAAGATCTCTTGGTCTCTTTTCATTCTATGTGAAATTAAATAAGTTAGTCGTCATACATAGGTGTGCGCAGCCCCCTAGCCCCTCAAGCGCGAGCAGAGGCTCACACGATCCTCTCGCAAAGATAACAATAATATCTGAGTTGTGGTAATCTTCACGGAAATCGTAGATTCAACTATCAAATGCAACTGACTAAGCCAAACGCCTGTAGCAGAGCGGAGGGCGTTTGGTGTGTCAGTTGCATTGCCGCTCTTTGTGTTCCGATTGAAAATGAAAAATCCAGATTCTTCTCTACTTTGCTGAAATAAGTTCTATTTAATTGGTTACTAGCTCCTTTGACTCATTGTCTTTTTGAGCTTTCGGAATTGCGTCTTCGCGATAGCTGCGCCATTGCTTCTTCAGGGGACCCGTGCATTCCCTAGCTTCTTGTGGGGTCATATAGTCGATGCTCATATGGGGGCGAGTGGTGTTATAAGTCTCTATAGCTTTGTTTATTGCACTACTTGCTTCATCGATGTTATGGAACACTTTGCCCATTAAGAGTTCGTTCTTAATGGTGCTGTTCACCCGCTCTGACTGGGAGTTCTCTTTGGGATCTCCTGACTCTGTCATGCTGATCTGTATTTTCCTCTCTTTGAGCATATCAGTGTACTTCACACTGGCATATTGAGTGCCTCTGTCGGAGTGGTGAATGAGGTCGGAAGCGTCCTTTTGGGGGAGCCGCTTGAGGGCTTGCTTTAGTGCCTCACAGGGGTATTCTGAGGCGAGACTGTCCCCTAGACTATAGCCCACAATCTCCTTCGTATAGTTATCCAAAATCAGTGATAAGAAGCAGAACTCAACCCTGTTATCCCCTCGCTCTAAGGGGATGTAGGTGATGTCGCTGCTCCACACTTGATTCGGTTTGTCAGGGATAAGCTCCCGAACGAGGTTGGGGTAGGTGGGCTGGTCGTGGCTGGAGTCCGTGGTGCGGGGAGCTTTGTAGCGCCTCGGTATGCGGACGTAGAGCTTGTGCTTGCGTATGTAGCTCACAAACTTGTCTCTGCCAACGGGATAGCTGGTTCCCCACTCCCTGCAATACTGCTTCCAAAGCGATGTGCCTCCGATGCCTGGATTGCTTTTCCGTGCTTCCATAATATAGCTTGTCACTATAAACTCGAGCTCGGATTCTCTCAAGGACGTATCGGACTTGAGATACTTGTAATAGGCTTGTGGACTCTTATCTAGCACCTTGCAGACCTTCTTGGTTTGGTATTCATATTGATCTCGCATGGCTGTTACGACGAGTGTCCATTTTTTTTTTTTGCTCATCGATGCCGTACACCTCCAAGCAGGTCTTGAAGACGTCTCGCTCTAAGCAGGCTTGATCAAGAGCTTTTTCGAGCTCCATAATACGTGCTTTTAGGGCGACATAGTCGTCCTTGCAGAGCGCCTCAGAGGAGGTGCCTTGTGGGGGTATTCTCTTTTTGCTCATAGCTTTAGCCACTTCAGGGTTTTCTTGCTCAAAGGTACGAATCCAATTGCGAATCGTCCATGATGTCACCTGGTACTGGCTGGCTAGAAGCTTGACCGAGTAGCCATTTACGTAATAGCGCTTGAGTGCCCCAAGCCGTTCGGCCGTTGTGGCATGTCCCTTGGTTGGGCGATTTTTTGATCCCTGTGCGGGCTTAGACTTAGTGTCTTTTCTCTGTTTCATTGTACTCATAGTTATATTTCTTACGAGTCAACTTTTTTCAGGGTAAGACACTTTGAGCGGGATATCCAAAAGGTTTCCTCTCTTGGAAACTTTTCGTCCCTAGGGTGGGAGCGATTCGTCCCTAGGGTGGGCACCATCTCCCCCCGTAGGTTTGCGAGCAGTACCTACTACTGGGTAGGGGTGCGGAGGTGATCCCTTGGCAAAGAGGTATAACTTTGCGGTGTAATAGAGCCGTACAAGCTGTACACCCCCGCAGAAACTGATGGCTAAGGCTCAGCACAACGCATATATCAAGCAGATGCACCGCTACGATGCGCTCATGACGGGACGCTCCTGGTGGGGGCATCTCTTTATGAATGGGCTTTGGCAGGTGGATCAGCTACAGATGGCGGCAGAGGTCTTGGCTATGATCCCCGATGACTTTGCGGGGCGGCTACTAGATGTGCCGGTGGGGACTGCGGTCTTCACCTGCGACAAGTACAAGCAGCTTGCCAAGGCTCAGATCACTGCACTGGACTACTCCGAGAAGATGCTCGAGATGGCCGCCCACCGCTTTGAGGTGGAGGGGGTGACTAATGTATCGCTCGTGCAGGGCGATGTGGGGGCGATGCCCTTTGCCGATGGGGAGTTTGACTATCTGCTCACGATGAGTGGCTTACAAGCTTTCCCCGACAAGGAGCGAGCCCTCCGTGAGATGCACCGTGTGCTAAAGCCTGGAGGGAGACTGTGTGGATGCTTTTACGTACGTGGGGAGCACCGCGTGGGCGACTGGATAGCTCGCCATATATTGGAGCGCAAGGGGTACTACTGCCCGCCACACTACACAGCCCCGGAGGCGGTGGCAATTCTTCGGGACCTCTTTGGGGAGCGTATCTCCGTACGTCAGTACCACGCTATGCTCATCTGCTCAGTAATCAAAGATAGGTAGCAAACGAACTATGAATAGTCCGACACTAGATATACAGCAGCGTATCGAGGAGGGCGCCTTGCGGCTCTTCTCTCGGCATGGCTACATAGGCACCTCGATGCGTATGGTTGCCAAGGAGGCTTACGCCTCGCTGGGCAGTATATACTACTATTATGAGGACAAGGAGGCACTCTTTCGCTCGCTCGTAGAGCCTGCGATCAAGGGGCTAGAGGCATTTTACGCCTTACCGCCTGAGGATCAAGATATGGAGATGGATATGCTGGACCCCGTGGAGCGTAAGCGGAGGGGCTACTCGAAGGCGCCCTTCTACCAGTACATCATCGACCATGCGGAGGCTCTGCGACTGGTCTTCTTCGCCAGTGCAGGCTCCTATCTGGATCACTACGAGGATCGGCTCAATGAGCTGAGCAACGAGGCGACCATCCGCTACTTCGAGCGATATCGGGAGCTGCATCCCGACTGGAAAGCCGATGTCGATCCCGCCTTCGTCGCTATTTACTCAGCCTTTATCACAGCAACCATCAAAGCTATACTACAGCGGTCCGACACCAGTCCAGAGGAGCTGGCACGGTTCTGTCAGTGCCACGAGAAGTTTAGCTTCGGCGGTTGGCGAGAGCTCTTAGGGGTCTAGTGAAATTCACTAGACCCTTTTTTTGAACGTATAGCGAAAGACGTTCAGTTTCCCCTCTTCCCAATAAGCAAATCAACCAACTAATCAATGAGACGATACAGACTACTATTACTAATCACACTACTCTCCCTCAGTGCAGCAGTAGCTCAGGAGTACCACTACCGTGGCAACGTACTAGATGACGCTACGGGCGAACCCCTCATCGAAGCCAATGTCTATGCCGAGCCAAAAGGGGCTGGAACCGTCACCGATGGCGAGGGTCGCTGGGTGCTCACCTCCAAGCAGCGGGTCAAGACACTCGTCGTGAGCTACGTAGGCTACAAGAGCAAGCGCATCACATCACCACGGCAAGATGGCAAGTCGATCAGCGTGAGACTAGAGGTCGACGAGACGACGCTAAGCAGTGTAGTCGTCGTTGCCAAGCGTCAGGAGCGCGCTCTGCGTGAGTCCGCTATGCCTATCTCGGTCATCTCGATGCGACAGCTACAAGGCACCGCCTCCTCGATAGATGAGGTGCTGTCTCGCACTACTGGCGTGACGCTACGCAATACGGGCGGACTAGGTAGTGCCTCGCGCATCTCGCTACGTGGACTAGAGGGCAAGCGAATGGGCATCTACATTGACGAGACGCCCTTTGGCGAGATGAGCGACTTCATCTCGATCAATGATATCCCGACCGATATGATCGAGCGGGTGGAGGTCTACAAGGGGATCGTACCCTACAAATTTGGCGGCTCAGCTATGGGCGGAGCGGTGAATGTAGTGCTCAAGGAATACCCTCCGAAGTACTTTGACGCTTCGTATGAGGTGGGATCGTACAATTCGCACATGCTCTCGACAGTCTTCAAGCGTACACTAGAGGATGCGGGCGTGCAGCTAGGCCTTGGCGGTACGCTCGCCTACTCGGACAACAACTATAAGATGGAGCTGCCCCACTACAAGGATCGGATCGTGAGGCGAGACCACGATCAGTTTCAGAAAGCGATCCTAGGCGGTAGCCTCAAGGCGTCCCCGTCCTGTCTTCCATTATGGTGGAACAGAACTTGTCAAGTATTTACGTGGT
>OLSP01000983.1_pt1 | contig 27582 bp, 17 predicted proteins | sample 1672941 | NCBI WGS metagenome assembly OLSP01 (sample SAMEA3136739, study PRJEB25190) | human gut metagenome | reverse complement strand
GCAAAAATGAGCTGCGAAGCAGCGGAAAGCATCGAAGATGCGCTTTTGCGAATGGTGCGAGTGAACTGTAAATAAGCGAAATTATAAGAAAAGACTCGAAAAAGGGGAAATGGGAGGATTCATCATGAAACTGGTAACATTTAATATCCGCTGTGATTTTGGGCAGGACGGGGAGAACAATTTTGAATACCGCAAGGATTTGATTTTAAAGAAAATCGCGCAGGAGAAACCTGATATGATCTGCTTTCAGGAAGTGCTGCCGCATATCGCAAAATGGCTGAAAGAAAACCTGACAGAGTATTATGTAATCGGCTGCGGACGCAGCCCGGAGCTGAGAGACGAGCAGGTCAGCATCGCATACCGCAAGGATCGCTTAAACCTGATGGAGATGCAGTCTTACTGGCTGTCTGAGACGCCTTATGTGCCTGCATCCCGCTACGCAGAGCAGAGCATCTGCCCCAGAATCTGCAACGAAGCGCTGTTTGAGGATCTGGAAACCGGAAAGGTATTCCGCATTGTAAACACCCATCTGGATCATATCGGCGCACAGGCGAGAATCCTGGGACTTCGTCAGATCCTGGAAAAATTAAAGACCGAGAAACTCTATCCCGACGCAGCGACGATGATCACCGGCGACTTTAACGCAGAGCCTCAGGATCCGGAATTCGAAATCTTAAAAGAGTATCCGGAATACACTAACGTAACCGAGCATATCGGAATCACCTATCATGGATTCACAGAAGAGGATCATCCCTGCAGCATTGACTTTTTGCTGGTGAAGGGCGACATCAAGACCGGCGAGCCTGTGAAGTGGACAGACAAAGAGGGCAACGTATGGCTGTCCGATCATTATCCGGTTTGTGTGGAAGTAGAGTAAAGATGTTGTTGGGGTCAAAAAGTATTTTGACCCCTTTGATACCGGATTGCTCCGTGCGTAGCGCGTGACACAAACTCGTCATGCGCAAAAAGCGTGCGCAGAAATGAGCGGGAAATATGAAGGAAATCAAAAGGATTATCGACAACCATATCTATATTCTGAAACTGATCAGGAAAGGCAGCGGGTGGTTCCCGCTGTTTCTGATTTTCTTTTCCGTGCTTCGCGGTTTTAATACATTTTTCATGACGACGTGGATTTACCAGTATGTGATCAATGCGCTGCAAAAGGGCGAAAAACTGACGAAAATTGCGGTGACGGCGGGCGTGGTATTTGTGTTCACGCTGGCGTATAACGCCCTGCTGCAATTTAAAAATGCCATGATGGAGATTGAATCTGGCAAGATCGAAAAAGAGCTGCAAAAGATTTTGCAGAAAAAGGCGCTGTCGGTCGATCTGGGATGCTTCGAACGCCCGAAATTTTATGACAGCTATGTTAAGGCGCTGTCGGAAACGTCGCAGCGGGCGATGAAGGTGTTGGACAACTTCTGCGACTTGATTGTGGATACGATTACGGTCTGCTCGATCGGTGTTTTGATTTTTCAGATCGATCCGATTTTCGTTCTTCTGGCGGTGCTGCCGTTTATCGGCACGCTGCTGCTCGGCGGGAAATATAACGATTTAAAATACAAACAGGACATGAAAAATCAGGAGATTTCCAGGGAAAAGGATTATGTTCAGCGCGTCTTTTATCTGAGTGATTATGCAAAAGAATTGCGGCTGACGCAGATGTATCAGGTTATGCTGCAGAAGATGAAACAAAGCATAGCCGGATTAAAGGAAACCGTCAGTCAGTACGGTTTTTCGATTATGACACTGGAATATATTCTGGCGCTGTTATATGAAGTCGGCGTTTATTTTGTTTCGATTCTGGTTGCGGTTTACCGGACACTGGTTTCCAAAACGATGCTGCTGGGGGACTGCTTTGTGGTTATCAATTCTCTGACAAACATCGCATATCTGGTCGGTGAGTTCGGGGACATTTTTGTAGCGTTTGGTGAAAATTCACGGTTTATCGACAATATCAGAAGCTTTCTGGAATATGAGAACCAGACGCCGGACAAGGCAAATGGGGAAGCGGTTGGAGTATTTAAAGAGCTGGAGCTTGAGCATGTAAGCTTTTCCTACGAGGGGCAGGAAACGGCGGCATTGAAGGATATCAGCCTGCGGATTCGCGCCGGGGAAAAGATCGCGATCGTCGGGCAGAACGGCTCCGGAAAAACAACACTAATAAAGCTTTTGCTGCGGTTTTATGATCCGACACAGGGGCACATTTTATGCAACGGAAAGTGGATTGGGGAGTATCCGATCGCGTCTTATCGAAACCAGTTCGGAACTGTATTTCAGGATTTTCAGCTCTTTTCGGAGACGGTTGCAGAAAATATTATGGTGAAAAGACCGCTTTCCGGGCAGCAGAGAAAGGACGCGGAAACAGCGCTGCAAAAGGCCGATATGCTGGAACGGATAAACGATTTGCCAAATAAAATGGATACGCTTGTCGGCAGGGAATTTGCCCCGGACGGCGCAGTATTTTCCGGCGGGGAGACACAGAAGCTCGCCATTGCCAGGGCGATTGCGAAGGATGCACCGGTTCTGATTCTGGATGAACCCTCCAGCGCGCTCGATCCGATTGCGGAGAATAAAATGTTTGAAGCGATTTTTGACAGTTTCCGGGATAAGACGGTGATTTACATTCTCCACCGGCTGTCCAGCGCGACATTTGCTGATCGGATTTACCTTCTGGAAAACGGACAGATTGCAGAGCAGGGGACGCATGCAGAGTTGATTGCGCTGAACGGGAAATATGCGGACATGTTCCATAAGCAGGCGGAAAAGTACATTTCATAAGGGGATTTGACAGGGGGGCTGAAAAATGGGGACAAAGACAATTCGCAGCAGGAAGAAAAACGGCGAACAGATTTCAATGAAAAGTGTGTTGTTCCTGCTGAAATATGTGCAAAAATATACGCCGGGATATCTGGCATTAGAGCTTTTATTGGTGATTGGAAATTCGGTCTGGGATATTCTCGTCGGAATGCTGTATGTAAAATACCTGTTCGACGCATTGGAAAAAGGAGCGGATTACCGACAGGTTCTGGCGGTCACTTTTTGCATGATCGGGTACCGCATGGTGCTGACGCTTTATGGGAAATGGATGGCAAATGTGTACCGCCCGAAAGCAAACTTAAAGCTCCATGAAAGGATGCAGACGAAGCTGTATGAAAAAGCGCTTCAGCTGGATCTTGCGTCCTATGACAACACGGAGTTCTACAACGATTTCATCTGGGCGATCCGGGAATCCGATACCCGTGCGGTGAAGGTTTTGACAGACGTGTGCAGCCTTTGCAGCTGTGTGATTACGCTGGCCGGAATGGGAGCGGTTTTTGCGGCGATTGACTGGATGGCGGCGCTGGTTGTTTTAGCGTCTTCCGTGCTGGGATTTTTTGTCCGGACAAAAGCAAACCAGATCCGTTATGTAAAGGCGAAAGAAATGAACCCGATCACCCGGAAGCTGGAGTATTTTACGCGGGTTTTCTATCAAAATGAATACGCAAAAGAACTGCGGATGGGAAATATGGGGGCGCTCTTGCAGGAGGATTACGAGAAGACTGCGGAGGAAAAAATTGCCTGTGCGAAAAAATATGTGCCGAAGTTAATCGGGATTTCGCTGGCGTCGGAGCTGATTACGAGCGTACTGTTTAACGTCGGACTCTTGGGCTATCTGATGTGGAGGTATCTGACGGATGCAGGCTTTACGCTCGGCGATTTTTCGGTCGGAATCAGTGCGACGTGGAAGCTGTTCATGCGGGTAAACCAGCTGATCGGATTTTTGGCGCAGTTCCAGGAACACAGCATCTATGCGGAAAAATTCCGTACATTCGTGACGCAGAAACCGCAGATTATAAACGGAACAGAAAAAGCGGAAGCGTTCGAATCGTTGGAATTAAGGCACGTTTCGTTTACCTATCCGTTCCCCGAAAAGAACCCCAAACAGGTACTTTCGGACGTTTCTTTTACGGTGCGAAAAGGGGAAAAGATCGCGATTGTCGGTTACAACGGCGCTGGGAAAACGACGCTAACGAAGCTTTTGATGCGGCTGTATGATGTGACGGATGGGGCGATTTTTTATAACGGAACAGATATCCGAAATTATGATATTTCATCCTTTCGGGCGCACATCGGAAGCGTATTTCAGGACTATAAAATTTTTGCGGCGACCATCGGAGAAAATGTGATGGGCGGTACTTATACGGATGCGCAAAAAGAGGCGGTAGAGAGTGCACTTACGGCTGCCGGTTTTTCCGAAAAATACCGGAAACTGCCCCAAAAGGCGGATACGGAGCTGACGCGGGAATTTGACGAAAAGGGCATCAATCTCTCCGGTGGAGAGGGGCAGAAAATCGCGATTGCGCGCGCTTTTGCCAAAAACAGCGACATCCTGATTTTGGATGAACCCTCCAGCGCACTCGATCCGATTGCGGAATATGAACTCAATAAAACGATTGAAGCGGCGGCAAAAGACCGCACGGTAATCTTTATTTCACACCGACTTTCAACGACGAGAATGGCGGATCGGATTTACCTGTTCGATGGGGGAAAAATCACGGAACAGGGCAGCCATGAGGAACTGATGAAACAGGACGGAATATATGCGAAAATGTTCCGTGTGCAGGCGAAGAAATATCAGGGATGAAGAAAAACTTTCCTGGTTGCTTGATGAATCCATGGTGTGGAATTGTCGTTCTTTCCGAACTGAGATATAATGAGCGCAAGTGAGTCAACATGCTTGCATAACGGCTTCAATCCAAGACAATAGAAGGAGGGTTTTATTATGGCAGGAAAAATCGTCGGACTGATATCGTGTCTTTTATGTGCGATTCCGTTTTTGATCATAGGGATTTTCGAAAGAAACAGCAGAGAACCCATCACTTTCTGGAGTGGAGATAAAACGTTAAAATCGAAGGCAAAAGATGTAATAGCTTACAATCTGGAAATGGGGATGCTGTATCAAAAGTGCGCGTTCGCATTTATGCTTTCCGGAATCTGCTGCCTGATTTCGTTAGGCTTTGGGATTGTGATGCTTGTTTTGGACTGCACGGCAGGGGTTTATCTGATGTACCGAAGCTATAAAAGAATTCTGGAACGGAATTCGTAATTGACAGCGCCTGCAAATAAGCGATGGCTCAAATACATGACCGCCAATACGATGCATACCTGCGCAATGAGGGGCGAAATGATATTTTGGCATATGGGATTGCATTTTATAAAAAGAGATGCAAGGTTGTCGTGGAAAAAATGAAATAGATCGGAATTGTCAGATCCTAAAACCGTCCGGTCCGGTGAAAATCAGACGAAAATAGAGAGCGCCCGCTTACGCTGTGTTTTTCACAGAATAAGCGGGCGTTTTTGAAATGTCGCTGTCGCAGCGTAAGGCAGCGTTTCAAAAGCTGTTTCCAAAGAACCTCAATCCCTGTAAAGAACCGGGCTGACGCAGAGCAGTCCTTCGATTGCAGGAAGTGCGTCGATTTCTTTCAGCTGCCCGGCAGCAGAGCTGGCATCCGCAGTATTGCTGCAGGATGTCGAAGCTGCGGCAGCGTTGACGCAGGAATCCGAGGCAGCTTCGTACAGCAGCGGAATAATCGGATCGGTTCCGGAGAGCTGGTTGAGGGAAACGCGTACCGGTTTGTCGAGCGAAACGCTCGTTGTGAATGTTTTGTCTTTTCCTTTTAAAACGACCTGAGCTGTTTTTGGAACAGAAAATCCGGGCTTATGGGCATCTGTAAACGTCAGAAGCAATTCGTTTGTTTCCGGGAGAACCTCCGTCAGCAGCAGAGCGCCTTTGGAAACCCAGGTGCGGTGCGTGTGAATGGCGGTATCGAGCTCGGAAGCGATGTTGCCGCCGTTTTTGCCCTCGATGTAGGTTGCATAGCAGCCTGCCAGCTTCGCACGGTTGTGTAAGTCCATGCCGCTGGTTGCGGTGATTTGATAGCCTGAAAAAATCAGGGACATCCAGAGATTCGTGCCGCGTTCATTTACTTCGTGGAGCGGTTCCGGATTGTTGAAAATCTCGATAAAGTCAACCTTTGAGTAGTCCGAGATGGTCATTTCAAAGCGGCAGCCGCGGGCAAAAGGATCGCCATAGGAAAAGGGATGGGCGATACCGACGAGCGCGCCCTTTTTTCGGGTGGCTTCGAACAAAAGTTCGGGACGGTGCTGGTCGATCGAGTTCCAGGGAACATATTTTGCGAGGTTTAAGCAGAGGATATGCCCGAAATAAGTCGTATATTCCATGCCGCGGATCAGGCTGATCGGATAATGCTTTTCTTCCAGCAACTGTTCGATCTTTTTCTGACCGGAGGTGGTGTTGTGGTCGGTGATGGCGAACGCATCGACATGGTCGGCTGCCAGATATTCCGTCAGCTCCTGACAGGTTAAGCTGCCGTCGGATTCGACCGTGTGGTTGTGCAGCTCAAGGCGTTTGAAGCGGGTGGATGCAGTGACGGTATTACCAGCAGAAGAACTGCCAGTGGTGCTCGAATCGCCAGCCGCGGCAGCAGAGCCAGCGCCGGAGACGCCCGAATCGCCAGCCGTGGCAACAGAGCCAGCGCCGGAGACGCTCGAATCGCCAGCCATGGCAGCAGAGCCAGCGCCGGAGACGTCCGAACTGCCAGCCGTGGCAACAGCGGAGGCAGGAGCACTCTCAGCGTCGCACGAGTTGTCAGCGCTCCCGGCAGCATTCGAAGCCCCCGCATTTCCCGCTGCAGTCTTTACCGTATCCATTAGATTAAAGTTCGGTGCGATTACACCATGTCCGACCGGATGTCCGGAAACGGTCAGCGTGTACTGCGTGTTGTCCAGCAGCACGTTGAAAACAAGGACGGTCACTTTTAAAACGCCGGAAAAGGTGTCCTGTGCCAGACAGCCGTCGCTTGTGAATTCTTTTGTGTATAACATGTGGCGGTCCGTCAGCTGGCGGTGGATGCAGCCGATGAAATCGTCGTTTAATTCCGCCATTGTGTGAATTTCTGTTTTCATTTCGTGCAGAATGGTCTGCCTGAACTCCTCGACGGGATAGGTCGGGGCGTTGTATTTTGCAGTGCAGAGCGTCTGAAGTCTGTCAATGAGCTCAGGCGTAACGTCGCTTTCACTGTAGAGCCGCTTGTCAAAGCTAAAATGAATGTCCAGCTCGTCATAGACCTGATCGAGGCTGATGGTGTAGGTGATCTGTCCTACAAAGCCTGCGTCCAGCATGCCGCCGACGCGGTAAATTTGTTGATAATTCTGATCGGTTGTCATACGTTCCTCTCCAAAATGTATAGTTGCAGTCAGACGCTTCCAAGACAGATGCGGAAGCGTGTCAGCTCGGCGCTTAGCGCAGCGGAATCACCATGTTCCAGGTTCTGGAAAACTGGTAGGGTGCAGGACCTTCCCCGGTTGCCAGAAACAGATGCGTGGGATGGTTATTTTCATCAAGCAAAAAGTAAGGGCGTTCGCAGTTTGCCTGATCGGTCTGTCTGCCATCGGACCAGGTAACGTGGCGGGAGTAAACGACAGGATTTTCGGCGAATTCCCAGTGAATGCAGTCGGCGCTTTCAGCGTACAGGCCTGCACCCCAGATACCGCTGATGCCGGGACCTCCGTTTTTGAAGTCGTCTTTGATCAGCAGGCGGAATTTTCCGTCCTCGTACCACAGGTACGGATCTTCCAGATGGATATTCGGGTCCTCGAAATTAAAAATCGGGTCGTCCAAAATCCGTTCAAACGGACCATCCGGGCGGGGCGCTTTTGCGACACCGATTTTTAACGGACCGTCTGCGAAGGAACGCGATTTGTAGAGCATGTAAGTCGTGCCGTCGGGCTGGATCGCGACGGCAGGATTGGTCGTTGCAGTGCAATCCCAGTGGGAGCAGTCTCTGGGAGAAATCAGCGGCTCATCGCATCGCGTCCATGGACCAAAAACAGACGGTGCGGTTGCAAGACCGATTCGTTTGCGGTTCCAGACCTCGGTAAAACGCGAGCTGTCCACTTCGTCACCGGGACCGGGAATCGGACCGCCGAAGGTCGTTCCCATATAATAAAGGTAGTAGGTTTGGTTCCATTTGCGGATGTACGGATTGTGCACGTTCATGCCGTCAAAAAAAGTGCGTCCCCGGCGTCCGAGCACGACCTCCTGAAAGGTATAGGGACCTTCCGGATTTTTGCTGGAAGCCCGGACGATTTCGCAGTTAAACAGCCAGTTTGCACCAAAGCCGAGATCTTTCGGCCAACGGGACGCAAACATGTGATAGGCTCCGTCTTCCCCCTGTACGACGGAGCCGCACCAGATCCAATAGTCCGGGTCGGAATAACCGCCGCCGACCGGAGCCGGCAAAAGCGCGTTCTGATAAGGATTCTGTACCATATTCTTTTTTATAAAACCTCCCATTGAAATTCTGAATAATCTGTCCGGGTTTGACAGAAGTTTGAACCCGGCTTTTCTTTAGCGTATAGAGAATTTTTGGAAAAGTCAAGGGATCTGTGAAATGTCCAGTCGCAGGAGTAGAATTGTGCATTTTCTGACCAAAAAGAACCTGATAAAATGCGAACATGAGAAGAGTTGGAATCAGGAGGGGTATCGATGAGACTGGAACGGTTTTATGAAAATACAGAAATTTTGCACGTCAATACAGAGCCGGACAGATGTTATTATCTGCCGTGCGATGCAGCTGGAAATTCCGAGCAGATTCTGTTAAACGGAGTCTGGAGTTTTCAGTATTTTCCGTCGGTTGCAGAGGCGGAGGACTTTCTGCGTTCGGAATTTGATCCGAAAAAAATGGATAAAATCCCGGTTCCGTCCTGCTGGCAGTTTCACGGATACGATCGCCATCAGTATGTAAATCTGTTTTATCCGATTCCGTACGATCCGCCATATGTCCCGTTCGACAATCCGTGCGGCCTGTATCGCAGAACCTTTGCGGCAGAAAATCTGAAAAAAGACGAGCGCGTGTACCTGGATTTTGAAGGGGTGGATTCGTGCTTTTATGTGTGGATCAACAAGGCGTTTGTGGGCTACAGTCAGGTTTCCCATGCGACGTCAGAGTTTGACGTCACGGAGTATCTGTCGGATGGCGAAAATGAGATGTATGTGCTCGTTTTAAAATGGTGCGACGGGACATACTGCGAGGATCAGGACAAGCTGCGTATGTCCGGGATTTTCCGAGATGTCTATCTGCTGCGCCGTCCCAAAGATCATATCCGGGATTTCACCATTCGCACATCGTATGAAGAAGCAGTCGGAAAAATCTGCGTCAGAACGGAAAAAAGCGGCACCTGCACGGTAAAGGCGACCTTAAAGGACAGGGACAGGGTGATCGGGGAACAGACCGGGGAATCCATTTGTTTTACGGTAGAACAGCCAGTTTTGTGGAATGCGGAGGAGCCGTATCTTTATACGCTGGAACTGGAAACAGAGCGGGAAAAAATCGTGCAGAAAATCGGAATCCGGACGGTCGAAATCGTTGACAGAAAGCTGTTGATCAATGGAACATCGGTGAAGCTAAAGGGCGTCAACCGGCATGACAGTAACCCGTATCATGGGGCGGCGGTCACGAAGGAGGATGCGCTGACCGATCTGCGGCTGATGAAGGAGCACAATGTCAATGCGATCCGGACGAGTCATTATCCGAATGCACCGTGGTTTTCCGAACTTTGCGACGAGTATGGATTTTATCTGATCAGCGAGTCCGATATGGAATCGCACGGCTGCGGCGAGGTGTACTCGGAGGAGGATAAAGACTGGGTTTCCCAGATTGCGAAAGCATCCGGGTTTGCGAAAGCGATTCTGGACCGGGTACAGAAAAATGTGATCCGTGACAAGAACCGGACGTGCATTTTATTCTGGTCCCTGGGCAATGAGAGTGGATATGGTCCGAATATGATCGAAGCGGCAAAATGGGTGAAGGCTTATGATCCAACGCGGCTGATTCATTATGAAGGCTGTACCTGGCAGGACTGGCAGAAGCAGGATTTATCCGTGCTGGATGTGACGAGCCGGATGTATGCGCCGCTTGACTGGATTCAGAATTATTGTGAAAACGGGGAAAATAAAAAGCCGTTTCTGCACTGCGAATGCTGTCATGCGATGGGCAACGGCCCAGGGGATCTGGAAGAAAATTTCGCGCAGCTGTATCAGTACGAAAATTACTGCGGGGCGTTTATCTGGGAATGGTGTGACCATGCAGTTTATGCTGGAAAAACGCCGGATGGAAAAGAAAAATTTCTGTACGGAGGAGATTTCGGGGATTATCCGAACGATAAAAATTTCTGTATGGACGGGCTGGTGTATCCGGACCGCAGATCACATACGGGACTGCTGGAATTAAAAAATGTCCTGCGTCCGGTGCGTGTGACCGGTTATGACCGCCGGACAGGCGCGCTGGAGCTTCGAAACATGCTGGACTTTACAGACGCAGAGGATGCGCTTGAAATTCACTATCTCTGGAAGCAGGAAGAAAATGTGCTGGAAGAGGGGATGATTTCTGAGTTTCATCTGCCGCCGCATCGAACGATGCGGGTGATGATCCCGCCGCTGCAGACAGTGACCGGCGCAGACGAAACTGTCCTGACCATAGAGCTGATTCAGAAAAAAGACGCGCCGCTGACCAAAGCGGGACATCTGCTGGGCTTCGACCAGATAGTCCTTGCGGCGAACGCTGATGCTGTCACACAGGAGCTTTCGCTCACGGAATCCGTCGCGCTGTCCCTGATCTCCTGTACGGAAACGGAGACAGAATACTGCTTCGCCGCAGAGCATTTTACCTGCCGCGTCTCCAAACGGACAGGTACGGTTGTTTCTTTTATAAAAGACGGGACAGAGTATTTAAAACAGCCGATGGTGTTTGATATTTACCGCGCGCCGACGGACAACGACGGCAATATTTCGGAAAAATGGAAGGAAGCCCAGCTGCATCATGCGATGGTACGGGTATATGAAAGCAGCGCATGGCAGCGTCAGGATGGCTGGAGTGTGCGGATGTATTTTTCGATGGCTGGCGTTTCCAGACAGAAATTTTTTGAAGGAAATGTAGAGTGGAAGATCGGAAACGACGGAAGCCTCGGCTGGTATGTCGAGGGCGGAATCGACCAGACCTTTCCGTTTTTACCGCGGTTTGGACTGCGCTTTGGTGTGGACAGAAGCTGGAATCAGGTATCCTATTATGGCTATGGTCCGCAGGAGAGTTACTGTGACAAGCACCGCGGCAGCAGACTTGACGTGTTCACGCAGACAGTAGAGGAAATGCACGAGGATTATCTGAAGCCGCAGGAAAATGGAAACCATTTCGGAACGCGGTGGGTGCACCTGGAGCAGATGCCTGACGTCGGTTTCACCTCCCGTGGGGCGCAGCCGTTTGAATTTGGCATCTCCGAATACACACGGGAGGAGCTGGAGAGAAAGAAGCACGCGTTCGAGCTGGAAAAGTCGGATTTCCTGACGGTGTACTTTAATGATATGGTCAGCGGCGTCGGTTCTGCCAGCTGCGGACCGGAGCTGGCAGAGAAGTACCAGATGAAGAAAGCGCACTTCATCTGGCAGATGGAGCTTCGATGGGCGTGACCCTAAATCGTAGAAATGTCCATTGTACAGTGTGGAAATGTCCATTGTCGGAAATTTATACAATTTTTATAATAATTTCATCAGATGACGGGAGGTGAAGAAACCTGTGAAAACAAAGAGCCTGGCATCCCGAAAAGGGAAACCGTCCGGGAATGCGTCAATCGGAGTACGACTGATGCGGTACTGGCCGTTGTATGTCATGCTGCTTCCATGTATCGTCTACTACGCACTGATCTGCTATGTGCCGATGGCTGGTTCCGTTCTGGCATTTAAGGATTATTCCTTTAAGAAGGGAATCTGGGGAAGCCCGTGGGTTGGTTTTGATTATTTCAAAACGTTCTTCAAGAGCTACGATGCAGGACGACTGATCCGCAACACGCTTGCGATCGGTATTATCAAGTGCATTCTGGAATTTCCGTTCGCAATCATTCTGGCACTTTTGTTAAATGAGCTGCGCAACATGAAGTTCAAGAAAATTTCTCAGACGATTACCTATCTGCCGCACTTTTTATCATCGGTTATCATCGTGACGATGCTTCAGAAAATTCTGGCACCGAATACTGGTATCTTAAACCAGGCGATTGCAGCGCTGGGCGGAGACGGAAGCACATTCTTTTTGATGGATGCAAAGTATTTTTACCGGATTTTGTTTTCCATGGATCTGTGGAAAAACATCGGATGGGATTCCATCATGTATCTGGCTGCAATCAGCAGCGTAGACCCGACGCTTTACGAAGCCGCTGAAATGGATGGTTGCGGAAAGCTCAAGAAAATGTGGCACATCACATTGCCCGGAATCAGAGGAACGATCGGTATCCTGTTCATTATGGGAATCGGCGGACTGCTTTCCTCCGGTGTCGATCAGGTATGGCTGCTGCGTACACCCGGCAACATGTCGATTGCAGATACATTGGATATTTACGTTCTGCGTGTCGGCTTGCAGGGAGGACAGTTCGGTTATGCGACGGCAATTGGTCTGATACAGGGGCTGGTTGGACTGGTACTGGTTGTAGCGTGCAACAAGATCTGTAAAAAGATGACGGAAGTAAGCCTGTGGTAAACAGGATACATAAAAAGGAAGAAAGGAAGAAACCAAATGAAAAAGAGATGGATCAGAAATCTGCTCGCAGCTGGTCTGGCAGGAAGCATGGTAGTTGGCAGCTTGGCAGGATGCGGCAGCAGCACAGACAGCGCATCGACGAGCAACAGCAAAACGTCTTCGGATGCGGCAACAGAGGACACGTCTGACAAGCCTGATACCTGGATTGCTGACCGTACCATCACCGTACAGGCATATGTAGATGATATCGGCAACACACTTCCCGATGATTTTTCCAGCACTGAGGTTGGGAAAAAGATCAAAGAGCTGACCGGCATCACGCTGGATATCAAATATACCCCTGGCGACAGTGACCAGAAGGTTATGGCTTCCCAGCTGGCTGCAGGAACCATTCCGGACGTTATCGTTTCCTATCTGGATAACTCGACCAGACCGGAGTTCCCGCTTTTGTTAAAGGCTGCAAAAGAAGGCATGTTCGCAGATGTTTCCGAGTATATGAAAAACTCGGAAGTTTACTCCAAGTATTATGAAGATGGCTTCTTACCGGATGACTCTTACAAGAATGTAACCTTCCGGGATGATCTGGATGGCGTTTATCTGTGGCAGATGAATGTGGCAGAAACCGACAAGACTCTGGAATGGATTCCGGAGGGAGAATATGTCGGCGGTCTGTGGATTCAGAAGTCTATCGCTGATGATCTTGGTATCGACGTAACACAGATCAGAACAGCGGATGATTTTTACGACCTGCTTGTTAAGATCAAAGAAGGCGGTTACAAAGACGACAACGGCAACGATGTTTACCCGCTCGGGCCGAAATACTGGGGCGGCTCTATGGACACTATTGAGTACATCTGCCCTGGCTTAAAATGGGGTGTCAGCGATGATTACAACATCGACGAGGACGGCAATGTCAGACATGAGGCGGAAAAAGATTCCATCTATGATGAAATCGACTATGTTAGAAAACTGTTAAACGAGGGTCTGATGAACCCTGAGTTCTTCACCATGGATTCCACACGTGCAGAAGAAGTTTCCAGAAACCACAACTCTGCAATCATCGCAGACGTACATAACTATCAGGATATCATTTATGGAAACGATGACTGGATTCCGCTTGGACCGTTAAACGATATCTCCGGCGATAACAAGAAGGTAACCCACGGCAAGACCGCATACGGCTGTATGGCGATTTCTGCAGATGCAGAAAACCCGGAAGAAATCTTCAAGTTCTTCGACTGGCTGAGCACCTATGACGGACAGCTTCTGGCACAGTACGGTGTAGAAGGCGTCAGCTACAACATGGTAGACGGTAATCCTGTTCTGACCGATGAAGCTCTGGAAAAAGTAAACAACAATGATACAGATTACATGATCAACCAGATCGGCGCTGCATTTGGCGGTATCGGTAACTGCTTCTTATCCTTCTGTGTTACCAACACAGATAATACCAAGAACTTCGGGGAGTCCCGTCCCGGTGCAGCAGCAGGCACAACTTATGCAAGAAGCGTAGAACTGGCAACAGAGTATCCGAGAGAGAAAAAGCTGGTTCCCGGCTTAAATGCAACTGCTTACATGTCCGCAGACGAATTGGCAGCAGTAAAGACCCAGATGGATCTGTTAAACTGGGATGAGGTGCTGACACAGTGCTTCTTTGCAAAGGATGACGCAGAAGTAAAGACAATTATCGAATCTTTCCGTGCACAGTTAAAGGCTGCAGGCGTAGAACAGTTTGAAGACTATGTTGCAAATATCTATAAGGAAGATCCGGATGCGGTAAACTTCTACGACTAAAAAGGAATTAGAATCAAAAGCGCCTGCAGGTTTTACAGCCTGCAGGCAAAAAGGAGACAGACGCTATGAAGCAGATCGAGGTCAGGCGGGAAAACAAAATAAAAAGAAACGCGGGAGAACAGATCTTGCAGGCAATTATTTATCTGATTATTATTCTGCTGTGTCTGGCGATTTTGCTTCCGTGTCTGAATGTTCTGGTTTTGTCTTTTAATGATGGAAAAGATGCGGCGCGGGGCGGAATCTGGTTCTGGCCCAGACAGCTTACGCTGGATAATTTCCGCGAAGTATTCAAAGACGGCAGTATTATGGGAGCATATGGAATCAGTATTGCGAGAACTGTTATCGGTACATTCTTAAGCCTTATGGTGACAACCCTTGCGGGTTATGCACTCAAGCAGAAGGATCTGCCGGGCAGAACCGTCCTTACGATGCTGATTACATTCACCATGCTATTTGACGGTGGGATGATTCCGAAATATATCCAGTACAAAAACCTGCATCTGCTCAATTCTTTCTGGGTTTACGTTGTACCGAGTTTGGTGAGCGTAACCTACCTGCTGATGGTGAGAACCTTCTTTGAGGGAATTCCGGACAGCCTGGAGGAATCGGCGAAGCTGGATGGCTGCGGATTTTTCAAAATCTATACTAAAATCATGATGCCGCTAAGCAAGCCGGTTATCGCGGTTGTCGGGCTTTATACGGCAGTCAACCACTGGAACGACTGGTTTTCTGGTGCGTTCTACATGAGCGATACTGCGAAGTGGCCGGTACAGACCGTGCTGCAGAACATGTTGACCAAAGCGATGAACGCACAGCAGAACGTAGAGACAGTCGCTCAGGCGCTGGCTCAGAACGCGGCAACGACAACCTCTGATTCGCTGAAAATGGCGGCAGTCGTTGTAACTACCGTACCGATTCTGTGTGTATATCCGTTTATTCAGAAATATTTTGCACAGGGTTCCATGATCGGGGCAGTAAAGGAATGAGAATAAAGGGATAAATACACCCCTAAATTGCGTCGCTGCGTAGTTGATGAAATCGGAAAAGACATGCCCGGGATTTGGCGCATGTCTTTTTTATCGCATGACACGATAAAACCACTCTGTGAGGATCGTATTTTGATTTCCTACGGACTTTATGGTATGCTGAAAAAGAATGAAAAAACGAAAGATGGAGGGGACTATGAAGGGAAAAAAATGGGACGTCTATGTTTACGGCGATGTAAATATAGACCTTGTTGTTCCGGGCGTTTCCAGTCTGCCAAAGCCCGGGCAGGAGGATGAAGTGCCGGTTATGGATACCTATGTAGGCGGCGGCGCGGCGCTGTTTGCGCTCGGCATTGGAAAGCTCGGTCTGCATCCGGTATTTCAGGGAGAGGTCGGGGACGATTGCTACGGGGAGTTGATCCGCAAAGAATTTGCCGCAAAAAATATCGACGACAGTCTGCTTGGGACGAGCAGGACGGAAAAAACCGGTATTTCGATCAGTTTTACCAATGAAAAGGATCGGTCGTTTCTGACGTATCGCGGCACGAACGCGGGAATTTCCATCGACAAGGTGGATATCGAGGGCGTGAAAAACGCTTCGCATATTCATATGACAGGCTATGAGGGAAGCAAAAACCACGCGGCGTATCTTTCTTTGTTAAAACGCGTCAAAGCAGAGACAGAAGCGACTGTCTCGTTCGATCTGGGCTGGGATCCAACCGGGGAATGGAATCCTCAGATCAAGGAGCTGTTTCCGTATATCGACGTGCTGTTCATGAACGAGACGGAAGCGATTCACTATGGCAGGACGAAGACCGCACAGGAAGCGGCACGAGAGTTTGCGAAGGATTGCGACAGGGTGGTCATCAAGCTTGGCAGCAGCGGTTCTCTTGCAATCGAAAACGGAAAAGAGGTCTTTCTCCCGGCGTACCGGGTAAAGGCTGTGGATACGACTGGCGCAGGGGATTCGTTTAATGCGGGCTTCGTATACGGATTTCTGACCGGAAAAGGTCTGGAAGAATGTCTGGCCTGCGGCAATGCCTGCGGCGCGTTAAACGTGACAGCGTACGGCGGCAACACCGGATTTCCGGACAAAGAGGGACTGAAGGAATTTATGGAAAAAAAGAAAGTGGAGGAAACAAAATGAAAATCGCAGTCATCGGGGGAGCAGGCGTCAGAACCGTCATTTTTATCAACGGCCTGCTGGCAAGATACAAGGCACTTCATATTGACGAGGTAGCGCTCTATGACATCAATCAGGAGAAACAGCAGATCATCACAAAGCTGTGCCGCCATGTGGTAAACAGAAATCACAAGGATCTGATTGTAACGGAATCTGCGGATGTGCGTAAGGTATTGCAGGACGCGGATTATGTGGTAACAACGCTGCGCGTCGGCGGCGACCATTCCCGTGTGATGGATGAGACAATCGCTTTAAACGCAGGTGTAATCGGCCAGGAAACGACCGGTGTCGGTGGATTTTCGATGGCAGTGCGCACGATTCCGATTTTGCTGGAGTACTGCAGGCTGATTAATGAAATTGCTCCGAATGCCTGGATTTTCAACTTTACCAATCCGTCCGGTCTGGTGACACAGGCACTTAAGAGTGCAGGCTATGAAAAAGTGATCGGCATCTGCGATGCGCCAAGCAGCACGAAGTTCAGGATGGCTGCAAAGCTTGGCGTGGAGGAAAAAGATCTGTATGTGGAATTCTTCGGTTTAAATCACCTTTCCTGGATTCGCAGCGTGAAGGTCAAAGGCGAGGAAATTCTGCCGAAACTTCTTGCTGACGATGAATTTTTAAAGAGCATTCAGGAATTTTCCATGTTCGATCCCGATTTGTTGCGGATGATCGGATTTTTGCCGAATGAATATCTCTACTACTATTATCATCGGGAAAAAGCGCTAGCCAATATCTTAAAGTCCGGCGCGACCAGAGGTCAGACGATCGAGCAGGTCAACAAGCAGATGATGGAAGAGTTGAAGGCGATGGATATGGACGCCGATCCCGAAGGCGCACTGCAGATTTTCCTGTACTATATGCAGGTTCGTGAGAATTCCTACATGAGTATCGAATCCGGTCTTGCAAAGCGCCCGCTTCTGGAAAAGGGGCAGCTGGAAGTGCCTGATGGCATGGGATATGCAGGCGTTATGCTTGACTGCATCGAGGGACTGCAGAGTAAGGACGGACGCGATCTGGTGCTTTCCGTAGAAAATCAGGGCAGTATCCCCGGTCTTGAGGATCGTGATGTGGTGGAGGTTACCTGTCATGTGGATGAAACCGGGATTCATCCGGTGAGGGTGGAGGAAGTTCCGGAGCACTGCTATCTGCTGATGCGTCTGATTAAGATGTACGAAAAGGAAACAGTAGAGGCGGTACAGGAACAGTCCGAGGAAAAAGCGGTCCAGGCGCTGATGCTGCATCCGCTGATCAATTCCTATTCTCTGGCCAAAGAACTTGTTGCAGCTTACAGCCAGGCATACGGCGGACTATTCCATAAGGCATAAGGATGCGTGAAAAGGGGACAAGGATGAAGACACAATACGGGATATGCCCGATCGAGGAGTGCCGGAGCGTCAAAGTGACCGGCACGGGAATAGAGAACGACTGCTGTAGGACAGTTTCTTTTGAAAAAAAGAGTGAAGCGCAGAAGATCCGCGCCATCCGGGAATATTTTATGGAAATTGGAATGCAGCGTGTCGGTGCTGTGGACATTTGTCTGGAAACAGACGACGATGGCAAAGCGGCGGATTTGACTGGGCTGATCGTAAATGCGCTGTACCAGGGCGCATACCGATTTTCCAAAACAGCCGTCCGTAGATGGGAAGCGGGCGCAGCCTTTGCACGCCGCGATAGCCTGACGGACTTTGGAGATCTGGAGATCTGGATTCACGGCGGGGTGGCGGATGCTGCTGGCGTTGATGCAGCAAATTACGTGTACACCGCCGATGTAGTTGACGTTGACGCCGTGAATTGCGCGGAGACCAATCCGGTGAACCTGCCTGCTGTAGATATCGTTATCGCAGCTGCAATTGATTGCGCCGTGCAGTTCGCAACCTGCGTCGGCTATGCGCGGACCCTCGGCAACTTGCCGTACAACCTGCTAAACATCGAAGAGATGGTAGCGTATGCACAGGCGATTTCCGAAAAATACGGCATCCGTTTCCATGCGTACCGGGAGGCAGAATTAAAGGAGCTTGGATGCAACGCAATTCTGGCGGTCAATCAGGGCAGCAGTGAGGAAGCAGCACTCGTCGTGATGGAATACGAGCCGAGACCGGGAGATGAGAAGACCGCGCTGGTCGGCAAGGGACTGATGTTCGATGCGGGCGGCTATCATTTAAAATCCATGAAAGATATGGAAGGAATGCAGTACGATATGTGCGGCGCTGCAAACCTGATGGAGATTCTGGAAATTTCCGCTGCTGGCGGATTACAGAAAAATTTGGTCGGCGTATTTCCGCTTGCTGCCAACCTGATCGGTCCGAGCGCAAGCAGGATGGGAGATATCATCGAAACCCTGTCCGGCAAGACGGTGGAAATTTACAATACAGATGCGGAAGGACGTCTGGTTCTGTGCGATTCTCTGACAATGGCGCAGAAACTCGGCGCAAAGTGTGTGATCGACCTTGCGACGCTGACCTATTCCTGCCACGCGGCACTTGGCGACCTGACTGCTGGACTGTTCTGCAATGACGATGCGTTGTGCAAAGAGATCGAAGACGCGATGGCGCAGAGCGGAGAACGCTGCTGGCGGATGCCGTTAGACGACTGCTATCGCGATGAAATTTTGTGGTCCGCAATCGCTGACCTCGCCAACTATGCGCCGGGAAGACCGGGAGCAGGACCGATCGCAGCGGCATATCTGCATGAGTTTATCGAAGATGGAACGCAGTGGGTGCATCTGGACGTTGTAGGACCGGCGGTGCAGAGAAAATCCGGCAAGCATTTGGCAAAGGGCGCGACTGGCGTTTGTATGGCGGGGGTGTGTCGGTTCCTGGCACAGGAATAAAAGACTGGCATTTGCACCGCGCGTCGCAGGATTATCTATTGGAAGAGGGGAAATATGAGGTTCGATTTTGACGGAAAAATAGAAAAAGAAGTGCTGGAAAACTACCTGTCCCGCTGTGCGACAGCGGCAGGGCTGTATCAGAGCGAAACGCTTTCCGACGATCTGCGTGTGATCAAAAAACTCGGAATCAAGTTTCTGGGCAGGGCGTCCGGTATCTGGTATATGACGGAAAACGATGAGGAACATTTTGAACGTTCCAGAAAGTTGGCGGAACGGGTGCATGAGCTCGACCCGGAGATCATTCTGCAGGCGTGCGTGTTTGAGATGATTACGCAGGGCATCGAGCAGGTGGAAATTCCGCTGTATGTGCTGCGCGCATTTGGACAGAAGGAAGAAAAGCGATGTTTCAGGCTGCAGGATACACTTTTTGTGGATCGACCGGAGGGCTTTATTCATGAAAACAGCGATCCGGCGAAAAACGGCGGCATTCCCGATCTTTCCCGGTTAGAGGCGCAGATGTGGTTTTATTACCGTGCGACGCGCTATATCGACTGCGGCTATGAAGCATTGCACATGGGACAGATTCATCTTTATACAGCAAATGATTTTGGCATGGAGCAGACGCGGGATCTGTTTGTAAAGATCAGACGCTATGCGAGAGAGCACGGCAGAAGACATCTGGTGCTGATGGATGCGCATACGCATGGCGTAAATGTAAACGGAAAACTGTTATTTGATTATCATGCAATGCCGTTTACCCGCGCTGCGCTTCTGGAACGCAAGGGCACGAAGCTCGTGCTGGTTCGGGAGGGCTACAGTGAAGGCGGTGAGAATCCAAATGGCTGGAGTGCACCCGTGATGCCGTACCTGATGGAATATGACAACTGGGGCGGCAAAGTAGTCGGACACCCGGAAAATCTGACAAGAGAAGAGCTTGCAGGCAGTGACTGGTGGGGCTATGACCAGATCGGCTGGTTTGCGAATCAGTCCGAGGAAGAGAGGAACCATTTCCTGGAATACACTTACTGCTGGACGGAAATCAACAATCGCAACGCATATTTCGAAATTCCGCTGCGTCGGATGCTGAGCGATGCGGCTGTTGTGATGGACAGCGCAATAGACGGCAAAAAGGGACTGCAGGAAACCTATCAGTTGAACAATCCTTCGATGGACTGCCCGTTTGGATTCGGACAGGAGGATATTGTAGCTGACTTATGGCAGAGAGGACACAAGCTGCGGGAGCTTGCAGGGAATCCGGAGCATCTGATTCGTTTCGGTGCGCAGGAGGAATACGATCCCGAGACCGGAATGAAGCTTCCGGAGGAAATCGTCGTATACGGTAGCTTTCAGCCGTCCGTCGGCGCGATGAAAAACGATTCCAACAGCAGCATGACGAGAATGTATTATGTCGGCGACAATACCTGGAAGCTTTCGGTTGTGATTCCATATGCGGGGACCTATGACTATGCGGTTTCAACCTATGGAACGTTGTCTGCAACCTATTGCAGGGATCGTTTCCCAAGAAGCGGCTCTTCGAATAAAGCATATTTTACGACACCGAAGGACAACTGCGTTGTGATGTTCGAGTTCCGGTTCCACAAGCCGCAGGTAAAGGCAACTGTGCTGTACTGGGACGAGACGGGGCACGAATGGCGCGTGTGAACTGTAATAGACCCGCCGCGTGCGAAGCACCGCGTGGCAGATCAACCCGTGCGTACCGTATAACAAAAAAATCAGGAGGACGCCTGTGAGACTTCGTAAGCTGTATGAGCATCCCATTTTTATCCAACTCGTTGTATTTACCGTGCTGATTGGTATCGTTCCGCTTATTTTGATCAGCGGTTTTGTATTTTATAAAATGGCGGACATGGCGCGGGAAGAGGTTATGGATTCTCACGAGCAGGTCATTTTGCAGTATACAGACGGCGTGGAGGAAAAGCTGCGCCAGTACCAGGAGAGCGTTATTCAGATTGCGAACAATACGATTATTCTGAAAACATTGCAGCAGGAGGATTCAGACGCCTATACGCGCGGCAGGAGAGTCAGCGAGGAAGTTGTCAAATCACTCCTGCTGGAACGAAAAACCGAGATCAACAGCTGCATGGTCTATTCTGCGCTCGCCCAAAACCCGATCTACGGACAGCGCGCGAGCATGTTAAAAGAGGCGGCGCGCGAGGGCTGGTTTCAGAAGAAAAATGCGACGCAGGACGGTTGGTATCTGTATTTTGCGACCGGGCAGCAGGAAAATCTGATGGCGATCGTCAAGACGATCCGGAATATCGACGTCAACAGCTATAGGACAGAGGATATCGGCATTGTAAAGCTGGATTTAAATATCGCCCGTCTGTTCGCACCTGCAAAACAGGAAAAGAACACCAGTTTTCAGCTGATTTTATGCGATTCTGCAAACGACATTCTTTACAGCTCGCTTTCCGACGGGGGCGTCAACGCAGAGCAGATTTTGTCTGCTGTGGATGAACAGAATACGAAAACGAATGGCGGTCAGACAGAGAAAACAGAAGTTAGTACGAGACGGAAAAAGTATGACGACGTGACGGCAGTCGGTTCGTATCTGGTACAGGAGCGAAGGATTCAGGATTACGGACTTCGCCTGTTGTTTTTGTTTGAAAATAACGAAATGAGCCAGAAGCGCGGTGAAGTGATTCGCTGGATTTTGCCGTGGATTTTGGTGTTGCTGATTGTCATTGTGCTGGGCGCGTTTGTCTATACCCGGAATTTCTCCGCGCGTGTGGAACGCCTGCTGCAGAAATTCCGCTATGCGGAGACGGGCGATCTAACCGTGCAGGAACCGATTTCGGGAACAGATGAAATCGCAGCGCTCGACCGGCAGTTTTCCCAGTTGTTGAAGCAGCTCGACCGTCTGATCCAGAAAAACTATATCCAGCGTCTGGAAAATAAGGAAACAGAGTTGAAAAACCTGCAGCTGCAGATCAACCCGCATTTTTTGTATAATACACTGGAAACGATGAGCTCAATCGCCGCGGTTAATCAAGTTTTTCTGATTTGCGACATGTGCGGCAAGCTGGGCGAAATCTTTCGCTACAGCCTCGGAAGCAGCGACAGCGAGTTCGTTACGGTCAGCCAGGAGCTGCACCATACAGAAAACTATGTGTTCATCCAGAAAATCCGCTATGGTAACCAGTTTGAGGTCTACTACAGCGTGGATGACGGGCTGGACAAAAAGCTGATTCCGCGCTTTATCCTGCAGCCAATTGTGGAAAACGCAATTGTGCACGGCATGGAAAGGATGACGACGCAGGGAACGCTGGAAATTTCCGTGACGCAGAAAGAAGAAAATTTGCTCATTAAGATCGAGGATGACGGCGTCGGGATGGATCAGGAGCAGCTGCAGGAGTTGTGTCGCTACATTGATGCGCCGGATATCAAGGAAAAGAAAAAGAGAAGCATCGGAGTCCGAAACGTCCATCAACGGATCAAAATGATCTGCGGGGAGCAGTACGGAATCCGGATCCGAAGTGAAGTATACCGGGGAAGCGTGTTTGAAATCTATCTTCCCATGCGCTGAGAGAAGAAGGAGATATTATGTACAAAGTCCTGATTGTGGACGATGAACAGTTGATTCGTTCCGGGATGATTGCCCGCTTTCAGTATCTGAATTTTAAATTTGAAAGAATCCGTGAGGCGGCGTCTGGTGTGGAGGCGCTTGCGCTTCTGGAAAAGGAACCGGCGGATATCGTCATCACCGACATCAAAATGCCGGATATGGACGGGATGACGTTGATTCGGGAAGCAAAAGAAAAATATCCGGGAACGCAGTTTGTCATACTTTCCGGCTATGCGGAGTTTGAGTATGCGGAAACAGCGATCGAGCTGGGCGTCAAAAGCTATCTGTTAAAGCCGATTTCCAACGACGAGTTAAAACGGGTCATGAGGAAATTATTTGAGACGCTGGAAAAAGAGCGGCAGATGGAAGTGGAGATTTTCCGGAAACATCAGCTGGAAACGGAACAGAAAGGATGGCTGCAGGAAAAGGCGGTCAACCATCTTTGGCAGGACAACGCAGCATTTCTGACAGAAGAGGAAGCGGCACAGTTAAAATCAACCTGTCCGGAGCTTTGGAAAAAAGAAAAAGGATCTCTGTATCTGGTCGTGATCAATATTGACGCCAAAAGCTACGAGGGAAAAAAATTTCGGCATGAGGATATCGAACTGATCCGCTTTTCCGTGCAGAATGTGTTCGAAGAGATGCGGTCCGGCTGCTGGAAGCTGATTGTCAGCAACCTTGCCAATCCGAACCAGTTATACGCGATGTTCGGCAGAGGAAAGGTCAGCGAACTGCGTAGGGAGATTGAGCGGATGTTTCTGCGCATCCAGGTTCTGTTCGAGGAAAAAATGGAAATCTATTTGACGTTTGGCGTTAGCCGCCCGACGGATTTCCCGGACAAAACGTGCGTGAAGGAAGCAGGGGAAGCGTTGAGGCAGCGGATGATTTCCGGAAGCTCGAACCTGTATTTTTATGAAGATTTGCAGGTACTCCAAAGCGTCGTGTTTCCGTCCGTGGAGCTGAAAATGCTGAGTCAGTACCTCGAACGCAGGGATATGGAAAACGTTTATGTGCTTCTCGAAGAAATTCTGGCGGAGGACCGGGTGCAGAAATCTGGAATCCGTTATGTGCGGATGATCTGGATTCGGATTCTGAATTTGCTTCTGCGCAGCTGCAGCAGTCTCCCGGAAAGGAAGGAGACGCTGACGGAGGTGCTAAAAAGCTTTTCTCTGGTGGACGAGGCGGCAGATATCGAATCCCTCAAAAAGCGTTATCTTGCGCTTGCAGAGGATTGCATGAAAAGCGGCGGGATGGCGCAGGGAAACGCGAGAAGCAGGATTCTGCGCGCAATCGAATATCTGGAAGCACATTATAATGAGGATATCGCGATCAACGAGCTGGCAGAGCGCTACGGCATGAGCCCGAACTATTTTTCCTCTCTTTTTAAGAAAGAAAAACAGCAGTCGACGGTTAACTACCTGATCGAGCTTCGAATCCGCAAGGCAGGGGATTACCTGGAGCATACAGAGATGAGTGTTGCGGATATCGCCCGGACGGTGGGCTACGAGGACAGCCAATATTTTTTCCGTGTGTTTAAAAAGGCGACCGGGCAGACGCCGTTACAATATCGGCAGCAGCACAGAAAACAGGAATAGATAATGCGCAGATGGCAGGAGCGAAAGCTCCTGCCGCCTTTTTTTCAAAAAATTGACATGATTCTTAAAATATTGATATTGACGGAAAACGTTTTCTGATCTATGATAGGAATGTATTTAGAAAACGTTTTCCAACAGAGAGGAGGAGGAAGCTTGGCATCCATAAAAGATGTGGCGAGACAGGCAGGCGTGGCGATCTCCACGGTGTCGAAGGTGCTAAACGGCTATGAAGGCGTCAGTGAAAGCACGAAGGACAAGGTAAATGCGGCGATCGAAGCGTTGAACTATACGCCCAATGCGGTTGCAGCAGCACTTTCCTCCAAACAGTTTGGGCGGGTTGCCCTGTTGTTAAAGCTGGAGGAAACAGTTGGCTGCGTGGATGAGATCAACCTGCAGTATCTTTCCGGCGCGATCCACCGGGCAAAGGAATTAAAGCTTGATGTGGTGACGCTGTTTTTTTCCATGGTAGCGGATATGGGACTGGATGAGCTGACCAGCTATTTAAAAGCTCAGAGCGTCGAAGGAATTATCGCATATGGGATGAATGAGGAAGATGAATTCCTAAGAGAGCTGATTGCGTCTGGTGCGTTTAAAATCGTGCTGGTTGACGCACCCTATCATGACAGGAATACGTCTTCGGTCTGGATTGACCAGAAAAATGCCCAGTACGAAATCGCAAAAAAGACGATCCTCGGCAATGAAAGCTGTACAAAGGTTCTTTATATCGCAGGGGATAAAAAGTCCTTTGTAACCGGAGAACGGATTGCAGGGATGAAGAAGCTGGCAGAGGAGCTTGCGCTGGAGCTGACCATCGAATACGGAGATTTCAGTGAGAAAAAAGCGAGGGAGCTGACCTTCTCTTATGCAGACAGAATGGATGTGTTTGTTTGTGCATCGGATCTGATGGCCATCGGCGCGATGCGGGCATTGATGGAGCTGGATGTGTTCCATCCGGTTTGCGGCTTTGACGGAATCCCGCTCATGAGCTATGCGGGCAAGCAGATGAATACGGTGCGTCAGGATTTTTATGGCGTGTCGGCTGCTGCGGTGGAAGAGGTTGACCGCCTGCTGCATCTGGAAGAGGGAAGAAACGTAGTGCTAGGATATGAACTGGTGCGGATGCGCTACCAGGACATTGTAGAGTAAACAATAGAATGCACGCTCTGCGAGCATTCTATTGTCATGAATCAAAAGTTGCCGCCAGGCGGCAGAAACGGAGGAAAGAATGAGACAGGAAGAAACGATCCGGAGAGAAATTCTGGAGCAGAGAATTGACAGGGAGCTGGAAGCTCTGTCTGAGAAGCTCTTCGGCAAAAAGCTGGAGGATGCAAGCGATGAGCAGGTTTATGTTGCACTGCTGTATCTGGTAAAGGGACTGGAAGAGGCAACCGTACCCAACGACGGTGACAAGAAAATCTACTATATTTCTGCCGAGTTCCTGATCGGTAAGCTTTTGTCCAACAATCTGATCAATCTGGGAATCTATGAAAAAGTAGAAAGCGTATTAAAGAGCAAGGGCAAGGAGCTGTCCAGAATCGAAGAGATCGAGCCGGAACCGTCTCTTGGTAACGGTGGTCTGGGACGTCTGGCTGCCTGCTTTATGGATTCCATTGCAACCCTGGGTCTTCCCGGCGAAGGCATCGGCTTAAACTATCACTTCGGTCTGTTCAAGCAGGTATTTAAGGATCGCCTTCAGACCGCAGAAAAGAACGACTGGATCGAGAAGGATTCCTGGCTGAATAAAACCGATGTTTCCTTCGATGTCTTTTTCGGTGACAGAAAGGTAACCTCCCGTCTGTATGATATTGACGTAGTCGGCTACAACAATGGTGTCAATAAGCTGCGCCTGTTCGACATCGAGAGCGTAGATGAAAGCATCGTAAAAGAAGGTATCACATTTGATAAGGAAGCCATCGAAAAGAACCTGACCCTGTTCTTATATCCCGATGATTCCGATGAAGCCGGCAACCTGCTTCGTATTTATCAGCAGTATTTCATGGTCAGCAACGCTGCACAGCTGATCCTGATGGAGATGAAGGAAAAGCAGTACGATCTGAGAAAGATGTACGATTATGCAGTCATCCAGATCAACGATACCCATCCGTCCATGATTATTCCGGAGCTGATCCGTATCCTGGTAAACGATAAAGCGTTTACAATGGACGAGGCAATCGAGGTTGTCAGCAAGACCTGCGCATACACCAACCACACCATCCTGGCAGAGGCTCTGGAAAAATGGCCGCTGTCCTATCTGGAAAAGGTGGTTCCTCAGCTCGTTCCGATCATCAAGGAGCTGTCCGCCCGTGTTGCTGCAAAATACAGCGATCCGAAGGTACAGATCATCGACGATCAGAACCGCGTGCACATGGCTCACATGGATATCCACTACGGCTTCTCCGTAAACGGCGTTGCTGCGATTCACACCGAGATCTTAAAGGATACCGAGCTGCATGCATTTTATGAGATTTATCCTGGAAAGTTCAATAATAAGACAAACGGCATTACCTTCCGCAGATGGCTGCTTTCCTGCAACCGTGAGCTGGCTGCCCTGATTACCGAAAAGATCGGAACCGGCTATCAGAAGGATGCGATGGAGCTGGAAAAGCTGCTTGCATTTAAGGATGACGAGGAATTCTTAAACGATCTGGTAAAGATCAAAAGAGAGAAGAAAGAAGCACTTGTTGCTCATATCAAAGAGCACGAAGGCGAGGAATTAAATCCCGATTCCATTTTCGATATTCAGATCAAGCGTCTGCATGAGTACAAGAGACAGCAGATGAACGCACTGTATATCATCCACAAATATCTGGAGATCAAAGGCGGTAAAAAGCCTGCCCGTCCGCTGACCTTTATTTTCGGCGCGAAGGCAGCTCCGGCTTATGTCATTGCACGGGATATCATCCATCTGCTCTTAGTCCTGCAGCAGATCATCAATAACGATCCGGATGTAAAGGACTACATGAAGGTTGTTATGGTAGAAAACTATAACGTAAGCTATGCAGAGAAGCTGATCCCTGCCTG
>OLSP01000972.1_pt1 | contig 27816 bp, 22 predicted proteins | sample 1672941 | NCBI WGS metagenome assembly OLSP01 (sample SAMEA3136739, study PRJEB25190) | human gut metagenome | reverse complement strand
TTTTCTTTTCTCCGGCTGTAGGAGCTTCATGGATAATTTCTAACGAAAGTTTCATCGAGGCTCTCGATATGGTGGAGATCCTCGACGACATGCTGCTTATTGGGAGTAAAGAGGTTGAGCTCGTGGTCGAAGATGTTGTACACGCCCTTGAAGCGGTCGCCCATGCCTATGGGCCAAACCATCGGTGTGGTCACGACGCCTAGCTCTCGCTCTACCTCGTCGAGCAGGTCGAAGGGGTCTAGTCCCTCGCGGTCGAGCTTGTTGATGAAGACGATGACGGGCGTATGGCGCATACGGCACACCTCCATAAGGCGACGCGTCTGCTGCTCGACACCCTTGGCGTGGTCTATGACGATGATGACGCTATCCACGGCGGTGAGTGTGCGGTAGGTGTCTTCGGCGAAGTCTTGGTGACCTGGCGTGTCGAGGATGTTGATCTTGTAGTCCTTATAGTTAAAGCCCATGACGCTGGTTGCCACGGAGATACCACGCTGACGCTCTATCTCCATAAAGTCACTGGTGGCGCTCTTCTTGATCTTGTTGCTCTTGACGGCTCCAGCTATGTGAATGGCGCCTCCGTAGAGGAGAAGCTTCTCGGTGAGGGTTGTTTTACCTGCATCTGGGTGCGCTATGACGGCAAAGGTGCGACGACTACGTATTTCTTTTTCTAAAGGGGTGGACATCGTAAGATGATTAGCTATTGTACTTGTAAACGAGCTGACGGATCACCTCGACAACCGCTAAGGTGCGAGCGCCTGTCAGCATACTATCGTTGGGCAGGTAGAGCAGATCGGGCGCCATACTCTGCGCTACACCGCTGACCACACTGCTGTAGGCGTGGAGTGCGGGGAGCTCGCTGAGACTCTCTAGTGGCGGTAGGAGCGGAACGAACTGCTCCTCCTGCAGGGCTCGCCCGAGTTCGTGACGAGAGAAGTGCAGCATCGTGGGCTCGATATGTATCGGCTGACTACTATAATTAGGACGATAGCTGTGCGGTGCGTCTTCTGGCCAACTGAGATAGCGGAGACCGAAGGCTTGCGTGAGGTACTTGCGGTAGAGCTTAGCCATAAGACGCTTTTTCTCTACGACCTCTTTGAGTTGCGCTAGCTGAGGAAGTAAGACAGCTGCCTGCAGAGGCGCTAGCGGATAGGGACGCAGCCAGGCTTCGATGGAGAGCTTCTCCTGAGCACTCCAACTGTGATAAGGTGCGTCGAGCGAGAGGCTGCGATTTTCGGACCAACTGAGTGCGCCAGCTGTGCCAGCCTGTATGATCTCGCCTGTGGAGAAGGAGAAGAAGGAGAGCTGCCCCCAGGTGCCACATGCTCGCTCGTCGATAGAACTCCCGAGTGCCTGCGAGCAGTCCTCGATGATGGTCATATTGTACCGTTGCGCCACGGAGCAGAGGAGCTCCATATTGGCGGGGATGCCGTGAGCGTGCGCCACGATGATGGCACGGGGTAGGGGAGTGCCAGCATTGACCATACGCTCGAGATGCTTGCTGAGGAGGAGCGGGTCCATCGCCATATTGAAGGAGGTGACCTCCACAAAGATCGGACGCAACCGCATCGCGAGCAGACTATGGATATACTCCTTACGCCAGTAAGCTGGTACGAAGACAGACTCGCCCTCTCGTAGCTGCAACATACGCAGTGCTGCGGTAAGTGCTACTTGTGGCGAAGAGGTCAGATGGATCGTGCGCTCGACCCCCAACAAACGGCGCAATGCTTGCTCAAATCCCGTACAAAGTCCCGAGTCGGTCAGAAAATCGTCAGGAATTTGCGCTTTAATGGCCTCTTGTGAGGGGTAAACGCCTTGATAGTTAAGCTGTTCTGTCGATATTGGAGGCATCTTCTGTAGTTTCTCGTTTTGGCTTGTTTCGGGCTGTTTCGCTCTTTTCGCGCTCTCTTAGGCTTTGCGGTGAGGAAATTTGACAAAAAGCTATGCCCCTCTCCACTTTGATCCGTGTGGCGGGGCATAGCCTCCTAAGTTGTCTCTTATCCCTCGATCGCCTTGAGGAGGTTCTTGCCAAGACTGCTAGCACCTAGACGGAAGAGCTCTGGGGTGAGCCACTCCTCGCCAAGGAGCTCCTTGACGATGCAGTAATACTTGACCACATCCTCTGGTGTGCGGACACCACCGCTGGCCTTGAAGCCTCGACGCTCGCCGTGTAGCTCGTAATACTTGCGCAGCGTATGACACATAACGTAGGCGGCCTCGAGTGAGGCTCCTGGATACTCCTTGCCTGTGGAGGTCTTGATAAAGTCAGCGCCTGAGTAGAGCGACAGGATCGAGGCGATCTGTATCTGACGTGGGTCAGCGAGCAGACCAGACTCGATGATCACCTTGAGGTGCGCTCCACGTGCTGCGTCCTTGAGCTCCTCGATCTCGGTGCATACGCCGTCGTAGTCCTCTGATAGGAAGCGGTTTAGGTTGAGGACAACGTCTACTTCGTTGGCTCCCTCGGCGACAGCCATAGAGACCTCAGCGACTTTGATCTCCGGGAAGGTCTGACTGGCAGGAAAGCCTGCTGCTACCGAAGCGATGCGTACATCGGGACAGGTGAGCGTAGCCTTGACCGTAGGCACCAGAGCGGGATAGACGCAGATGGCGGCTACGTTGGGTATGTCGGGGTGGTTGGTCTCGAAGTCGTTGACGCCAGCGACCATCTTGGTGACGCTCTCGTCGGTATCACCACCCATCAGCGTGGTTAGGTCGATACAGCTGTAGAGTAGCTTGAGGACCTCTGGTGTGTAGCACTCCTTATAGTGCTTGTCGATGATCTCTTGTACCTTGGTGGTAACATCTCCCTCGATAGGTTCGTAGAGCGAGATCGCTTTATGGTATTTGTCTATCTGATGCATCAGTGTCTATTGTTTGATGGTTTATTATTCTGTTGTATCTGCTTGCTTAGAGCGTAGCTTGTCGTTGTTTAGGTGTCGGTTTGCGTCGCGTTTTGTCTTCTTCTGGAGGTTCTTCTCAAGTGCCTCCTGTAGGTTGACTCCGCACTGGTTGGCAATGCAGGTGAGTACCCAGAGCAGGTCTGCCAGCTCGTCTGCAAGGTCGAGATGATCGGACGCTTTGGCACTCTGCTCACCGTAGAGCCGTGCCATAACACGTGCCACCTCACCCGTCTCCTCCGTCAGGATTGCCATATTGGTCAGCGGGTCGAAATAGCGTACGCCGTAGGTGTGTATCCACTCGTCGACCAACTGCTGAAGCTCGTCTAGCGTTGTCTCTTTTGCTTTGTCTGTAACGTCCATTAGAGCGTGTCGGTGTCTAGGATTATGGTCACAGGGCCGTCATTATGTATCTCCACCTGCATATCGGCTCCAAATTTACCGGTTTTAATTGAATCTGAGCCCATAATGAGACGCATCTTAGCGACAAACTGCTCGTAGAGCGGCTCCGAGACTTCACCTTTAGCGGCCTCGATATAGCTCGGACGGTTGCCTTTGCGACAGTTTGCCATGAGTGTAAACTGGCTTACGACAAGAGCTTCACCACCAATGTTTAGTAGCGAACGGTTCATCACGCCCTCCTCATCGTCGAAGATGCGTAGCTTGCACACCTTCTGGCAGAGCTTCTCGATCTGCTCGGGACCATCTTCGTAGCCGATGCCGAGGAGGAGGACGATGCCTTGCCGAATGCTCCCGACGCAGTTGCTGTCGATTGACACAGAGGCGTGGGTGACTCGCTGTAAAAGTGCTTTCATACTGTTTCTTCTCTAGGTTGTTTCTGTAGTTTCGTCGGAATGTAGCGTAGCTTCGTCGGGGTGTAGGTGGTTGTACAGCTTGTTTCCCTTGCTCGTGCCGAGGGTTGCGATCAGTTCGGCACGGCTAGCCTTGACAACTCGCTGGGGTGTTTTGAAGGCTTGCAGCAAAATCTCCTTGCTGCGTGCTCCAATGCCAGGGATCTCGTCGAGGATGCTCTTCGTCTGCTGCTTCGAGCGACTATCTCTGTGAAAGGTGATACCAAAGCGGTGCGCCTCGTCACGTATATGACAGATCACCTTGAGCGTTTCCGACCGACGATCCAAGACCAAAGGCTCCGACTCGCCTGGACGATAGAGCTCTTCGAAGCGCTCCGCAAGACCGAAGACGCATACTTTGTCGTAGATGCCTAGCTCTTTGAGTGTCTCGCAGGCGGCGTGCAGCTGTCCCTTGCCACCATCTATGATGATCAGGTCGGGGAGTGACAGCCCCTCGTCCAGCACACGGCGATAGCGCCGGTAGATGATCTCACGCATCGTCCGATAGTCATCAGCCCCGACGACTGTTTTCACATGAAACTTTCGGTACTCGCTCTTCGCCGGCTTACCATTCTTAAAGACCACGCATGCAGCCACGGGATTGGTGCCTTGTATGTTTGAGTTGTCAAAGCACTCCATGTGGCGGGGTAGGCGATCGATGCCGAGATCCTTCTTCATCGTAGTGAGGAGACGTGTGGCACGTTGCTCGGGGTTGAGCTTCTCCTGACGCTTGTAGCAGTCCCAGCGGTAGCGTGAGACGTTGAGCTGAGCCAGTTCGAGGAGTCGTTTCTTTTCGCCACGCTGTGGCACCGTGATCCGATAGCTGTCGCTCTCCCATTCGCCAGGCTCCGCCAGGATCACCTCACGAGCTGTGCTGCCGAACCGCTGTCTTAGTTCCTCTATCAGGTAAGAGAGCAGATCGCTTCTTGAGGAGTCGACCGTCTTCTTGAAAGTTAAGTTGTGCGCCAGGACGACCGCCCCGTGGCGTACCTGCATCATACAGACGAAACCATTGACGTCGTCCTCATCGTAGGCAAAGACATCTGCCTCGCGAATGTTTGGTGCGACAACATGCTTGCCTGAGTAGCGACGCAGTGTCTCAATGTTCTGACGGTGCTGCTCGGCTCGCTCGAACTCCAGACGCTCGCTCATACGATTCATCTCCTCCACCTCCTCCTCTATGAGGATGTTTATCTCTCCCTTGAGGATACGTCGGGCTAGTTGCACAGCATGGGCATATTCCTCCGCCGAGACCAACCCTTGGCAGGGACCGCCGCACTTCTTAATATGATATTGCAAACAAAGATCCACTCGTCGCTCCCGCACCACCTCTGGGGTCAAAGCGTAACGGCACGAACGCAGCTGAAGGACTCGATGAATTAGATCGATTACCGTGTGCGCCATTGCTACGTTAGGGTAGGGACCGTAGTAGTCTCCTTTGCCCTCCTCCTTTCTTGTGGCGAAGATGCGTGGAAACGGCTCGCTCGTGATGACAATGCGTGGGTAAGACTTGTCGTCCTTGAGTAATATGTTGTACTTCGGCAGGTGGGTCTTGATCAGGTTGTTTTCTAAGACCAAAGCTTCCGCCTCGGTGTTGACCACGAAGTACTCTAGCTGGCGAATTTCGTTGACCAGTCTCGTTGTCTTCGGATCTTTTGGCGAATTATTGAAGTAAGAGGAGATGCGATTGCGCAGATTCTTCGCCTTGCCCACATAGATGATCGTCCCGTTCTTATTACGGTACTGATAGCATCCTGGGTCTTGCGGGATGGTTGGGAGGATAGCTTTGATTTCGTCTCGGTTCATTCCGATTGTTTCACGTGAAACGGTGGACTATCGTCCCAGTAGCACTAGGAGTATGTTGATGTCGCTCGGGGAGATGCCTGGGATGCGGGCGGCCTGAGCGATAGTGGCGGGGCGGATACGAGAGAGCTTCTCGCGAGCCTCTATGGGGAGTGCAGTGATCTGCTGATAGTCGAGCTTGTCGCCTAGCGTTAGCGACTCGAGGCGGTGAAGTTTCTGCGCAGCTTGTTCCTCCCGCTCGATGTAGCCTCGATACTTGATGGCGGTCTCGGTGCGTGTGAGGATCTCCTCGTCATCACCTATCAAGCCTCCCACCTGTGTGGCGAAGTTGTCTAGCTGGGCGATCAAACCGCTGAGCGAAACGTGCGGACGAAGAAGTAGGGTAGTGAGCTTAGTGCCGAAGTCTAGAGGCTTCTCACCTAGACTGGTCAGGTAGCCGTTGACCTCCTCTGGCTTGATTGAGTAGTTAGCACAGAGATTGTCTAGCGCTGCTATGCCCTCTTTGATCTGCTCGAGGCGGTTCAGTCGCTCTACGGTCGCTAGCCCCAGCAGCTCCGCATAGGGCGTCAGTCGCAGGTCGGCATTATCTTGACGTAGGAGTATACGGTACTCAGCTCGTGAGGTAAACATACGGTATGGCTCGTCAACCCCTTTGGTTACGAGATCGTCAATGAGGACGCCTATGTAGGCTTCGTCTCGTCTTAGGACGAGCGGAGCCTTTTTTTGTAGGGCTAGGGCAGCATTGATGCCTGCGAGGAGGCCTTGTCCCGCCGCCTCTTCGTAGCCGGTGGTGCCGTTGACCTGACCAGCTAGGTAAAGGCCTGGGACTAACTTACTCTCCAGTGTGTGGTGCAGGTCGCGAGGGTCAAAGAAGTCGTACTCGATCGCATAGCCCGGACGGTAGAGCTGTACGTCTCGCAGTGCGGGGATCGTCTGTAAAGCTCTGATCTGCGTATCGATAGGGAGCGACGAACTAAAGCCGTTGAGGTAGTATTCGTTCGTCTCCTCACCCTCAGGCTCGAGGAAGAGCTGATGGCGTGTGCGGTCTGCGAAGTTGACAATCTTCGTCTCTATGCTGGGGCAGTAGCGCGGTCCGATGCTCTGTATCTGCCCATTGTAGAGCGGTGAGTCGCTGAGCGAAGCGCGGAGTATGTCGTGGCAAGCTTCGTTGGTATAGAGAATGTAGCAGGAGCGCTGTCGTAGCTGGCTTCGTTGCATTGGGAGGAAGCTAAAGCGACCAGTCTCCTCGTCGCCTGGTTGCTCCTCTACAAGCGTCCAATCTACGGAGCGTCCATCGATGCGGGCCGGGGTACCCGTCTTCATACGATCTGCATGATGCCCCGCCGCTACGAGACACTCCGTGATGCCGTGGCTAGCCGGCTCTGAGATGCGTCCGCCTGGGATCATCGTCCTACCGAAGTGCATCAGCCCCCCGAGGAAAGTTCCAGCCGTAAGGATCACCTTCGTAGCTGTAAAGGTCATACCCAACTGCGTCACTACCAGATGCTTGCCCTCCTCTGCGGCAAACTTTATGTCTACGACGAAGTCTTGCCAGAGCGCCAAGCGATCCGTCCTATCTAGCTGACCTCTCCATAGCTCCATAAAGCGCATTCGGTCTAGCTGCGCTCGTGGACTCCACATCGCAGGACCCTTGCTTCGGTTGAGCATGCGCCACTGTATCGTAGCCGCATCAGATATTTGTCCTGTATAGCCGCCGAGCGCATCTATCTCTCTCACTATCTGCCCCTTGGCTATGCCACCCATAGCAGGGTTGCAGCTCAGCTGCGCCACTTTGTTCATATCCCCCGTGATGAGGAGCGTCGAGGCACCCATACGCGCAGTAGCGCACGCCGCCTCACAGCCAGCATGCCCTGCACCAATTACGATAATGTCAAAGTGAGTCTTCATTGTAGATCCGTAGCCTCGGCTGACCTGTATCAGCCTCGTGCAAAGGTACGAATTTAGAGGTTAGACCTTAGAGATTAGAAGTTAGAGATGCTAGCAGGTGAGGGGCGTCACGAATCATTTTCGTAAGTTTGCGCTATCAATCGATATAGGCAACGAATAACAAACTATGAGACGACGCTTACTATGGATAGTTATGCTACTGGTAGGGTGCGGAGCCCTCTTTGCTCAGCGTAGCTACACACCATCGCCATGCAATCTGCAGGCGCGAGAGGCATTTGAGGAGAGCCGACTAGGTATCTTCATTCACTGGGGACTGTATAGTATGTATGCTCAGGGGGAGTGGTATCTCAACTCTGGCAAGCTCTATAAAGATGAGTATGCTAAGGCTGCTTCATGCTTCTATCCGATACGCTTTGATGCTACGGCGTGGGCTCAGGCTATCAAGCGCTCAGGCGCACGCTATGTGACCTTTACGACGCGTCATCATGATGGCTTCTCGATGTATCATACGGAGACGAGTGACTACAATATCGTCGACGCTACCCCCTTCGGACGGGACGTGCTGAGCGAGCTTGCCGAGGCTTGTAAGGCCGAGGGGCTCAAGCTACACCTCTACTACTCGATCCTCGACTGGATCCGTACAGACTACCCTCTAGGTAGGACCGGGCTGCACACGGGGCGGGTTATGGCGTCTGACTATGACTCCTACTTTGCCTTTATGAAGGCTCAGCTTCATGAGCTGTTGACCCGCTATGGCGAGGTGGGGGCTATCTGGCTAGATGGTTATTGGGATCACGACAGCGACTCGGTCCCGTTTGACTGGCGAATGGAGGAGCTATACGCATACATTCATGAGCTTCAGCCCTGCTGTCTGATAGGCAATAATCATCATATCTCGCCGCTTGAGGGCGAAGACTTTCAGATGTTCGAGCGTGACCTGCCAGGCGAAAACAAAGCGGGTCTCTCGGGACAGCAGATCAGCCACTTGCCTCTCGAAATGTGCCAAACGATGAATAGCATGTGGGGCTATAAGGTCGCTGATACAAACTACAAGAGTACTGCCGAACTGGTCGAGCTGCTAGTCCGCGCCGCTGCTAAGGGAAGCAATCTACTGCTCAATGTAGGGCCACAGCCCAATGGCGAGCTCCCCGAGCAGGCTATCGAGCGGCTTAACGGGATCGGTGACTGGATGGACCGCTATGGCGAGACGATCTACGGGAGTCAGGCGGGACTCATTGCGGAGCAACCTTGGGGCGTCTCCACAACAAAGGGGGCGAAGCTCTACCTCCATATCTTTGAAGATGTGGAGCAGATTCAGATTTCTCTGCCGCAGACTCCGACGGCAGTGGTGGACTATATCACACGTGAGCCGATAGCCTATAGGCGTACTGATAGTGGCGCATTGCAGCTGACCATCCGTCGCCCCGCAGGTCTCATCGACTACGTAGTCGAGGTCGAGCTGTGATCAAGACCATGCGCTCTGTGACTGCTTGACGATCAGACAGTCGGCGTAGCAACATAGGACTAATGTAATGACCCCTGTAGGAGTGCATACAAGCACTCCTACAGGGGTCGCTCTATGTATGGAGACTGCGTGTGTTAGTTCGTAGTCTGGTAGACGATGAAGCTCATCGGATGATCACTGGCATTAGTACCGTCTTACCGTCACGCTCGGTGATCCGTGCTACGTAACGTCCTGCTGGAAGCTGTGCTACGGAGAGAGTCGTCTCTGGTAGGGTGGTCTGCGCAGTGACTACCAGTGTGCCATCGCTAGCGAAGAGCTCGATAGTGCTGCCGATAGCTGTGCGGACGGTTATATAGTCTGTTGCGGGGTTCGGATAGAGTGCGACAGAGGCATCAGTTGGAGCTTGTAGAGCAGTCTCTTTTTCGAAGAGGACCTCTACGGTCGTCTCCTGGAGTACTTCAAATTCCATACCCTTCAGAGGCTCCCCATTGACAACTATCGACTGAATCTTGTAGCCTGCTTCAGGCGTTACAGAGAGCTGTAGCCGAACTCCCATAGGGACCTCACTGGCAGGCTGATAGTTCACAATAGAGGCTGCACCATGCTCTCCTACGGTGAGGTGTACAGGACAGATCGTATAGCCCTCAAACTCGAGATACTTTGGCTCGGACTTGGTGCTTTGGAATACTTTCCAAGACTTTTGCATGACCATCTCCACTTGATCTCTAGAGATGGCATTGCCGTAGAGACTGTCCTGGGCTACTACATAAAACTCGCCTACCCCATACTCTAGGTTAGGCAGCTGGTCGATGAGCGCTTGCATCTTGTCACCTCTGATCTGATTGCCCTCTATATCTAGAGCTACAAGCTCCTCGCACTCAGTAGGCAGGGTTAGCTCGGTCAGCTTATTGTAGGGGAGATATAGCATAGAGAGGTAAGATAGCGAAGAGACATCTACGCTACTCAGCCCGCATGCAGATAGATTGAGCCAGAAGATGCTACTGCAGGGGGTCAAGTCTAAGCTGGTCAGAGGGTTCTCTGCTAGGTTGAGCTGTGCTAGGTCAGGACAGCCTCTGAGATCGATAGTGGATATATTATTACCAGCTAGGAGTAGCTTCGTCAACCACTCGAGACCCTCTAGATTGATGGAGGAGAGATGGTTGCCGTTTAGATTTAACTCTATAAGCTCCGGTAGGGTAGTGGGGTCGAAAGCCTTAAATCGGTTGTTTGCTAGATATAGGAAGCTCAGGTTCCCGACAAGCGTACCATCGAACTTGGTCAGCTGGTTGTCATTGCAGTTGAGCAAGGCTAGGTGAGGTGTATTGGATAGGTCTATAGTCGTTAGCTTGTTATTAGACAGATCGATACGATTCGTTGCTGACTCAGGCGCGAAGGTTATCTCTGTGAGCTTATTGTTCGAAGCGTTGAGATTATCAAGTGCAGGCTGGTGTGATAGATCGATCGTTGTGAACTGATTGTTTTGCATCCACAGCTCCTCGAGGAGTGGATTGTGAGAGAGTTCTATCTGAGTCAAGTTATTGTCGCTAATGTTCAGGCGCTTCAAGCTCTGAAGAGAGGATACGTCGATGTCTGTCAGGGCGTTTTCGTAGCAGAAGAGACTCTCTAGATCGCCATATATCGTGATGGTGTTAGCCTCTACGGCATGCTTACCCTCGGGGAGGCCTCGCTCATTGTCTTGACAGATGCCATCGTTGTTCCAGTCGATCCACGCCTTGTCTTGTTGCGACTCATCGGCTAGCTGTGCGGAGATCGTCCACTGAGATACACCACTCGTCGTCAGGGTCGCACGGGGCATAGGTACGGGTATCTCATCGTACCCCTTGTAGATGCGCCAGTTCTTGCTTTGAGCCTCTCGTAGGGCTTGTGCAGACACTTGATTTCCTTCGGGGCTGTCACTGCTTGTTTTGACCGCCTTGAGAGTGCCAGACTCTTGTCCAGATAGATCAGGCAGACTCTTGATAAAGCTGTTGAAAGCCTCCTCTGCGAGCTGGTTGTCATAGAGCTCGACCTTCTTAATAGGAGCCGACGGATTGACTAAGAGCTTGGTGAGGCTGTTTTCGCTACAGTCCAGAGCGCTGAGTGCAGCTGCTGAGGAGAGATCTAGCTCAGCTATTTTATTCCTCCAGCAGGAGACCTCCTCTAGCTTAGTGAGTCCAGACACATTGAGTGTCGTGAGTTGGTTCTTGTGAGCAGATACCTTGACAAGATCTGGACAAGAGGTGAGATCTAGTTGCGACAGTTTATTCTTGTGGCACTCCAAGAGCCTGAGCTGTGTCATACCGCTCAGGTCTAGCTGTGTCAACTCATTGCCGTCACATACGAGCGTATCGATGCGGGTCAGACCGCTCATCTGAAGGGTCGTCAGTCCCGCCTCTGTAGCATCTAGTATGCGTAGCTTAGGGCTACCTGTCAGGTCTAGAGAGGGTATGCTGTTTGTGTGACAGATGAGTACCTCTAGCTCTGGTGCGTGTAGCGTGAGAGACGTAAGCTTGTTCCAGAAGCATCGTAGAGCTGTTAGGTCGCGGCCGTATACTTTGACCGACTTGCCTTCTGTGGTGTAGCTGTTGATCTTCGTCGGCATGCTGGGATCTGTAGAGACTTGTAGCTCAGTGGGTGAGCCACTGCCGTAGTCGACTCGTATGGAGCCAGAGCGAGATGACACCCATAGGTTAAACTCTGTCCCCGTCGCATAGGTACCATTCATCTCTGCGACAAGGTCTTCTTGAGCTGTCAGAAGCGTGCTTTGCGATAGTGACAGACAAATGATTAGGACGCATCCTAATAGTGATCTAATTCTCTTCATGTTTGTAGGTATTATGGATTTGTGTTTTGTCCAGGAGAGTCTTCGTACTAACCCCGTAGCATCTACTGAGTTACGTCAGCTCAAGGCAAAGATATTAAAAAAGAGATTAGAGATTAGAGTGGTACTAGTGAGTCTAGTGATGCTAGCTAATAGCTAATCGCCATGTCCTCTCCAGAGCCGACCGCTAGTCGCTTTCCTCGGTAGGTATTTTCGATTTCCCACGTGGGCATTTTTTATTCTCTACGTGGGGACGAAACGATTCCTCCGAAGTTTCATTTGATTCCTCCGAAGTTTTATTTCGTCTCCACGTGGAGATTTATCCTTTTCCACGTGGAGATTTGGAAATATCCACGTCAGCCCTGATAGAGTCCCAATGTCAGTGCTTTTTTATACCTTTGTGGTGAATCAGAAAACTTAATAACAAACTAGATGTAGTATGATCAGAAAGAATCTCAAAGTCATCCTAACCATAGCTCTACTAGGAGCTGTCCTAGGCACTCTTCCGTCCTGCCAGAAGGACAATAAGGAGCCTGAGAACGAGGCTCTCCAACTTGCAGGAACGCACTGGGAGGGGACTATTATAGATACGGAGCATGAAGAGACTCTGCCATGCAAGATTATTTTTTTCTCTAATTCTGCGGGAGAGGCGACACTTCCAATAATTAATACTAATTGGCCAGAACCGCCTAGTCGTGATTTCTGGGAGTATACAACACCGTTTTCCTACTCTGTAGGGGATTCTTATATCAAGTTTAAGGCAGATATGTCTGAGTACTCAGGAAGCTTAGATATGGTAAACTCAGTAAAGCGCTTTTTGCATGGCTATTGGCTCATAAAAAGCTATACAGCAGATGAATTGACTTGCTACAGAACACCTGGTTCTGAGATCTTTATAACGCTCAAAAAAGTCCAGCGATGAGAAATTGGCGACTATCCTATATCTTATTATATTTAATCGGAAGCTTGACTCTTCTGAGTTGTGCATCTGAACCTACACAAAGAGAATCTTTACCCTCTGAAGGGTATACTCGAAGAGTCTTGTATCCGAGACGGACAGATGCACCGATTGTCCTAACCCTCCCTATCAAGGAAAGTGGTTTACTTAGAGGAACAACAGATTCGGAAGCTTTGCACACATTCCTAGCACGAACGTATGACCCTACAGTTGGGATCTTGAATTCGATGGAGTGCTATAAACGCCCTATGTTTGACATTGATGCACTAATCAATTATCGTCCTACGGCTGTAGATTTTCTGCCTCTTAAGAGGTTTGATGCTAGTTATGCTTCATTCTCTTCAAAGCAATCTTATGAAAGGCATCTAGAACGCAGGTTTTCAAACGAAGGCGGATTTAACGTAAGCATACCTAAAGTCTTTTCAATCGGTTACAAGCATACAATGTCTGAAGCTTTTTCTGAAGACTATAAGGAATCAAGTAGTTTAGTCTATGGAATCGCTATGCTGAGATATGACTACGGGCGCTATTGGAGATCCACTGATAGATTCACAAAGCGTAAAATCAAGTGGCACTATCTCTCTAAAACATTTCTTGATAACTTGTATGGTAGTTCCTTGCAGAATACGTTTGAAAATGCTTACGGAGTGTTGATACCGACTCAAATAGTAACAGGAGCTAAGGCTGTTGGTGTGTTTAAAGGAGTTGGAAAATCTCGTGGTAGAGGATATCAGACAGTAACAGAAGATAAAATGTCTGCAACGATATCGGTCGGAATTTCCTATCCAAAAGGGAAAAACCCTGTGGACGTATCTGCAAGAGACAGCATTGGCTTTAGTTGGAAGAACAAAAATCAATGGAAAAGCGAGTTTAATGAAGTGAAAATTGCAACTCGAACATTTGGAGGTGGTCCAGCGAAGCCTTTTAATTCTGCTCAATCGATAGATGGGTTTAGTATAGATTTTGCACCTTGGTTGTCGACTCTTCGTGATCCGCAAGACTATACTGTGACTGATATGGAGCAGTTTGAGTCTATTGCTGACTACGTAATGGAGGAAAACTTCAGACAGCATATTAAGCAAGGAGCCTTTAGAGGTGCTTTGCAAGAGCCCAAGATCGTTATATCTAATGGCTTAGATTCTTTTGTCCCTTCCAAAACACCTAAGAAGCTATATCTTACTCTAAAGACTCGGCATGGAGATGAAATCCTCTTAAGGCCAATTCATCCAGACGATGAGGGGTGGTGGACAGTCAAGGATGAAGAGGATTTTGATGCTAAAGCCAATCAATTGGCCTCTATTATGAGGAAACGTTATAACTTAGAGATTGTGAAAATATATCACCAAGGGAGGAATTGGAATGAATATGATGGTATAGTCGGTATGTCATCATTTGATGGTGATGATATAACACCTATACTACGCAGTTACAAAAGCATTAAAATTCCTCTTTATGGAATGGATGAAATGCAAATGACTTGCTGCTATCACGAAGGGTATGGTATGGAGTTTTTGCTTTATGATGGAGGACAGGGTAAGCGGTATGCATTTGCAATTTACAGCAAGGATTTTATTGGCACTTATGGGCTAGAGAGAATTTACGACAGGGCTAGTGCTAGTCCAGTGAGATTTCCAGACGATTATATAATGGATGACTATATTGTTATAGGGCTGTAAGTCTTGTCTCCATAGTCTTCTACTTTAAGACCTATACTAGTTCTAACAATCACAACCACATTGTCCCGATAGGGGGGGCAATGTGGTTGTGTGTTATGGAGTGGAGATTAGAATATATTATGTACCTTTGCGGTGCATAGGTGTACGAGGAACAACCAAATCTTGTCACCTCGTCTGAATAGGGAACTTGGTGCGAAGCCAAGACTGTACTCTCAGCTGTAACTCCTGAAGTGCGCCCCTGCATTATGATGTCACTGTAGCACGACCCCTACTAGCCTTCGCGTGAAGGTGCCGTAGGTAGCTATGGGAAGACCCAGGGTATCGCCCGTTTTGTACGACTCGATGTGAGCTATACGAACTAGGGAGAAGTCAGAAGACCTGCCTGTGCCATAGGACTTTTGTTTTCAGAGCTAGGAAATAAAAAGAATGACAGCGGGACATATATTATGGCTTCACATAGTGCGTATGATAGAGTCCATAGCAGCGATACTGACTATGAGGCTCCCTCTCGTTGTGTCTACACGCATCAGTCACTCTCTACTGCCAGCCTGGAGGGCTGGGCAGGCTCCGAGCTGTAGGATAGTGCTGCCATCCGTGACTTCTGCTCTGTATCTCGATCGTCCTACTCTGACGCACGACGATTCTATTCACTTTATACAGAAAAGAAGTTATGAAAACACGCGAAGAGTACATCGAGAGCCTTAGAGCTCTCCACCTCAATGTCTACTTCATGGGCAAGAAGATCGACAACCCTGTCGACCACCCCATGATCCGTCCATCGCTCAATTCGCTAGCGATGACCTATGAGCTGGCGCAGCAGGAGGAGTACAAGGATCTGATGACCGCTACCTCCAACATTACAGGCAAGACGATCAATCGCTTCTGCCACATTCACCAAAGTGCTGAGGACCTCGTCAAGAAGGTCAAGATGCAGCGTCTCCTCGGTCAGAAGACCGCTAGCTGCTTCCAGCGCTGTGTGGGGATGGATGCTTTCAACGCTATCTGGTCTACCACCTATGAGATGGACGAGGCGTGCGGTACCAACTACCACCAGCGCTTCAGAGACTATGTACAGTACTGCCAGGACAACGACCTCGTCGTAGATGGTGCTATGACTGACCCAAAGGGCGACCGTAGTCTCTCTCCTTCACAGCAGGAGGATCCCGATCTATACGTACACATCAACGAGATACGCCCTGACGGTATCGTCGTCACGGGTGCTAAGGCTCACCAGACTGGCTCGGTCAATTCGCATGAGCACCTGATCATGCCTACCTGCTCGATGCGTGAGGAGGATGCTGACTACGCTGTCTCTTTTGCCATCCCCAGTGATGCCGAGGGTGTTACGATCATCTACGGCCGTCAGTCTTGCGACACACGTAAGATGGAGGAGGGTGCCGACATTGACCTCGGCAACTCAACCTTCGGAGGTCATGAGACGCTCTTCATTATGGATCACGTCTTCGTACCTATGGAGCGTGTCTTCATGTGCCGGGAGTACCAGTTCTCTAATATGCTTGTCGAGCGCTTCGCGGGCTATCACCGTCAGTCTTATGGTGGCTGTAAGGTAGGTGTGGGCGACGTCCTCATCGGTGCTGCTGCTCTAGCTGCTGACTACAACGGCGTGCCTAAGGCTTCGCACATCAAGGACAAACTAATTGAGATGGTTCACCTCAATGAGACGCTCTTTGCTTGCGGTATAGCTTGCTCTGCAGAAGGTCAGCCAACGAAGTCGGGTAACTACCTGATCGATATGCTTCTGGCCAACGTATGTAAGCAGAATGTAACTCGCTATCCTTACGAGATCACACGTCTCGCTGAGGACATAGCAGGCGGTCTGATGGTTACGATGCCTAGCCAAGCTGACCTGCAGCATGAGGAGGTCGGGCCTCTCGTACGTAAGTACCTCGCTGGTGCTAAGGGTACGGATACGGTAAATCGTATGCGCATCTTGCGTCTGATCGAGAATCTCACGCTCGGTACCGCAGCCGTAGGCTACCGCACGGAGAGCCTGCATGGTGCTGGCTCGCCACAGGCTCAGCGCATCATGATCTCGCGTCAGTGTAATATGGAGGCAAAGAAGGAGCTGGCTCGTAAGATAGCTCATATCGACACCTCTCTAGATAAGCCTCAGGGCAAGTAGTCCCTATCTCTTATGACAGATCTATCCTCTAGGGTAGACGAGATCACGACCATCATCAGTAGCTGTGTGCGTCCTCAGCTTCAAGCACACGGGGGCGACATAGCACTGCTGAGGGTCGCTGGCGAAGAGGTCTTCGTCAAGGTCTCGGGGAGTTGTCAAGCATGCCCTTCGCTCAGTAGCACGATCCAAGAGGTAGTGCAGGAGACGCTACGTAGCGAGCTGGGACTCCCCACCCTAATGGTCACCGTAGACGACAGCGTCAGCGACGAACTCATCGCCGAGGCGCTCCGAATCATACGGAGGTAAGGGCTATTGGCTGTTGGCTCTTAGCTGTTAGCCATTAGCTAGAGTCACTAAAGCCAACAGCCAAGAGCCAATAGCCAACAGCTAACAGCCAATCTCTAACTTCTAACCTCTAATCTCTCCACATGTCTATCCCATTTAGCAGTATCTCTCCCGACGAAGCGGTCTCTCACATACAGGACGGTGACTTCGTCGTACTATCTCATGCGGCGGCTGTACCGCAAGCGTGCGTCGCTGCCTTAGCTCGAAACTATGAGCGCTTTCACGACGTCCGCATCTTCCACATGGTCACCCTGGGCGAAAGCCCCTACACAGCCCCCGAGATGGAGGGACACTTCAGACTCGTGACCAACTTCGTCGGTGCCAACACGCGTCCCGCTGTCGATGAGCAGCGTGCGGACTTCGTCCCCTCTTACTTCTACGAGGTGCCCTCGATGATGCAGCCTGGGGGAGTCTTTCACCCCGATGTCGCTATCGTGCAGCTCTCCTATCCCAACGAAGAGGGCTACTGCAGCTTCGGCACCTCTTGTGACTATAGCAAGCCCGCCGCTGAGCAGGCTCGGGTCGTCATCGGAGAGCTCAATAAGCAGATGCCATTCGTTGGCGGAGACAACCTCATACATATCTCGCAGCTCACGCACATCGTCGAGGCCGACTACCCACTCTACGCACTCGACCTTCCACGCATCGGAGAGGTCGAGGAGGCTATCGGACGCCATTGCGCAGAGCTCATACAGGATGGCGACACGCTCCAGCTTGGTATCGGAGCGATCCCCGATGCTGTCTTGCTCTTCCTCAAGGATAAGAAGGATCTCGGCATCCACTCCGAGATGGTCTCTGACGGTGTGGTCAAGCTTATCAAGGCTAACACCATCACGGGTCGGCGCAAGACGCTCCTCCCCAACAAGGTGGTCGCTACCTTCCTCATGGGTACGCAAGAGCTCTACGACTTTGCGCACAACAATCCAGCCATCGAGATGCGTCCCGTCAACTATGTCAACGACCCGCGCATCATCGCCCAAAACGATCACCTCGTGAGCATCAATAGCTGTATCGAGGTAGACCTTATGGGGCAGGTGGTCTCTGAGGCGATGGGCTTGCGACAGTTCAGCGGTCCAGGCGGACAGGTAGACTTCGTACGTGGTGCCGCTTGGTCTAAGGGCGGACGCAGCATCATCGCTATCCCCTCCACGGCACGCCGAGGCACCGCCTCCCGCATCGTACCGCTACTCACAGAGGGTGCCGCCATCACCACCTCTCGCAATGACGTGGACTACATCGTCACCGAGTATGGCGTAGCGCACCTCAAGGGCAAGTCGCTCCGTGAGCGAGCCTTAGCACTGACAGCTATCGCTCATCCCAATTTCCGCCCCGAGCTAGAGGCGGAGTGCAAGAGAAGATTCAAACTATAACAATACATTCTTACTATGCAACTATTCAAGCTCAAGACGGTCATCGACCAGTTCGAGACCTTTGCAGACTTTGCTAAAGCCTTTGCACTCGGGGAGCGTGATCTAGTCATCACCAATGACTTCCTCTACGAGCCCTTTATGAAAGCCTCTCAGCTACCCTGCCACTTCGTCATGCAGGAGCACTACGGCACGGGAGAGCCTTCGGAGGAGATGATGAATCAGATCCTCCACGACCTCCAGGGTACGGATTACGATCGTGTCATAGCCGTAGGCGGTGGTACGGTCATCGACATCTCCAAGCTCTTTGTGCTGCGTGGCTTGACAGACGTGATGGACGCTTTTGACAAGAAGATACCACTCGTCAAGGAGAAGCAACTCATCATCATCCCCACGACCTGTGGTACGGGTAGCGAGGTGACCAATATCTCTATCGCTGAGATCAAGAGCCGCCAGACGAAGATGGGACTCGCCGATGATGCCATCGTAGCTGACAATGCGGTCATCATACCTGAGCTGCTCAGGGGGCTGCCCTTCAAGTTTTACGCATGCAGCGCCATCGATGCGCTGATACATGCTGTAGAGTCCTTCCTCTCGCCTAAGTGCAATCCCTACACCGCTATCTTTAGCGAGGCCGCTTGGCAGATTATCATCCCGGTCTTCCAGAAGATACGAGACAAGGGTCCCGACTACCGCTTCGACTGTATGGGCGAGATGATTATGGCGAGCAACTTTGCGGGCATCGCCTTCGGCAATGCGGGTGTCGGTGCCGTCCATGCGCTTTCTTATCCGCTCGGTGGCACCTATCACGTACCGCACGGAGAGGCGAACTATCAGTTCTTTACCGAGGTCTTTAAGGCTTACGAGCGCAAGGCTCCAGCGGGTCAGATGCAGCTCCTCAAGGAGAAGCTCTCCAAGCTGATGGGTTGTACGCCCGCCACGCTCTTTGACGAGATCGACGCATTGCTCTCAGCTTTGATCGCCAAGAACCCGCTCCACACCTACGGTATGAAGGAGGAGGAGATCGAAGGCTTTGCCGATGCGGTCATCGCTACGCAGCAGCGCCTCCTTGCAAACAACTACACCCCCCTCACACGGGACGAGATCAGAGACATCTACAAGGCTCTCTACTAATAAAGCTATCATGAGACTGTTGCAAAAGTCTCATCACACAATTCAATCTATAAACAACCATATCATGGATATCAAAGAAATGGTCTCTCTAGCACGAGAGGCACAGAAGGATTACCAAGCACGCTTCGACCAGGACGCTGTAGACCAGGTGGTCAAGGCTCTCTGTCGTGTCGTCTATGACAATGCTGAGATGCTCGCTCGTGAAGCTGTCGACGAGACCGAGATGGGCGTCTACGAGGACAAAGTAGCTAAGTGCCGCAACAAGTCAAAAGGCGTATGGAGCAACCTCCAGGGCAAGAAGAGTATGGGCGTACTAGACATCGACGAGAAGACTGGTCTCATCAAGATCGCTAAGCCCGTAGGTGTCGTCGCTGCGATCACTCCGACGACCAATCCGATCGTCACTCCGATGGCAAACATCGCCTTCGCCCTCAAGACGCGCAACGCTATCATCGTCTCGCCACACCCACGCTCTAAGAATTGCTCCGCACATACCATCCAGCTCATACTGGAGCGCCTCAAGGAGTTCAACGTTCCCGAGCACCTCATCCAGTGCGTCACCGAGCCCTCTATCCAAGCCACGCAAGACCTTATGGCAGCCGTCGACGTCGTAGTCGCTACGGGTGGTATGGGTATGGTACACTCTGCTTACTCTTCGGGCAAGCCCTCCTTTGGCGTAGGTGCTGGTAACGTGCAGGTCATCCTCGACGAGCATATCGACTACAACGAAGCTGCCGAGACTATCATTCGCGGACGTATCTTTGACAACGGTATCATCTGCTCTGGCGAGCAGTGCTTCATCTACCCCGAGCAGCACCGGGAGGAGATCTTCCAGGCCTTTAAGGATCACGGAGCTTACGTCGTACCTGCTGAGGAGCATGACAAGATGGTCAATACGCTCTTCGTCAACGGCACCATCAGCCGTGACGTGGTCGGCAAGAGCGTGCAGCACATTGCCCAGCTCGCTGGTATCTCCGTCCCCGAGGGCACCCGTATGCTCATCGTGCCCGCCAAGGGCGTCGGCACGGCCGATCCTATCTGCAAGGAGAAGATGTGCCCCGTGATGACCTGTCTGCCCTACAAGCACTTTGACGAGGCGATCGAGATTGCCAATACCAACCTCAAGATGGAGGGTAGCGGCCATACGGCAGGCATTCACTCGAACAATCAGGGTAACATCATCAAGGCGGGCGATGAGATCACTATCTCGCGTCTGATCGTTAATGCGCCCTGCTCGATCACGGCTGGTGGATCGATTCAAAACGGTCTCTCCGTGACCACAACCCTAGGCTGCGGTAGCTGGGGCAATAACTCTATCTCGGAGAATCTTACCTACAAGCACCTACTCAACATCTCTCGCATCGCTCGTATGTCCCCACACGTCCACGTGCCGACCGACGAGGAGATCTGGGCGATGAACTAAGTGCGCCAGTGCAGACGCTCTGCGCTCGCTACGACTGAGAGCGCTCCTAATACAACGCAAGCCACCCGCTCTGTCGAACGGGTGGCTTGTTTTGTTGTCGCTGATCAGCGTCTCTAGAAGTGGAAGGAGAGGTCAGCGCCGAAGGTACGTGGCTGAGCCTGCTGAAGGAACGAATTGCCAAACGACTGGAAGTAGAAGGTCGCATAGCGCGTGTCCGTCAGGTTACGTCCCCAGATCGCTACGGTGACGTAGGGGAGACGTACGCCGAGGCGTGCACCGAGCGTCATGTAGGGATCTTGGCGATGCTGATTCTCTGAGTCCCAGTAGATAGGCCCATTGCCACGTAGCTCTACCGAAGCGAGTACGCCCTTGAGCCAGGAAGTTTGGATAGGCTCATTCAACTGAAGCATCGTGGCGTAGGTATGCGCTGGGACATAGGGGATATAGTTCCCCTCATAGTTTACCTCTATCGGAGCTCCGCCCTGAGGATTAGCACGGCTCGTGAGGTAGTCTTGGAAGGTAGCATGCGTATAGCCATACTGGGCAGAGAGCGTGAGCGAACGCCAGAGACGTGCCTTGACACTCGCCTCAGCACCGAGCGAGAGCGCCTTGCCAGCATTGACCGTCGTACGTCCCGTGCCCGTGGTCACGAAGCGTGCCACCTGTAGGTCTCGTATCCATGAGCCGAAGAGCGTAGCTGACACGAAGAGGCGATCTTCTAGCGTCAGGAGACGTCCGCCCAGCTCTAGGTTGTAGGCATGCTCAGGCTTGAAGGCTGCTAGGTTAGCGTCGCCCGTCTGTACCTGTGGCTGCTGCTTCCCCTGCGACATGACGAGCGCCATCATCTCCTGCTGTGCCTGCTGCATTAGCACCTCGGTCATCATCTGCTCATTGTACCCGCCCGTCTTGTAGCTCTTAGAGGCAGCCACAAAGAGGTAGCTACCAGTCGTAGGACGATAGCTCAGAGAGAGCTTAGGTAGGACTTGGAAGAAGTCTTGGTAGTCTCCCTCACCCACCAAGCGACTATTCACGTCAAAGTGCTTCTTTGCCTCAGGCTTAGCCTTTGGAGCTACCTCTAGCCCTAGGCTAAAGTCGCTGTCGAAGTCCATCGCTTGACGCTCAGCATCGATCCGCACCCCTAAGTTAAGGTCGAAGCCTGTCCAGTCAAAGGGCTCATGCAGATTACTCTCGTGATAAAGGGCTACACCATAGCTGCTCTTGTCAAAGATATTGTGGTTGACTCGCTCCTTAGAGGCATCGACCATCATCTGTACAGGCACCTTGTCGTTTTTGTTTGCTCTGTCTAGTCTAGGCTGTATCATCGCCATCAGTCCCTCGGGGCGTATCGCTACGGGGACCTCTAGATGGTTCGTCTGGTAGATACCATTGAGACCCAGTGTCCAGTTGTAGGTCATCTGCTCCTTATTGCGTAGGATCAGGTCAGCCGTGACAGCATCTTGACGTTGCTTTTGATTGATCGTAAAGATATCTCGAGGCGTGTAGTCCTGATCCATCATCATATTGTCTCGTAGCGCTTGGTAGCTGGCGGTGAAGTCTAGTCGCACTTCGTCCCAAATCTTGTCATAAGCTAGTCGCGCCTCCCCGACGGTACGATCGTAAGAGCCAGGAGCGTTGTAGTTGATCGGCATCGTCTCGCCACTCTTAGGATGGATCATCGCATAGGGAAAAGCTCCCTGCTCTACGCCATCCCATACACCCGCTAGTCGCAACCTCTGCGAAGCATCAGGACGCCACTCGAAGTGCAGGTTGGCACCATAAGCCTCCTCAGCATCAGCTGGCGAGCCATCGAATGTGTTCGTATAGAAGCCATCATTTCTATTGTAATACCCCCCAAGGGCGAGACCTACCTTGGAGTTGAAGGCGTGTGCTAGTCGTGCAGCTCCCTCGACGATCCCATGATTACCCGCTCTAGCACGTACATCCAGTGCTGGGTCGTCAATAGGCGAGCGAGAGGTCAGGAGGATCGTCCCCGCCATAGCGTTGCGCCCGTAGATGTTACTATGTGCTCCACTCATCACCTCGATAGACTCGATGCCGAGGAGGTAACGATTGATCGAATTATTGAGCACGGGTACGCCATCGATAAAGAAAGCGGTGGACTGCCCGCCACTACGCGTGCCGATGCCACGCATGTAGATCGGCGAAGTGAGACGCGAGCCGTAGTCAGGCATGTAAAGATTAGGCACTACCGCTGTCAAGTCCGACAGATGCTTGATGTCGTACTCACGAAGCATCGTCGGAGTCACGAGACTCATTGCTCCCGGAGTACTCATCAGGAGACCAGCCTGACGCAGTAGCGGACGACGGGTTAAGACCCTCACCTCGTCCAGTTCGTAGGTCATCGTCGAGTCTGCGACAGTAGGCATCTCGTCGATAGCCCCCTGTAGTGGCAAGAAGAGTAGACTCGCCAAGGGGATAAAAAGTAGTTTTCGTAGGTTCATCTTATACTTACACTTTGCATTACTGGGTGCAAATGTAAGCAACCGTCATCGAATAAGCGCCCTATTAGTGCGAGGTCGTACCAAAGATCACAACTAAGTCAAAATAGGCTGTTGCTTAGTTGAGAAACGTCTCTTCTGACACAAGATTTCGACACATTTGCGAGGGATTTCCCCCTTGAGCCCCTCTGATTAAAAAGAGATCAGGTCGCAAAGTACTTGGACTCCACGACCTGATCTCACTATGTAAAGGGTTCTAGATATTGTAACCTCCAGAAAAGGCTGCCAGTGAAGTGCTAAAAAAGATCATCCAAATAGCGTAAACTATGGCCACGGCAAAGCCGACACAGGCCGAGACGATGACCCATATGCGCGCCTGACGGCTAGCATAGTCAGCGCCCTCGTAGTCACCTGCGATATAGCGAGAGGAGACCTGCGAAGAGTAAACGATCGCCACGATACCGCCGACGAGGCAGCAAAGGATCGTCACAGCGATGCTCCATGCGAGATAAGTCGGTGGCATAGGAGGCTGCTCGGCAGGCGTATTGTACTGCGGAGGACGGCTATTGTAGTGTGGCTCACTGTGATATTGTGGTGCTGCCGGGGCTCCATAGTTAGGTGCATTGTAGCTAGGCGGTGTCTGTGCGCTCCTTGTAAAGAGCGAGGTTAGCTCGTTCACCTGATGAGCGGGTGTCCAGTCGGTCATACCCTCACTCCAGACCATCGTGTCGGGCGTGATCTCCATCGCAGCAAGTTCCTCTAGCGTGTAGGGGCCAGCTTGCTGGTCATTGCGAATGATATAGTATTGCTTCATCGAAGATTAATTAGTTTGTTGCACTACAAAGGTAGCACTTTCGGAGTTGCTAGCAAATAGATGGCAGAGGAGACTGCGTTACTGTACGTCCCGCCCCATTGATTCATGCGCCAACGATCCATCTAATTAGTTCTTCAATGAGAAATGCTAGGAGAAACGCAAGATAGATGAAAACTGGGACTCTAACCCACCAGCGAGCTTGACGGCTAGCATAGGCAGCTCCCTCATAGTTGCCAGCGTAGTAGCAAGAGGAGACCTGTGTAGAGTAGACAATCGCAACAATTCCTGCTATGCGACAGAGAAAGATGGTCACAACGATGCTCCAAGTGAGATAGGTAGGTGGCATAGGAGGACGAGCTGATGGTCGAGCCTCTGGACCCGTAGTGTCGTAGCGAGGAGCTTCAGTCGCCTGACGATATGGCACTTGATAAGGAGAAGGCGTCTGTGCAGTGGTGGAAGCAAAGAGCGAGGTAAGTTCGGTCACTTGATAAGCGGGTATCCAGTCAGCTATATCCTCAGCCCAGACTATCGTGTCGGGTTTGATCCCCATCGCAGCAAGCTCCTCTATCGTATAGGGTCCAGCTGGCTGATCATTTCGAATGATGTAGTATTGCTTCATGAGATTAGTCTACTATACAACCAAAGGTACTGAATGTTTGTAAACGAAGAGTCTACTCAAGCACCGCAACGCTTACGAGTAGCGGAGTAGCGACTGTCAGAAAGAGCTGATCTCTTCGGTACGACAAGGGTACGTTTGTCCTAGCAGTGATGTCTCGGATCGGCTCTTTGATACGGCTCCGTTTAATCTTTTGACAGTTTAGCACCTCTAAGACGGAGACACATATACACACGGACATACATACGACACACTATGCGACAGATACCTTTGCGGAGTCTCTGCCTACTCTTAATACTTCACGCTTTAGTCATTACATTACCTGCCCAAGTGGTGACGACCGTACGAGGTGCCGTACGGGATAGTGCCGAGGCTCCTCTGGTGGGTGCCAATGTGGCATTTTATCGGCTCACGCCCTCAGGCGACAAGCAGCTCGTGGCGGGCGGTATGAGCGATGGCAAGGGACGCTTTACCATAGCTCAAGTGCCTCAGGAGCAGCTCTCCCTAGAGGTCTCCTACATAGGCTATCAAAACTACCAAAAGAGCCTGACGATCACGGCTGGGATAGACCTAGGGATCATACAGCTCGAGGAGGATGCGCATCTGCTCGAGGTGGTGGTCGTAGAGGGTAAAGCGACCGACATGACGGTGCGAGGTGATACGATTGCTTTCAACGCTGATGCCTACAAGGTGCCTCAAGGCGCTATGCTCGAGGAGCTGGTCAAGCGTCTCCCTGGAGCAGAGATCGACGAGAATGGTCAGATTACCATCGGTGGACAGCAGGTGGCGAAGATTATGCTCGACGGCAAGGAGTTCTTTAGCGGGGATACGAAGGTCGCTATGCGCAACCTGCCAGCCTCCGTGGTCAATCAGCTGGAGGTGCTAAACCAGCAGAGCGACGAGGCGCGCGTTACCGGCTTTGACGACGATGAGGAGCAGACGGTGCTCAACATACGCACGAAGCCTGATATGCGTCAGGGTACTTTCGGACACGCTCTGGCGGGTTACGGCTTGGACCACCGCTATGAGCTCAGCGGGATGCTCAACTACTTCTCCAAGCAGCACCAGACGACGCTCATCGCTGGCAGTAATAATACAAACGGGCAGGGACTCTCTGACCTAGACCTAGGCGGTGGCTCTAGAGGATGGGGTCGTGGTGGCGGTAGACGTGGCGGCGGCTTCAGACCACAAGGTATCACCACCTCTGCACAGGTCGCTGCTAATGAGACTTACACGCCTAATGATCGGCTGGAGATCAATGCGAATGCGCGCTATGGTTACTCCCAAAACGACCTCTCGGCACGCACCGAGACAGAGAACCTCTTGCCCGACAGCCCCAGTACATTTACCAATGAGACGACCGAGGCACTCAGACGTGGACATAATCTAGGGGGCGATGCCTTTATCAAGTGGCAAGCGACAGACCGCACGGAGCTGATCTACCGCCCTGCGGTGTATTACGGCTGGGGTATGGATCAGGAGGAGCGTAACTACCGCACTACGGATAGCGAGGATAACGAGCTGCATCGAGGCAGTCAGGAGAACCTTCGGGAGCATAGTGGGCTACGCCTCTTCAATATGCTCCTCCTAGGACACAAGCTCAATGACGAGGGACGCACCCTCAGCCTACAGCTCAACGGAGGCTTCCTCGGCGACAATTCCAGCACCGAGAGCCACTCGATGCTTCACTCCGTCGAGGGGGATCAGTCACAGCAGACGCTCCTGGAGGATCGCAACCAGACCTTCAACTACCGCATACGCACGGGCTATGTGGAGCCACTCACAGAGCTGCTCTCGCTACAGGCACAACTAGAGTGGAGCGACCGCATACGAAGCAGTGAGCGTGACTACAAAACGCCCGACGCTACGGGCGCCTGGACAGAGCTAGATGCCACGATGGATACGAAGATGAACACCCGTCTCAGCTCGCTGAGTGGAGGTGTAGACCTCAAGGTGGCCAACAAACTGATCGACCTGACCGTAGGACTACGTGTCCGTCCTACCTGGATGACTACGGAGCAGTCGCAACTAGCTAGCCAAGAGCCTCTCGTGCGCCGAGAGACGATATGGGCGCCTTCGCTCAACTTTCGCTACACACCTAGCAAGCAGACGATGCTTCGCTTAGGCTATTGGGGGCGCTCCGAGATGCCTTCTGCAGGACAGATGTACACGCTCCCTGATGCGACGAACCTACGGGAGTCGATCGTAGGTAATCCAGATCTACGTCCCAGCTACCAGCATCAGATGTTTGGTATGTTTCGCACTTTCATCCCTAGTACGAGCCAAGCGGTCAATCTACGCTTCTTCGGTGCTTATACCCACCATGCCGTAATCAGCGACCAGACGGTCGATGCCAAGACGCAACGCCGACAGATCACCTACATCAATGCCGATGGGGGAGAGTATATGGTACATGGTAACGGCTCCTTTACCACGCCCCTCTTTACGAAGTCGCTGTCACTGGCGGTCACGCTCGGATCGGCATACAACTACCGCTTAGGACGCATCAATGGCGTGACCAATGGGGCGCACTCATGGACATTCTCTCCGAACCTCTCCTTAGCTTATTCAAACAGCTGGCTCTACCTACGCGCTAAGGGAGGACTCAGATACCACTACGGTAGCCAAAGTCTACAGATCGCCACCTCGCCGCACACTTACGACTGGAGTGCTGGAGGCGATGCATCGGTCACGCTGCCACTAGGCTTCAAGGTGGAGAGCGAGGCGATCTACACACAAGGGGTCGGATACCAAGAGCCCTACAATGTCGCCTCTGTACTATGGAGCGCTGGACTCTCTTACTCCTTCCTGAAGGATCAAGCAGCGACCCTACGCATCAAGGTGTATGACCTACTCAACGAGCAGCAGAGCATATCGCGTCAGGTCACCGCTACGGAGATCAGCGACACTTGGTCCAACAGCCTCGGGCGCTACGCTATGCTACACTTCATCTACCGCTTCCGCCTGTAGAAAAATCGACCAGCGACTCATCCCTATTGGAGCTGCCAAGAGAGAGCTAGGGGGGAGGCACCATAGTCAGACGGCTTTAATCCGATAGCCACGTAGAGATTTGAGATTCTCCACGTGGCTATTTTTTATTCTCCACGTAGGCGCGAAACAATTCCTCCGAAGTTTC
>OLSP01000971.1_pt1 | contig 27832 bp, 49 predicted proteins | sample 1672941 | NCBI WGS metagenome assembly OLSP01 (sample SAMEA3136739, study PRJEB25190) | human gut metagenome | reverse complement strand
CGGGCTGATTTTGCGTCTTGTCCAGAGACGAGCCTTACTGGAGGTTCAGGCGCTTCTGCAGATTGTACCACGTCAGCGTGTAGAACACGCCGCAGGCCACCAGCGTCTCGATGGAATCGATGACCAGGAACCGAGTGCCGTCCAGAAGGAGGTCGGCGCTGCCGCTGGTCTCGATGATCTGCTCACCGACCGTCAGCTGGAAGGCGAAGGAGGACAGTCCCGCCGCCTGCATGGCCAGCGAGAAGGCGATGAAGAACACCACCGACAGCAGGATCTTGTGATTGGAGAAGCTGTGGCCCAGAGCGATGGCGGCATAGACCATGAGGAATCCGGAGAATACCGTCAGGATGGCCAGCACGGCGATCCACAGGAGCAGCAGCGGACCGGGAACGCCGAAATGGAGGGACTCCGTGATGGAGGAGAGAAGTTCTCCCAGATCGCCCCAGAAGCCGGACCAGTCTGCAATGGGCAGCAGCACCAGCAGAATGGACAGCGTTACGGCCACGGCGCTGGCGGCGGTATAGAGTAGGGCGGACAGCAGCTTGGCCCAGATGAGCTGGTGCCGGTTTACCGGCAGGGTGAACATCAGGTAGCCCTCGTCGGTCATGTAGTTCTTATAGAACCGATAGATCATCAGCAGCGCCGTGATGGCGCCGGTGGCCACTACGAAGATCCAGAACGCCACATTCAGCAGCCCCATCAGGACGGAGGCGGCGCCGGTACGGTAAGGATGGTCTGCCGCCAGCTTGTAAAACAGGCTGCAGCAGCCGGCGGAGGCCAGTAGCAGGGCATAAACCGGCAGCAGGATGCGGCCGGAGGCCCGAAGCTCATATTTCAGCAATTTACTCAGCATAACGGAACACCTCCCGAAACAGATCGTCTACGCTGCAGCCACGCTCCTGCCGGATCTGGTCCACGGACTGGTGCAGCACCGGTTGGCCACGGCTGATGAACACCACGTCGTCCAGGATGCGCTCCACGTCGGCAATGAGGTGGGTGGAGATGAGCAGAGTGGAGTCCGGGTTGAAGTTGGTGAGGATGGTGTGGATGATGTAGTCTCTGGTGGCGGGATCCACGCCGCCGATGGGCTCGTCCAGCAGATACAGCCGTGTGCGGCGGCTCATGACCAGGATCAGCTGCACCTTTTCCCGTGTACCCTTGGACATCTGCTTGATGCGCTGGGTGGGACTGATCTCCAGAGCCGTCAGCATATGCTCCGCCGCCTCCCGGTCGAAGTCCGGATAGAAATCACAGAAAAAGTCCAGCAGCTGCACCACCGTCATCCAGTCGGAGAGGTAGGTGCGCTCCGGCAGATAGGATACCAGCCTCCGGGTGTCCGGGCCGGGGGCCTTGCCGTCGATGAGCAGCTGCCCCGACGAGGGGGTCAGAAGCCCATTGGCGATCTTCAGCAGCGTGGTCTTACCGCTGCCGTTGGGGCCAAGCAGACCCACGATCCGCCCCGGCTCCAGCCGGAGGGACAGGTGGTCCAGTCCCAGAGCCCGGTCGTAATATTTGGTCAGGTCCTTACATTCTAAAATGGCCATCTCTTATGCGTCCTCCTCCCAAGACCGCACCAGCTGGGCGGTCTGCTCCCGGTCGTAGCCCATGCGCTCCATGCGGTGCAGAAAGGCTCCGATCTGCTGGTGGGCCAGCTCCTGTTTGGCGCTGTCGATGACAGCGGCGTCCTCGGTAACAAAGCGCCCGGTAGTGCGCTGGGTGTAGACCAGCCCCGTGCGCTCCAGCTCCGCCAGTGCCCGCTGCATGGTGTTGGGGTTGACCCCGGCCTCCGCCGCCATCTCCCGCACCGGCGGCAGCCGTCCGCCGCAGGGGAAGGTGCCGGACAGAATGGCCAGCGTCACCTGTTGGATCAGCTGGGTGTAAATGGGCTGGTCATTGCGGATATCCCATTCCATAGGCGTCCTCCTTTGCCTGTGCTGCCGATGGATCGGAGCAGTCACATCTCGACGTTCTCGCTGCCCCACCTATCAGTTCGCTTGTACTACGACAATAGTACATTAAGACAAAGGGATTGTCAAGGGGGAACGTGAAAAATTCTGCGGATGGATCAAAAATCCCCCTTTCCCGGTGCTATGTGCCGGGAAGGGGGATTTGTTGGTGGGATAGGGGGATCCGAAGGGAAGAGGCGCTCGTGAGGGCGGATCACTCGTCCTGCGGCTGGTTTAACCGATAGTGTCCATTGCCGTCCACAAAAGAGATGATGTTCTTTTTTGATGGTCGTCATTCCTAACGGCAGAAATCGAATATGCGGATAAAAAATGTCCGGAGGATGTAAAATTCCTCCGGGCGTAAATATCAGTAGGAATTATCTTTGATAAAAATGAAAAATCCGAACGCATTCCCGATAGGGAAGAAGTTCGGATTTTTCATATGTGGTGGAGACTGCTGGACTCGAACCAGTGACCTCCTGCGTGTGAATTATAATCGTTTTGAATATATAGACACAAAAGTTAATAAGAATAACAATATTTGTTGCGATTTTGCAACTTTTCGCAGAGCAATTTTGCAAGGGCTTGCCTTGGCTCCCGTCGGTAACTAACAAACTACTAACAAATTTTCGCCTTTTTAACGGCCTGCACCAATTCCTCCGCTGACGTATGGACGTATATATTTGCGGTAGTGGAGTAGTTGGCGTGGCCGAGGATCCTCTGTAGCGTCTCCGGAGCAATCCCCGCTTTTCTCGCCCAGCTCGCATAGGTGTGCCGGGTGGAGTGCGGCGTTTTGCGCTGGATTTTTAATTTTTCCAAAAGCGGGTAATAATCCCGGCGGCGGAAGTTTGCTGGGATTTTTTCCCCAGCATAGCCGGATATCAGCAGTGGGCCGGTAGCCTTATTTGCAAAATAGGCAAAGTATGGGATCCCTTCGGGGCGGATTGGGATGATCCTGTTTCGCCCAGCCTCCGTCTTTTCACCGCCGACCACATAATCTTTGTGATAATCTTTAGCCGGTAGGGAAAACAATTCCCCTATGCGCATTCCTGTGTAAATCAGCATGAGGATAATTTTTGCGGTGTCGCTGCCGTCCGCTTCCAGCTTGCTTATTTCAGCATCGGTAAATGTTTCTTTTTCTTTTTTTGCGTTTTCGGGGAGCTGGACGAATTTTGCAAAATTTGTTGTGATGATCTCCTCGCGCATGGCCCATGTGGACATCTGCGTTATGAGTTGCTTATACTTGGACACAGTGCTATGGGATTTATGCATATGGGCATCCAGTACGCCCTGGAAATCCGCCGTTTTTAAGTCCCGGAACTTCCGGGCGTGCAGCGGCGCAAAAATTTTAAATGCGCCGTCATAGCCTTCTATACCGTTTGGCCCTATTTTTTTGTAATGCTCCTCTTTCCAAGCGTCAAACACCTGGGCAAAGGTCATGTTGTACCGCTCCGTTAAATCCTTGCCTGCAAGACGTTCCAGCGCCGCTATAGCATCTTTTTTGGTGGGGTAATATCCTATAATGATTTTTTGCTTTGCAGCCACCCAGGGCCTGCGCCGGCGCCCGGCGAGCTTATACACTGTCCCGGTTCCGTTGGCCCTCCTCATTGCTTTTCCCATTTTTATCCTCCTACCCTATATTTTTATCAGTTTGATGGTGCCTGTAATATCGCAGCGCATTAATCAGAGAAGCAATGATTACACCGACGCCTACCGCAAGCAGCGCAAATAGCATCCAGCCGAGTGATGTAATCTTCCCGTTGCGGATAAGCCCTGTTTGCGGGACGCTTGAGTCAAACGCCAAATATCCAAATATTATGGATACGGCAATTGACAGCGAAAACGCCAGGATATACACCCAAATTTGCAATACGCGCTCCTTTTTTTCGTGCTTTGCCACTGATCCGGTCAGCTGCTCCATGCCGCCCTCCAAGTGCGCAATGCGTAGGGCTGCGCTATGCTTTGCATCTGCATCGGCCATTGCTCTGTGGGCCTCTGCCAGCTGCTCCTCCGTGGTTGGTCTCTTTACGATACCAAAATACTCATCTATAGACACACCGAGGGCGGCGCATATAAGCCCCATTTTGTATAGGCTTGGATCCTTTGACGACGCAGAAAAGTAATTGCTGATCGTGGACGATGACAGATCTGTTAAATCGGCTAAGTCTTGCGTGGTAAGATGCTGGTCCTCTTTTGCATCTCTGCAAATATCCTGCAAAGTTTTTTCCATTTCTTCCCCTCCTGCCTTATTTCGGGCAAACCTCTCCGTTTGTTTTTATCTGCTAATCGTATATTATCCGGTTTTTGGATTGACTTGCCAAACAACAAACTGATACTGTGGGTATGCGGCCAAGAGCCAGTGACGGCGATAGGCGGCAAAAAATCCCCACCGTCCGGTGCGGGGGCGGTGGGGACTATATGAAATAATCTTCTGTGGATTTCACTTAATCCCCAATAGCTTGCCGACTTTTCTTTGCCGCCCCGCCTTTGTTGTAGGAATTCCCGTTGCTTTTGCAATCTTGCGTTTTGCGCTGGTAATTCCAAGCGCACGTTTCCAGCTAAAGGAAAGCCCTGGTATTTTAAAGGAAGATTTTTTAGCCATTTCTAATTATGCTCCTTCTTAAAAAATTTTTTATATTGTTGCCCTAAACTGTGCAACAAATGCCATATTTTGACTATAGGTAGATAAACCGAAAGGAGAAATAATGTGGATTGGAATCAGAAAAGTATAAAGATGGAAATTGTAAGCTATAAAACGAAAAATAAATGTGGCACAATAAGGGAAAGGCTCAAAGAAGAAATCCTCACGCTTACCGATACACAGGCGGAATATGTGCTAAGGAGGTTGCAATGTTTACTGCACGAAAAGAATTAAATGATCTGCTTCCCACTCCCATTGCTGGCGCTCGACTTCCGCCAAGTGCTTGTCGTTGGGGCTGGACGGTCTAAAAGCATATCTCATAGTATTGCCTTTGCACTCAAAATAATCGGCAGCAGTTTCTCGCACTGCTCGTCCGTCAAATCATTAAGAGCATCCATCAAAGCCTTTTTTGCTTGGCTCCCGCCCTCGATCTCCGGATCGGGGGCTTTTTTTGCGCCCTCCGAAGCTGCGGGGGCGGCTACATCGTCCGGCATAATGTCCTCTACGGAGACACCGAGATATTCGGCAATAACGGGAAGGCGAACATTTGACGGCTTAGTTTTTCGCGTGTTCCATTGGCTATAAATGCTATTTGATAGCCCTAATGCGCGGCTTAAATCGGCTCCATTTTTGCCCTTTTTACTCAAGTAAAAGTTGATTTTGTCTATAGCGTCCATTTGCACCTCGTATATACTGTGCAGTTCGCCGAAACTAATAAAAACTAAAAGAAAGTGGTTGACTTATAATTTCTAATTAGTTATAATTAGAACCGTCGGGAGGCAATACAAAACCAAGCCCCCTGCACTTAGCGGACTGCGGAAAATATTAAGGGTTGTTGGCACTTCCATAATACCACAGTTTGCTAAGTTGTCAAGTAAAACTTAGTTTTTGTTGATTGCGGAGAGGGAAAGCCGCCCTGATGCCGTAACACCCGTATTCAACCTTAAAAACTAAGCAAGAATCAAACTGGAGGTGACAGAATGAGTTTTCGCAGCGCTCGGTTGGCCGCTGGGCTAAGTGTCCGGCAGGTCATCGAGAAACTAAAGGTGACGGATGCGGCGGTTTACATGTGGGAGACCGGCACGCAGGCACCGAGAGCCAGCCGCTTGCCGGAGATCGCCGAGCTGTACGGCTGCACGGTGGACGAGCTGTTGAAGAAGGAGGATGACAAATGATCGAAACCATGACGCTGCACCAGGCATCGAAGTATCTTAGAGATAAAGGCTTGAGCCTTTGTTCTGACACCCTGGCCGACGGCCTGGAGCAGGGCGTGTACCCCTTCGGCGTGTGCATCCGTACCGACCGCAGCCGTGTATTTCAGATTTTCAAAAAGAAGCTGGATGCGTGGATCGCGGAGCGGGAGGAGTAAACATGGACGGGTACACATTGACGCTGGTCATTATAGGAGCCGCAACGGTGGCGTGGATGTTCGTGAAGCTGGTGGACAAGCTGGATAGACCCGGCAAGTAAATAACAGGAGGAAAAGACGATGAAGGCATACAAGGGATTTGATAAAGACCTGAAATGCAGAGAATTCCAGTACGAGGTGGGAAAAGAGTACGAGGAGGCAAACGCCGCCCTTTGCAAAAAGGGATTCCACGCCTGCGAGAACCCGCTGGACACGTTCCGGTACTATAGACCGACAGATAGCCGGTACTGCGAGGTTGATGTGGACGACAACGGCGAACGCAACAGCACTGACAGTAAGGTTTGCGGCAAACATATTAAGATTAGCGCAGAGATCGGGCTGGAAGGCGTTATCAACGCCGGTGTGCGGTTTGTGTTTGACAAGTGCGAGAGCGCAACCGAGGAAAACGCATCGGGTGAGAGGGGCAACGCCGCCGCATCGGGTGAGAGGGGCAACGCCGCCGCATCCGGTAATCTGGGCAACGCCGCCGCATCGGGTGAGAGTGGCAACGCCGCCGCATCCGGTTGGAGGGGCAACGCCGCCGCATCGGGTAAGAGGGGGACGGCAGTTGCCACAGGAAAACAAGGAAGTTCCGCAGCCAACGGTGAGCAGTGCTTGGCCGTGGCGTGGGGCAAGGATAGCCGTGCTAAGGGCAAACTGGGAACATGGCTGGTGGTGACCGAATACGACAGCGGGATGATCCTGAATGCCAAGTTGGTGCAGGTGGACGGATTGACCGTCAAGGATGAAACGTGGTACACGCTCAAAAACGGGGAGATGGTGGAGGATTGAAGGACTGGAGCAGATGCCGGGAGTGCCGGTACGGAATGACCGGGCCGAACCGGATGTGGGCCTGCAACTACGCAGAGATGGTGGGCAGGTGCAAGCCCCAGCCCCTGTGGGACGAGGAGGGCAAGTGCCGAAGCTATCAGCCAAGGAGGCGACGGAAGAAATGCGGGTATACCGCTACGTGACGAAGGACAGGTACCGGCTTCCGGTGGCGCAGGCGGACAGCATGGGAGAGCTGGCGGCGCTGATCGGGCGCAGCTATGGAACGGTTCGGCGGGCCATGGAGGCCGTGTACCGGGGGCAGAGGACAAGCGGCCCCTATGAATACGTAGATCTAAGCGACGAGGAGGAGGAAGAGGATGTATTTGTGTCAGTACTGCGGCGAGGTGTTTGACGAGCCGACGGTGGAGGAGGAAAAGGACGTGGGCTACCACGGGCTGAGCTGCCCCAAGTGCGGCGAGGCGCTGGGGCCGCTTTCGGAGCTGGAGGCGAGGCCCTGCCCCCTTTGCAGCGGGTGGCGCTGGAAGAACGATGCGGCCTGCGGGACGTGCCGGGAGGATACCCGGCGGCGGTTCCGGTGGCTGATGAAGGCGGGCTTCGGGCGGACGGAGATGGAGGTCATCGACCAGCTGCTGGAGGGAAACAGCCTGATGGACGTGATCGGAGAGGACAAGAAGGAGGAGAAGGAGAAATGCTGAAGCCTTTTAACGAACTGGTGAAGCTGGATGTGCGGCCCCTGTGCGGGTTTCGGGACGCCAAGGACGAGCGGGGGAACACGGTGAAGGTGCCTTATCTGGGCTGGGCCAACTGCGTGAAGCTGCTGCATGAGAACGGAGCGGAGAGCGTTTGGTACGCTCCCCGGCGCTGCCCGGAGACCAACAGCTATCTGTGGCCGCAGGCCAAGGTGACCACCAGCAAGGGGAGAGTGACGGAGTGCTGGTTCGTGTCGGTGGAGATCCACATTGACGAGACCGTCTTTTCCTACGATATGCCGCTGCTGAATGGATCGCTGGTGGTGTATGAGGACACGCTGAACCAGCTGCGGATCAACAATGCGCTGGCCAGAGCCTTTGTCAAAGGCGTGGCGGTGCGGACGGGGCTGGGCTTTGACCTGTGGGCCGCCGGGGACGGCGACGACGGGGAGGAGGATCTGTCGAGGCACAGCATTTACGCCGTGAAGGAGCGGCTGGAGCGGCTGATCACCAGCAAGGAGCAGGGGGGACTTTCCCACCGGGATCTGCTGGCGCAGCTGGGCATCAACGACAAGCAGATGGCGACCATGATGGGGTGGTTCGACAAGCTGGGGAGCCTTGAAAAGGCGGTGAGCCGACTGTGATCCACGACCACGACCGCAGCGGCTGGATCGGGGCATCGGACACGTCCAAGGTCATGGGCCGGTGGGACACGGAGACCTTCCGGAAATGGTGGAGCGTGAAGCTGGGCATCCGGCAGGAGACATTCACCACCCCGGCCATGCAGGCGGGGACGGCCTATGAGGGGAAGATCCTGGATGCGCTGGGCATCCGCACCAGAGACCGGCAGGTACGCATCCACGGGCTGCGGCTGCGGGTGAACTACGACGGCGAGGATGCCCGGATCATCACGGAGGTCAAGACCCACAGCAAGGCGGAATTTCGGGTGAGCAAGGCATACTGGCAGCAGTGTCAGGTGGAGATGCTGGCAAGCGGATGGGGGCTGCGGCGGCGGAAGGAGTGCCGCATTGCAGCCTACCGGATGACGGAGGCGGAACTTCAGAACTACTTCCTTCCCATCGACATGGGGCGCATGAGCTTCCATCCCATCCCCTATGACGAGGAATGGGTGGAGCGGGCGTATCTGCCGAGGCTGCGGTACTTGGCAAAGTGCCTGAAAACGGGGCAATGGCCCAGAGAGGAGGCGGTGCAGCCATGACGGAGGTCAGCGTGCTGGAGGCCAAATGGATGCAGGACGGGGCGGGAGACTGGCTGTGCCTGCGGGTGCCGACGGCGCTTTCCGCCATGGACGTGGTGGACGAGCTGCAGCCGGGGAAGGAATATCGAGCGCAGATCAAGCGCAAGGGCCGGAGCCTCGATGCCAACGCCTACTGCTGGGTGCTGATGGACAAGCTGGCGGCGCATTACGGGGCCACCAAGGAGGGCATCTATCAGGAGGAGATCCGGCAGATCGCCGGGGTCAGCGACATTGTATGTGTGCAGGAAAAGGCGGCGGACGAGCTGATGCGCCGGTGGAGCGGACGGGGGCTGGGATGGATGGCGGAAAAGGCACCCAGCAAGTTCCACGGCTGCGTCAACGTGACGCTGTGGTACGGCTCCTCCACCTACGACACGGAACAGATGGCAAGGCTCATCGACCGGGTGGTGGAGGACTGCCGGGAGGCGGGGATCGAGACCATGACCCCACAGCAGCTGGCGGCGCTGAAATCCCAATGGGGGGAGGCGCAGCCCATTGGATGAGAGAGAAATATGGCGACCTGTTCCCGATTATGAGGCAGTCTATGAGGTAAGTAATTTCGGGAGAGTTCGCTCTTTAACGAGAAAAGGGAGTTAATGCGCCACCCGAAGAAAAGATGCATGGTTTCATCCACCGGTGAAAAATACATTTCCCGCTACAAGGATGGCTATCGGGTGAATATCGGGTGGGCAAATGTGTGTAAGCAGTTCAAAAAATTAGGGGATGCTGTTTCATACAGAAACGAGGTGATGCAAGGTGCCAGATGAGAGACGCTGTTTTTTATGCGGACGAAATGGGTCGGGAGACCCGTTAGACCGGCACCATTAGCCACATCTTCGGCGGGGCGTACCGCAAGAAAAGCGAGAAATACGGCCTTGTGGTGTATTTGTGCCACAGGAGGTGCCACATCTTCGCACCCAGCGCCGTACACCAGAGCACAGGGCAGATGCAGCGCCTGAAGCGCTACGGCCAGTTAAAGGCCATGGAGGAGCAGCACTGGACGGAGGAGGACTTCCGGCGGGAGTTCGGGAAAAGCTATTTGTGAGGATCGATAGGGAGGAACGGAGATGAAGCACCTCGGGGATATTGCGAAAATCAACGGGGCAGAAATTGAGATCGTGGATGTTATCACGGGCGGATCGCCGTGCCAAGACTTGAGCATTGCCGGAAAGCGCGCAGGATTGGCGGGAGCAAGAAGTGGATTGTTCATGGAGCAGGTCCGCATCGTAAAGGAGATGAGAGAGCATGACAGAAAGAGCGGACGGACAGGTGACATGGTCAGACCTCGGTTTATGGTCTGGGAAAACATGCCCGGAGCCTTCAGCAGCAACAAAGGACGAGACTTCGCGGCAGTCCTCGAAGAGATCATCCGCATCGCAGAGCCGGAAGCCCCCGATATTGAAGTGCCTGAAAAAGGCTGGCCAACTTGGGGGGGCTACCACGATGAAGTGGGAGGACGATGGAGCGTGGCTTGGCGAGTGCATAACGCGCAATACTGGGGAGTCCCCCAACGCCGCCGTCGGATCTCGGTTGTCGCAGATTTTGGAGGCGACACCGCAGGGGAAATACTCTTTGAGCGCAAAAGCGTGTCAGGGCATCCTGCGGAGAGCGGAGCGGCGAGGGAAAGACTTGCCGGAAACGCTGAAAGCGGTGCTTCTTATGCAGTCCGAATCATGGGGGGCTGTGACGGAGGAGGAAAAGGCGCTTTAGTGCAGGAGGACAAGAGCGGAACGCTCGGCACCGGCAACGACCAGACGATTTTCTGCTTGCAGGGAAACGGCATTGACCGCGCAGACACTGCTGGATGCAACGGGAAAGGATGGCGGGAGGACACGAGTTATACCTTGAACACCATCGACCGACCGGCGGTCTGCGCGGGAGTAAGATGCCTGACACCGTGGGAGGCACAAAGCGCACGGGTGTATGACCAAGATGGTGTATGGCATAGTTTAAACGCCAATGAAAACGGTGGCATGGCGCGGGATAGCGTGATGTGCGCCGGGTTTAAGCTCGGCAATAGTGAGCAGGCGCGAAGTATCGGATACGCCGAAGAGCAATCGCCCACGTTGAACGCAGAGTGTGGGGGGAATAAACCGGCGATTTTATGCATGGCTACACAGCAAGGCGGGAATGTGATGGGCGTGAGCCATGATGTTTCCGGGACGCTGAGAGCACAGGAGCATGGGCACCAGCCCTCCATTCTGGATATGAGCCATGCTTGCGATGTCATCCGAGACTGCGGCGAGATCGCTCCGAGTTTGCAAGCCCGTATGGGAACGGGCGGCAATCAAGTGCCGCTGACGTATCAAATGCAGGGATTTGGCGATTACCGCAAGGGGGACGTTGCAAGCAGCTGCAAGCAAAGAGACTTCAAGGACAGCACAGACCTTGTGTGTGCTGTTGTGAGAACGGGCATGATCGTGCGACGCCTGACCCCGATGGAATGCGAACGGCTGCAAGGGTTCCCTGACCACTGGACGGACATTGGCGAGTGGTGCGACAGCAAGGGCAAGCGCCACAAGGATGCGGACAGCCCCCGGTACAAGGCACTGGGCAACTCCATCGCATTGCCCTTCTGGAACTTTTTGGCAAAGCGTATCAGCGCACAATATCTTCGCCCTGTTACGATGGGCAGCCTGTTTGACGGCATCGGCGGCTTTCCGCTGGTGTTTGAGCGGCACAACGGCAAGGGCACGGCGCGCTGGGCAAGCGAGATCGAAGAGTTCCCCATTGCCGTGACGAAACTGAGATTTGGGGAGGATTGATCTGTGACAGCGCAGCGGAACTGCTATAACAACGATATAACAACGCTATAACAACGAACACAACAAGGAGGATGCAGGAATGGACAAATTGCTTTACACCAAGCGGGAGACAGCAAAGCTGCTCTCCATCAGCGAGGACACACTGGACCAGCTGCGGCGCAGCGGAAAGCTGAACGGCTACCGGATCGAGGCGGGGAACCCCCGTGTGTACTTTCGGCCCGAGGAACTGAAGCTGTTTGCGGACGGACTGGAGGTGGCAGTATGCTGAACAGGATCGTGCTCATGGGGCGGCTGACCAGGAAGCCGGAGCTGCGGCGCACTCAGAGCGGCGTGGCGGTGACCAACTTCTCACTGGCGGTGGAGCGGGACTATAAGGATGCCGAGGGGAACCGGGAGACGGACTTCATCGACGTGGTGGCATGGCGTGGGACGGCGGAATTTGCCGCCAAGTACCTGGACAAGGGCCGGATGACGGCGGTGACCGGGTCGCTGCAGGGCCGCAGCTGGCAGGACAAGGAGGGCAACAAGCGGCGCAGCATGGAGGTGCTGGCTGACAGTGTTTACTTTGCCGACAGCAAGCGGGAGGAACCCACCGGACGGGGCGTGGATGTGTCGGCGGATGACTTTCAGGAAGTCGAGGACGACGGCGACCTGCCCTTTTAATGGGAGGGCCGTGGGATGGAGCGAAAGCAATTTACGTGGTACCGGAGCTACTACGACGCACTGAAGGAGCTTCCGGCGGAGGAGTTCCGGGACATTGTGCTGGCGGTATGCGCCTATGCACTGGACGGAGAGGAGCCGGAGCTATCCGGCGTGGCGAGGGCCATTTTCACCCTGATCCGACCCACGCTGGAGGTGGGCCGCAGCAAGGCGGAAAACCGCAGCCGGACGGAACAAACGGTACTCTCCGCCGAACAAGGCAGCAACAAGCCGGAACAAACCGACAACAAACGAAAACAAACGGAAAACAAACGAAAACAAACCGACAACAAACCGGAACAAACCCGCAAGGAGAAAGAGAAGGAGAAAGAGAGAGAGAAAGAGAGTGAGAACGATAGTTATTGCTCCCCCCCTCCCCCCTCAGGCCCCAAGCGCTTTGTTCCGCCCACGCTGGCAGAGGTGCAGTCCTATGTGGCGCAGCGCCAGTCACCCGTAGATCCGCAGGGCTTTATCGATTTCTACGCATCGAAAGGGTGGATTGTCGGCAAGACCCCCATGAAAGACTGGAAAGCGGCTTGCCGAAATGCAGAGACGTGGGAGCGGTGGAGCAGGACGGAAGCCTCTGCGCCGCCCAAAAAGGGCCTTGCGCAGGCGCTGACAGACCGGCAGATGGAAAAGTACATGGGATGGTGAGAGTATGGCCGGAGGACACGCAAAGGTACACGTGCGATGCCCCTATTACAGGACAGACAACGGCTCCCAGCGCATTGTGTGCGAGGGGGTGCTGGCGGACGAGCCGGTGGTCAGCTGGATGCCGTCCCGTGAGGCGCTGCGGCGGCAGATCACCCGATACTGCGCCGGGGAATACTGGCTGTGTCCGCTGTGCGAGGCCGTGGACGGGAAATATGCAAGACGGGAGGAAGAAAGTGGAAGTGATCATGACCATCGGGCTTGCACCGGTGACGAAGAAGAATAGCCAGCAGATCCTGAAAAATGCCGGAACGGGGCGGCCCTTCATCGCCCCCAGCCGGGCGTACCGGGAGTACGCCGAGGCGGCGGCATGGTGTCTGCGGACGTATCGGCTGGAGACCATCCGGCAGCCGGTGGAGGTGAAGGCGTTGTTTTTCATGCCCACAAGGCGGAGAGTGGATCTGACAAACCTGTTGGAGGCGCTGGATGACGTGCTGGTGGAGGCGGGGGTGTTGGAGGACGACCACAGCGGCATCCTCGTCAGCCACGACGGAAGCCGGGTGTTGTATGACAAGCAGCACCCCCGGACGGAGATCGTGATCCGGACGATGGAGGGAGGCGGGGAGGCATGAGACTGCGGCAGGGAGAGCCCTACCGGCTGCCGGAATGCCCCTGCGAGACCTGCCGGAAGCGATCGAAGGATCTGGGCAGCTGCAGCCAGAGGATGGGCGGGCAGATATGGCCCGGCTGCGTGGCGTGGATGGTGTGGTTCCGCCGGTGCTGGTAGATGGTAAGAGGGGAGGCCCCGGAGGCGGGGCAGGAAGGAGTATAGACATGGATGCAATGGAGTTTATCCGGGAGCGAAACCGGATGTGCAAGCATTTTCGTGGGTGTGCCGGGTGCCCTGCGGATGGTATGATATGCAGCACAATATGGGGGATGAATGACGCTGAAAAGCTTGTTCAGGTGGTCGAGCAGTGGGCGAAGGAGCATCCACATAAGACCCGACAGAGCGTGTTTCTGGAGCAGTGGCCGGAGGCACGAGTGGATAAAGACGGAGTCCTCTTCGTTTGCCCCGCAGACATTGTGAAGAGTCTGCGGGACGAGCACGGTGGGTGCACTAATCCTATGGAGGATTGCCGCAAGTGCTGCCGTGAGTTCTGGATGCAGGAGGTGGAGTAATGGCGAGGCGTGAGGACTTGGTGGAGGCGCTGGACGCTATCGAGACGGGGATGTGCCGGGTCAAGGAGAACCGGGACATCTGGCAAAACGAGCTGGTGTATGCCCTGTGTCAGGGTGTGCGGCTGCTGCTGATGGAGGAACTTAGGCATGGCAGACAGTAAGCATACGGTAGGAGACCTGCGGCAGCTCCAAGCTCTGCCGCTGCGGCTGAAGATCCCACTGACCCGGCAGCGCATCCGGGAGTGGTACGAGCATTGGGACGGGCAGGTCTACGTCAGTTTTTCCGGCGGCAAGGACAGCACGGTTTTAAAGCACATTGTTGATTCCATGTACTCCGATGTTCCGGCGGTGTTTGTCAATACTGGGCTGGAATACCCGGAGATCCAGCGGTTTGTCCGGGAGGTCAAGGCTGGGAAATATGACTGCTTCAATTCTGACTTGGAAATTCTCCGGCCCGAAATGCGGTTTGATGAAGTCATCAAGAAGTATGGGTATCCGGTAGGCAGCAAACGGATTGCCTTGAATATCGAGTATGGGAGGATGGCCAAAAATCGTGGCGATATGCGGCGATACCAAGAATACATTCATGGTGTTCGGTTGGGGAAGAAAGATGGTAACGAATATATATTCATGCCTGTTCCACAGCAGTTGATGCCGTTGGTCGATTCCGATATTAAAGTGTCGAATAGGTGTTGTGATGTGATGAAAAAGAATCCGCTGCACAAATATCAGGCAGCAACAGGGAGAAAACCGATCATTGCAACTATGGCTTGTGAAAGTAAGCAAAGGGCAGACGGATGGATGAAAACAGGGTGTAACGCCTTTGAATCGAAAGAACCAAGATCAAAGCCAATGTCCTTCTGGACGGAACAGGATGTCTTGCATTATATCAAGGATTTCGGCGTCCCTTATTGCCCGGTATACGGCGAAATCAAGATCGATGACGATCCGGAATTTGAAGGACAGATGAATTGGATCGATTATCTTGGATGCTATGAGCCGCAAGACCGGTTTACAACCACCGGTCTGAGCCGCACGGGCTGTATGTTTTGTATGTTTGGGGCGCATCTGGAAAAAGAACCTAACCGCTTCCAGCGGATGAAGGTCACGCACCCCAAGCAATACGACTATTGCATGGACAAGCTGGGCTTGCGGGAGGTGCTGGAGTATATCGGCGTGCCATGTGAGTAAGGAGGAGGCAGGATGCTGAGGATCGTCATGGACGTAGACAGGCCGGTGGGACAGGCCATCGGCATCAAGGAGGCGCTGGCCATGGACTTGGAGCGCTATGGGGACGTGCGGGTGGTATCCGTGGAGGAGATCACCCCGTGGAAGCAGGAGGTGATCGAGCGTGGATGAACTGAAACGCTGCCCTGAGTGCGGTGGAGTTGCAACCGTTATCCATATGTACGATACCTACGATAGAGCAGACTTTGGGTGGGATGCCGGTTGTGGAAGATATAGGGATGGTGATGGCCTCCACACAAAGGAGATGAAAGTATCTGGGCTGCCCAGCAAAGAAAAAGCAATCGAAGCATGGGACAGGAGGGCTGACAATGGCTGAATATAAAATCTGCTTTAGCGTGGCTGGGGCGTTTGGCGCTCAAATCAGCTTTGAGGCAAAACCCGGTGTATCCTATGAGGACGCTGCGGCGTCTATTGACAAGGAAAAGCTGGTCCGGCTGATGTGCCTCGACACCTTGGGATACTCCGCAAAGGATATTGCGGTTATCACTCCCGAACAGTACGAAGCGGAATTTGGAGGGGATGAAGATGGCTGAATACATTGACAGGGGAACGTTTAAGGAAAGCGTCGAGGAGCGTTATTGCAAGCCGTGCAAGGCGGAGGGAAAAGACCACAACGGATGCTGGTGTCGTGCTTGTGGGGTTGACGATATGATCGATGAGGTAGATTGTTTCCAGCCCGCTGATGTGGCTCCGGTGGTGCATGGAAGGTGGATTGAGGATCACGATTATCTAAAATGCGCAGAGTGTGGTGTGATGGAACGACTGACGAGAAGAAGTGACACCGGACACGCATATTACCCGCACTGCTTTGAAGAACCGTGCGGCGGTGATGGGTGCAAAATCAAGGACTGTCTGTTTGACAACACAATCTGCGAACGCCTTGCCAAATATGAAGAAACGGGGCTGGAACCGGAGGAAGTCATCAGTATGCAAGCTGCCAAAGTGGCGCTGGAAGCAAGCGATGCGCCCGCCGCCGACGCTGCCCCGGTGGTGCGTGGACGGTGGAAATACTACCATAAACGAAATAAAGCAGTGTGTACATGCTGTAGTTTCGAAAGAGACCTCGATGAGAATTTTGGAGCAGCGATTAGTTGCCCCAACTGTGGAGCAAAGATGGACGGAGGTGACGGCGATGCGGCTGATTGATGCGGATGCGGTGAAATTTGAGGTCGAGTACGGGTATGACAATCATGGCGTTCTGCTTGTACCGTATCGAGATATAAAAAAGTCGATGGAAGCGACAAAAACCGTGGACGCTATTCCGGTAGTGCGGTGCAAGGAATGCAAGTGGTTTGCGGATAATAACGACGGGGATTGGTTTGGCTGCTGGCTCTTTCAGACCATCCAGATTATCCCAGAAGATACACCTAAACCTGACGATTATTGCAGCTACGGAGAACGGAAGGACTATGATTAAAGACAGCGGAGAAAGAACCAAGTTTCCAAGCGGAGCGCTCCGGGATATGCACACGGGCAAGGGACGGATGGATTTACTCCCTTGGTTGGCTATCATGGAAGTGTCGAAGCACTGCGAGGCGGGTGCTTTGAAATACGGGGAGCATAATGTCGATAAAGGAATCCCAACCCACAGTCTGTTAGATTCCGCCATTCGCCACGCAGCAAAATATTTGGCGGGCTATGTAGATGAGCCGCACCTTGTAGCTGCGGCGTGGAACCTACTGTGGGCGATCGAGATGGAGATTGTCCATCCTGAGTGCGTGGACACTCCGTGGAGGGCAGCCGATGGCGGATAAAGACGCAATGCTGGAAGCCTTGGAGGAAATCGAGAACGGTATGTGCCGCATTAAGGAGCGACGGAGCATTTGGCAGAATAGCCTTGTATATGCACTCTGCCAAGCTGTGCGGCTGCTTCTGATGGACAAGATCAAGGAGGGACGGAAATGAGAATTGACGGCAAAACCCTGCCCAACAACCCCATGAAAGCGTACCAGCAGGGAAAGCTGATAGGGACAAAGCAGAATATGGATTTGGTATCCGAAGTGCTGCTTACAAAGTTTGGATTCCATGTGCTGGAGGAAACGCCGGACAGTCACGACACCATGAGCATTGAGTATCTGCAAAAGTGCCTTGTGAAGCTGGTGAATGCAAAGAACAGCGGCTATGTGACCAAGAAAGACATTGCGGACGCTCTGCGGAGCGACTACAAACTAATCAACAACGCAGAGTGAGGAGGCGGGCATGAGCCGAAAACAAACACTGCCGTATGATGTGCGGCTTGAGTGCATCGCCTATGTCAGAGGTTATCCACGGAGAGTACAGGCATACAACGATGCGCGGAGCGAGATACTGAGCGGCGGAAGCAGTGCAACGGAGGGAATGCCCCGCTCTCCAGGCATTGGTAGGCCGTCCGAAAGCAAGGCGGAGCAGCTTGCCGCCATAGAAAACTGGCCGGAAACCAAGAAAATGCGGGCAGTGGAATACGCCATAGATCGATGTGGGCGGGATTTGGAGAGTGAGAGCATCCGCAAGCAGCTTGCACAGGGCATTATGCGCAACTGTCAGGGAAAGCATAAGTTTTCCCGCAACAAGATTATCGTGCCGGGAATAAGCGAGCGGACATTCAGCAGGAGAAAAGAGCAGTTTTTGCTTGACATAGCCATATATTGTGGTTTTGCAGAGAAAGTTGGCACAAATTCCACCTAATGATGTGCTACAATAGGTACAGTGGATGATAAGGCATAGTCATCCACCCGTCTTTCCACTCAACCCGTTTCCTCCATCTTATGCGCCGCCGGTATTGGGCGCACCTTCTGGCACCGAAAGGTCATACCGGCACAAACAGCCTGTAGGGAAACCTATGGGCTGTTGTTATATGCCGTGCGCTCGTTGCACCCTACGATCAGGGGCGGGAGGTCGCACCTCCCACACGGCACCTATATATGCAGGCGTAGCTCAGTCGAATAGAGCGGAGCAAGGCAAATGTCGGGTTTCTGTCGCAGGTTCGAATCCTGTCGCCTGCACAAGATGCCGGGTAGCGCCCGGACACTGTGAGACCGTTCGTCGTGGCTCACATGGAAATGACAATGCTCGCTGAAAACTGCGCGTGAGGATGCGTCCTCCTTGCCATGACCGAACAGCGGCGCTTGAGATGCTTGCGGGGCCTCAAGCGGGCATGAGCGTGTGACAATCTAAGCGGGAAGACGGCCAATATGCGGCATAGGTGCCCCGTAAGGGGAGACCACAGCGAGTGACGGGGACTTTCCCTGAAGCGCTAAAGCAGGGCAGGACTGCAATGCCGCACCAAAAGCGGAGAGCCGCTGCCGTGGGCAAATGGCATAGCGCCTGCCCGGAAGTGCGGCTATGCGCTGGCAGACCGCTGCAAGGAATGCGTCCCACATAGTCTGCTGACATAAAACAATTCCAGCGAGCCAAAAGGCTCAATATGCGGGCACATGTACCAAGGTGGCGACGCGGTCTCCAAAACCGTGTGTGGTGGGTTCAATTCCCAACTGTCCGTGCCATAGGCGTGACATCTTGCCTCGCAGCCGCACGGAGCGTAAGTCTGCGAAAGTGGTCTTTCCTGTGCGCTGTATGAAAGCGGCAGGACGAAGAATTATTTGGCTTGCTCCGGCCTATGAATGAAGAAACGGATGCGACCGACATACCGGCGCAGGGCTGAAAAGTTCCGTGGGATACCGGCATTGCGACAACCTGCGCGAGTGCCGAGGCGTTCAATGGATGTGGCGTGGTGGCGGCAATCGTATGATTAGGCCGCTGTGTAAGCAAATTCAAACAGAGCGCAATGCCGGAACCTGTGAAAAAGCGCGGCGCGGTGTGGCGCCGAAATAACGGTGTAACCCATGTTTGAGAGCTTCCAGAAGGCCGCATGGGAGGGGAAAGACTGTTACTGTAGCCAAGGGGTGGGGGCTGGTGACAAAACAGGAGGAAAGCATGGAAATCACAAAACGGCGGCTTGCGGATATTGTGCCGTATGCCGGCAACGCAAAAAAGCATGATAAACGGCAAATCAACAATGTTGCGGAGAGCATCAAGCAATACGGCTTTGTGCAGCCGATTGTGATTGACCGTGATGGAGTTATCGTCATTGGGCATTGCAGAGCGTTGGCTGCTCAGAAATTGGGCATGGAAGAAGTGCCTTGTGTCTGCGTGGACGATCTGACACCGGAGCAGGTGAACGCCCTGCGGCTGGTGGATAACAAGAGCAACGAGAGCGATTGGGACTTTGACCTGCTGGCTGATGAGTTGCCGGGGCTTGACCTGTCGGCGTTTGACTTTGATTGGGGTCTGCGTGATGAACTCGACACGTCAGTGGTAGAGGACAACTACGATCCTGTTTTACCGGCAGAGCCGAAGAGCAAACTTGGCGATGTGTACCAGCTTGGAGACCATCGCCTTATGTGCGGAGATAGCACATCTTTGACAGACGTACAGAAGCTCGTGGGGGGGGCACAAATGGATTTGCTGCTCACAGACCCACCGTACAATGTGGACTATCAGGGCACCGCCGGGAAGATTAAGAACGACAATATGGAGGATACGGCATTCAGGCGTTTCCTGACGGATGCATTCTCCAATGCGGCGATGGTCATGAAGCCAGGTGCTCCGTTCTACATCTGGCATGCAGACAGCGAGGGGTATAACTTCCGAGGTGCGTGTAAAGACGCAATGCTGCGTGTACGGCAGTGCCTGATCTGGGTGAAGAACTCCCTTGTGATGGGGAGACAGGATTTCCAGTGGAAACATGAGCCTTGCTTGTATGGTGAGAGCGAGATTGAAGAGGAAGCGCACGAACCTTGCCTTTACGGATGGACGGAAGGTAAGAAGCACTACTTCTTCAAAAACCGCAGACAGACAACTGTGCTGAATTTCGATAAGCCTGTCAAGTCTGCGGAGCATCCGACCATGAAGCCGATTAAGCTGTTTGATTACCAGATGCAGTGCTCCAGCAAGCCGGGAGAGAATGTTCTCGACCTGTTCGCTGGCTCCGGCACAACGATCATGGCAGCGGAGCAGAATGGCAGACACGCTTTCTGCATGGAGTACGATCCGAAGTATGCGGACGTCATTATTGATCGATGGGAAAAGTTTACCGGAGAAAAGGCGGTGCTTCTGCATGACTGATGCTCAGGCGACTGCGCGGAGGATGTTGAAGAAAAACCAGCAGTATTTATCCACACAGCAGATGAAAACACTGAACGGGCTGATTAAGTCCGGCGATATTACAGGGGCCATGAATGGCCTGCATACATTGGTGGCGAGAAAGATGACTGCGAGAAAGGAGGGCGCGTATGGCAAGGCCAAGAAAGGAAATAGATCAGAAACAGTTCGAGAACCTCTGCGGCCTGCAATGCACGCTTGAGGAAATCTGCGGCTGGTTTGATGTATGCTCGGACACATTGGAAACATGGTGCAAACGAACCTATAAGAGAAGTTTTTCGGAAGTTTTTGCACAAAAGCGAGGCGCGGGGAAAATTTCGCTGCGGCGGAGCCAGTGGCAGCTTGCGGCAAAGAACGCAAGCATGGCGATTTGGCTGGGGAAACAGTACCTTGGGCAGCGCGATATTGTGGAGCTGGGTTTGCCGACTGACAACACGCAGGATGACGCATTGAGTGTGAGTCTGCGTGAAATGGCAGAAGGGTTGGAGAGCGATGGGTAAATATAGAAAAAAGCCGGTTGTTATTGAAGCATTTCAGTTAAACGCAAGAGGGCTTGTCGGAGAAGATTGGTTTTGGAATGCAGTTTCGGAAAATACAATTGTTACCCATGACTTTGGCAAGCATTATCCGAATCCGGCATGGTGCGAGATAAAGACGCTTGAAGGGACAATGATTGCTCAAGCCGGAGACTATATTATTCGGGGCGTAAATGGAGAAATTTATCCATGTAAGAGCGAGATTTTTCACGTGAGTTATGAGGCCGTCCTATGATTTCAGAGAAGCAGCAGAAAATCATGGCCTTTCCGTATTCCAAATACGACGCGCTTATCTGCGACGGTGCCGTGCGTTCCGGCAAGACCTCCATCATGATGTGGGCGTTCGTCCGCTGGGCGATGGAAAATTTCAGCGGTCAGCGCTTCGGCGTGTGTGGCCGCACGGTGGATAGCTGCACAAAGAACATTATAGTGCCGTTTACGGCGATGAGCCTTGCAAAGGAACGTTATCTCATCCGCTGGCGGCGCGGTGACAAGGTGATGGAAGTGCGGCGCGGAGCCGTGACGAATTACTTTGAGGTGTTCGGCGGCAAGGATGAGGCCAGCTATACGCTGATCCAAGGCCGCACGCTGGCGGGGGTGCTGCTGGACGAGGTGGTGCTGATGCCGCGTTCGTTCGTGGAACAGGCATTGACCCGCTGCTCGGTAGATGGTGCAAAGCTGTGGTTTTCCTGCAACCCAGGAAGTCCACAGCATTGGTTTTATACAGAGTGGATACAGAGGAACAAAGAGCGGAACGCGCTGTATCTGCATTTTGAAATGACGGACAACCCCGGTCTGTCGCAGAAAACGCTGGAGCGGTATCAGTCGATGTTTACGGGCGTGTTTTATGATCGTTACATCCGTGGACTGTGGGTGCTGGCCGAGGGGCTGATCTATCCCATGTTTGACGAGAGCTGCATTGTGGACGAGCTGCCGGAAAAGGGAGAATACTATGTTTCCTGCGACTACGGCACACTTAACCCGTTTTCTGCAGGGCTGTGGTGCTGGGACGGCAAGACGGCCACACGCGTCCGCGAGTATTACTATTCCGGGCGCGAGAACCAAAAGAACAAGACAGACGAGGAATACGCTGACGAAATTAAAAAGCTCATTGGCGAGGCGGATGTCAAAAGCATTATCGTTGACCCGTCTGCCGCTTCGTTTATCGAGGTCTTGCGGCGGCACGGTTATATGGTCCGCAAGGCCAACAACGATGTGACAAACGGGATTATGACTACGGCGCGGTTTTTGCAAGACGGAATTCTTAAGGTGCATCGTGGCTGCAAAGACTGCATCCGCGAGTTTGGGCTATATCGGTGGGACGAAAAATCCGCCGACGACAGGCCAATCAAGGAAAACGACCACGCAATGGACGAAACGCGCTATTTTGCCTATACGATTTTGAAAAATAAGGCGTATAAGCACGATTACGTCCCCATTTGGAGCAGATAGGAGTGAGAGGCTATCAAAACTTACAATGACCTTGTTGCGGTCGGAGAAAGTGACCAGGCGCGGATTGGGTTTATTCGCGGAGCAATCAACGAGCATCGAAGCTCACACGCATACAAGACGGCGGCGGATGCTGAGGAATATTACAATGGCCTGAATCCGACCATTAACCGCTATGAAAAGATCATCTACGATATGCAGGGACGTGCCCACACGGATATGTGGACGGCAAACCATAAGCTGGCCAGCCGTTTCTTCGGCCTGGCGGTGGATCAGGAAGTTTCATATCTGCTGGGCAACGGCGTAACCTTTGCGGAGAAGGAAACGCCGAACAAGCTATGCCCGGACTTTGACCAGGAAGTCATGGATGCGGCGCGGGCGGCGAAAATCGCAGGCGTATCCTTCGGCTTTTGGGATCTGACGCATCTTCGGGTGTTCTCCCTGCTTGAGTTCGTCCCCCTCTATGATGAAGAGGACGGCGCGATGAAAGCCGGTATCCGGTTCTGGCAGGTGGCACAGGATAAGCCTATGAGAGCGACGCTGTATGAGATCGACGGCTTTACCGAGTATTTCCAGCCCAGCGGCGAGGATATGGCCGTCATGCAGCCAAAGCGCAGCTATAAGCTGATCGAGCGCAAGGCGGAAGTCGGCGAAACAGAGATTTACGACGGCGGGAATTATCCGAGTTTCCCCATCGTCCCGCTGAAAAACAACAAGCGGTGTCTCTCCGAAATCGTCGGCAAGCGCAACACCATTGACGCGCTGGATCTGGCGTCCTCGAACATGGTTAACAATGTGGATGAGGGCAACCTGATTTATTGGGTGCTGTCTAACTGCAACGGCATGGACGACCTCGACGATGCAAAGTTTGTGGAGCGCTTGAAAACCACGCACGTTGCCCACGCCAACGGCGATGATGGCGCAAAGGTGGAGAGTAAAACCATCGAGGCACCCTATGAGGGCACCAGCAGCACCATTGATATGCTCAAGAAAAAGCTATACGAGGATTTTCAGTGCTTTGACGCGGCGGCGGTATCCGCCGGGAACCAGACGGCGACTGCGATCAAGGCCAGCTATGTGCCGCTGGATCTGAAAACAGACAAGTTTGAATCCGAGGTCACGCGGTTTATTGTGGAAATCCTGCGTCTGGCGGGCATTGAGGACAAGCCGAGCTACACGCGCAATCAGATCATCAACAAGAGCGAGGAAACGCAGAACATTCTTCTGGGTGCGGCGTATTACGATGACGAATACATCACAAAGAAGCTGCTGACGATCAACGGTGACATTGACCAGTACGAGGACATGGCAAAGCGGAAGGCTGCAGAAGAGATTGGCCGAAGCTTTGCGGAACCGGATGCGCCGGAGGTGAACGGCGATGGCGAACAGTGACCTCGGACACAAGCTGACCGATAAGGAGCTTGCGAAGCTGGAGCGGCGTATTGCAAAACTATACCGCGAGGCGGGGGAAGAACTGCAAGCTACCATCGACGCATATTTTGAGCAATTCAAAAAGCGCGACGAGGAAATGAAGGCGATGATCGGCACCGTGCAAAACGGCAAGGAATGGACGGAGGCCGACTATAAGCAATGGCGGCTCAACCAGATCGGGCGCGGGAAACGCTATCAGGCAATGCGCGATAAGGTGGCGCAGAGGGCGACCGACGCAAACGCTGTGGCGGTTTCCTATACCAACGATGCGACGCCGGGTATTTACAGCCTGAACCGCAATTATGCGGCTTACACCATTGAACAGGTCGCTGGGGATATCGGCTTTGACCTGTGGGACGAGCAGACGGTAAAGCGGCTTATGGTAGAGCAGCCGGACTTAATGCCGTACTACCCAAAGGACAGAGCACTGAAACGCGGTATCGACCTCGCGTATGGCAAGAAGCAAATCACGGCAAGCGTCACCAGCTCCATCTTGCAGGGAAAGAGCATCAAGCACATGGCGGATGATCTGCAAAAGCGCATTACCACCATGAGTCGCGATTCCGCCATCCGCACCGCCCGCACAGCCGTGACCGGTGCGCAGAACGCCGGACGCATGGACAGCTACACGGCAGCGGAAAAGATGGGCATTAAGCTCAAAAAAGAATGGTTGGCTACGCTGGACTCGCGTACACGCCACTCTCATGCCATGCTTGACGGCGAACAAGTGGCGCAGGACAAGAAGTTTTCTAACGGTTGTCGTTTTCCCGGCGACCCACAAGGACCACCGTGGGAGATATATAACTGCCGCTGTACGCTGATTGCCGCCGTGGATGGGGTAGATACATCAGACGGGCTGCGTAGGACACGCGACGGGCTTATATCTGACATGACATATGCGCAGTGGGAAGCGTCAAAGCGAGGATATGATGGGAAACAACTGTCAGCGTACCATAACGAGAATAAAAACACGGCCAAAGACGTAACGAAAAAATACATTGAAAATGCCACGCCACGCATGGGCAAAGTGCGATATGAGAACGGATATCGCATAAAAGACCACAAAACAGAAATAGAGGTTGCAGACCAGCTCAGAGAGCAATTAGGTGGGAAGATCGTACTGCTGAAAGAGGCAAATACACAGGGGGCAAAAACACCGGATTATCTGTGGCGCGGAAAACAATGGGAACTTAAAAGCATATCAACCGCAAAAGCCGCAGATTCCGCAGTACGAAGTGCTATAAAACAAATTAAAAGCAATCCCGGAGGAATTATATTGCAGTGCAGCAATGGCATTGACGAAAATGAATTGAAAAGAACTGTGGACATGAGAGCAATCAGAAAGCAAGATTTTGACTTTGACATAATTGCAATCAATGGTTCGGGGGAATTGCTGTTTGCGAGAAGATACAAAAAATGAGCCGCCCCCCCGCCAATGGGCAGAGGTTCGGCTCGAAAAACGGAAACATAAGTTTCCTCACTGTCAGTATATGCAATCCCCGTAAAAAAGTCAAGAGGTATTTTGTGATGAGCGTTGAAATCACCGACAACAGCAAAGAAGTCTCTGCCGCCATCAAAGCGGCGCTGCTGCGCGGGCTTGAAAAATGCGGGCTGGTGGCAGAGGGATATGCGAAAAAGCTGTGCCCCGTGGATACCGGCAATCTGCGCAACAGCATTACCCATGTGGTAGACGAGCAGGAACCGGCGGCAATCATCGGAACGGACAACGAGTATGCCGCTTATGTTGAGCTTGGCACCGGCATTTACGCCGAGGGCGGCGGCGGACGGCCTACACCGTGGGTGTATCAGGACGCAAAGGGAAATTGGCATTACACGCGTGGCAACAAGGCACAGCCGTTTTTGAAACCTGCTGCCGCCGACCATGCCATCCAATACCGGAAGATATTGGAGGACGAACTAAAATAGGAGCTAATTGCTTACAAATTGTATGCAGTTGGCTCTTTTTGTTAATTACCGCAAAGGACAGCGGTTTTTATAAAACTATCGTTTCCGAAGGAACGGAACCGAAGAAAAGGAGATAGTGTCATGGCACTTACACGAAAACTTTTGAAGGGTATGGGGCTTACCGATGAGCAGGTTGATACCATCATCGAGGCGCATACCGACACCGTGGACGGCCTAAAGGCGGATGTGACCCGCTACAAGGCCGATGCGGAGAAGCTGCCCGGCGTTCAGAAGCAGTTGGACGACCTCAAGGCAGCGGGTGACGGCGGTTACAAGGAGAAGTACGAGAAGGAACACTCGGCCTTTGAAGCCTTTAAGACCGACATCACGGCAAAGGAAAGCAAGGCGGCAAAGGAAAAGGCCGTGCGTGCTTACTTTGAGAGCAAAAACATCACCGGCGCGAATTTGGACCTTGCGATGCGCGGCTGTGGTGAAGAAATGGCCGCATTGGAGATGGACGGCGACAAGATCAAGGACACCACGTCCCTTGATGCACTCGTGGGCGGCACCTACAAGGGGCTTGTCTCCACCACGCAGACGCACGGCGCAAATCCCGCCAACCCCCCGACGAACACCGGCGGCGCAAAGACCCGCGAGGACATTTACAAGAAGGACGATAAGGGCCGCTATGTGATGTCCACGGCGGAGCGCCAGAAAGCGCTTGCTGATCTGATGGCAAGCGAAAACAACTGATTTTTTGAAAGGAGCTATTTATGGCTGCGAAAACTAACGTTACAACTTCCGCACAGTTTACCACTTCCGCACGAGAGGTGGATTTCGTGTCCCGCTTCGCTGATAACTGGGACGCACTGCGCAACATCATGGGCATCATGCGTCCCATCCGCAAGGCGCCCGGCACGAAGCTGGTTTCCTACAAAGCCAGCGTGGACGGCGCTCTTAAGGGCGGCGCCGTGGCCGAAGGCGATGAGATCCCCTTCACCAAGATGAAGGTTGATCCTGTTGCATACGGCGATATCGACATTTCCAAGTACGCCAAGAGCGTGACCATCGAGAGCGTGGCGAAGTACGGCGCCGACGTTGCCGTGGAAAAGACCGACGAAGCGTTCCTCGTGGCCTTGCAGAACAAGGTTCTGACCGACTTCTACACTTTCCTCGGCACCGGCACGCTGAAGCTGACCGAGAAGACCTGGCAGCGTGCGCTGGCTATGGCCAAGGGCAAGGTTCTGGAAAAGTTCGCGGGTCTTGATAAGGACGTGACCGAGGTGGTAGGCTTCGCCAACATTATCGACGCTTACGATTACTTGGGCGATAAGGAAATCACCGTGCAGACCATGTTCGGCCTGAACTATGTGGAGAACTTCATGGGCTACCGCACCCTGTTCCTGCTGCCCGATAAGTACATCAAGGCCAAGACGGTGATCGCACTGCCGGTTGAAAACATCGACCTGTACTATGTGGATCCCAGTGACAGCGACTTTGCTAAGCTGGGCCTGAACTACACCGTGAAGGGCGAGACGAATCTGATCGGCGTTCATGTGGACGGCGATTACAGCCGCGCCACCGGCGATATGTACGCCATCATGGGTATGAAACTGTGGGCAGAGTATCTGGACGGCATTGCCGTGGCTACCGTTTCTGTGGCCGGCGCGGGCTAAATAGGAGGGCAGCGTAATGCTTGAACAAGTCTTACGGCACTTGAACAACTGGTTCCTTGTGGAGATTCACGAGGGCACGTTTGCCGTGGAGAACGGCAGCATTGCGCTGCCCTTTCTCCTGAACAATCAATATTTCCGCATCTGCGGCTCTGTGTTTAATGACGGTCTGCATCAATATCCGGCGGCTGACCTTACGGATGAAACCTTTACCGGAACGGTGTGGGTGTTGGCTGTTCCGAAGGCTGTGGTTTTGCTTGCCGAAGATATCGCCGCGTGGGAAGAAAAGAACGGTGAAGCCGTTTTAAGCCCGTACACGAGCGAAAGCTTCGGCGGGTACAGTTACACAAAGGCAAGCGGCGGAAATGCCGACACGAGCGCCGGGACGGGATGGCAGGGCGCTTTTAAAGGCCGGTTAAA
>OLSP01000946.1_pt1 | contig 28362 bp, 45 predicted proteins | sample 1672941 | NCBI WGS metagenome assembly OLSP01 (sample SAMEA3136739, study PRJEB25190) | human gut metagenome | reverse complement strand
GCAAAAAAGAATACCTTGACATTATCCGTGCGCAGTCGCAGATTAACCTCGGCGCAACAATCAGCCCATTCAATGCATGGCTGATTATGAGAGGTTCGGTAACACTTCCGTTGCGTATGAAACAGCACAACGAAAATGCCCTCAAGGTTGCCCGTTATCTGAAAACGGTCAAAGGTGTAAGCTTTGTTGCATATCCGGGACTTGAGGATCACCCGAATTACGATGTTGCAGTTAAGCAGATGAAAAACGGGTTCGGCGGAGTGCTTTCGTTTGGACTTAAAGCCGACCACGATACCTACAACCGTTTTGTTACACATCTTAAAGTAATCACATCGGCTGTATCACTCGGTCACGATGAAAGCCTTATCGTATTTCTCGGTGAAAACGATGAAAGACAGTATCTTTATCCCGAAGAATTCCACAACGGATTTTTCCGTTTCAGCGTTGGTATTGAGGATGCTGAAGATATCATCGAAGATTTAAGACAGGCTTTTGAAAAAGAAAACCTGATTTAAGGAGAGCTTATTATGAATTTTTCATATTCACAGGTGCTTGAATTCAAGAGGATTCTTGACGAAAAATTCGGAGTGTATCTACATTTTCACGATGCCTGCGGAGGACAGTATTTTTCGTTTGATGAAGCAGAGAAGGACGAAGTATATCAATTTTTAACCTCTTATTTTGCAAGTATCGGCGGTAAAATCAATATTGCCGACAATAAATTGACATTTACAGTAGATAAAGCGTAATTAGAAAATTTTTTAAAAGATTTTCAAAACATTCTCTTGTTTGTCATTATTCTGTCACGATTGCCGTGATATAATAAGCACGGCAAGTACGATTAGACTTATAATTTTGCAAAGTGCTTATTATGTCAATTTATGTTCCCCTCAAATTTTGCCCTGCAAAATTTTCGATAAGCATGGCAAGTGTGATTAGATTTATAATTTTGCAAAGTGCTTATTATGTCAATTTATATTCCCCTCAAATTTTGCTCTGCAAAATTCTCGATGGGTGATTCTATCATAACTCATTTCCTGATTTATGATAGAATAAACTCACAACATAAGAAAGGGTTAACAAACAACCCTTATTTACAGTTCGTAAAGGCAGAACGGCTTGATTTATAACAAGTCTTGCCCGAGCGTGACAGAATAAGTGGTGATAACCCATGTTAAACAGCTTACAAGATTTTCATTTGATATATTTTTCCTCTCTCTTTAATTAAAAATATGGAAGGAACAGCGAGTTACACCGCTGTTTTTTTCATTTTACGGCAAAGCCGCAATGAATAACTGTATGCCGTTTTTCATATACATTATCGGTGATTGATATGAAAAAACTGCTCTGTGTGTTTTTTTGCGTAATGCTTGCGGCATTGTCGGCTGTCGTGTTTACGGGCGGAAAGGACACGCAAAAAAACTACATAAAATATGTTGAATTTAATGTTACGAAAGACGCTTTGCAAAATGCCGTTGACCTCGACATACAAACTCACGATGACGACGGGCATACCGACTGCATAACAATGCTTGCGTATCTCGGTGCGAAATACGGCGGTGATTTTACAAAGTACAAATACAGCGATATGACAGATTTTGCCGACAAAATCAAAAACGGCAACACCGTTGAAAACCTGACAAAGGATATGAAATATTTCAATTACTACTCTCAGGCATACGGTGCGGCACTTTCGGGAATTGTCGGTGATTACGAAAAAGAAACTTCAAAAGGCACTGAAAAAGACTACGGCTTGTGCTGGTTTTCACCGATTGCCAAATCTTTTCCGTATTCCTGCTATGATGATTTCGGTGCGGTCAGAACCTACGGCTACACAAGACCGCACCTCGGTCATGATCTTATGGCGGCTGTCGGCACACCTGTCGTGGCGGTTGAGTCGGGAACGGTTGAAATTATGGGCTGGAACAGGTACGGCGGTTGGCGAATCGGAATCCGTTCTGCCGACAAAAAACGCTATTGGTACTATGCACACCTAAGGCAGAACCGTCCGTTTGCAGAAAATTTAAAAGAGGGCGACAAGGTTTGTGCAGGCGATGTAATCGGTTATGTGGGAAGAACGGGTTACAGCGATACCGAAAATACAAACGGAATAACCGAAAGTCATTTGCATCTCGGACTTGAGCTTGTGTTTGATGAGAGCCAAAAAGAAAGCAATAACGAAATATGGATTGATGTGGGTGCTATAACAAGCGTTGTTGAGCAAAATCAAAGCGAAGTCGTGCGTAATAACGAAACAAAGGAATTTACAAGGAAATACAAGTTTACCGTTGGCAATGATTGACAAAAAGCAAGAGCAAGATAAAATTAAATTAGCACAAAAATTGAATATTGTATAAACTATTGACAATATAATGCTATTATAGTACAATTTAGCCACTATGTTTTTAAGGAGAGTAAAACAATGAAAAAAATTGCACTTATACTTGCTGCAGCACTTATCGCAGTAACATCAATCTTCTGCTTTGCAGGTTGCGGTGATTCACCTGAGCAGAAACTCGCTAACTATGTTGCATCAGACGAATGCCAGAAAGAACTCGACTCAATGAAGTCGACATATGAATCAATGATGGATGTTGATGTTAGGGCTGAAGGCAAGAGCTTAGTTTATGACCTTACTTACAAGACTGAACTCCCTGAGGACTCACTTGATACTGTAAAGTCAAGCCTTGAATCAGCTTTTGAATCATTGTCATCAACATATGAAGGCATTGCAAACAGTATTAAGGAATCAGTCGGCATTGACGATCCGTCGGTTGTTGTAAAAATCAATACTAAAGACGGTATAAACATTTTTTCAAAGACATACAAAGCAACAAAATAATTTGATTATTTGCAATCTACGGGCTGTCATCTGACAGTCCGTTTTTGTGTATGATGTCAAATAATGATTTTACATATCTGAATGTTTTACCGCACAAATGTGATTTATTATCCTATAAAATCATAAACATTACTTTTATTCTTTACGGGCAAAAAATCATATAATTTGTATGTTGACTGAAAAAGAGCAATAAGTTAAAATATGTAGGACGGTATTTGAAAAAATTTATGAATTTAAATTTGCAGGAGGATAAAACGAGTGGTATTTTCGAGCCTTGTATTTATGTTTGCGTATCTGCCGATTACCTTGCTTGCCTATTATCTTGTGCCAAGGCAGGGACGCAATATTTTTCTCTTTATCGTAAACCTTATATTCTACGGCTGGGGCGAACCTAAGCTTGTTCTGCTTATGGTGTTCAACATCTTCTTCAACTACATAGGCGGTTGGCTTGTTGACAAATACAGAGCCGACGCCAAAAAGAAAAAGCTGTTTCTGATTCTTACCTGTGTGCTTGATATAGGTATTCTTGCGGTGTTTAAATATACGGGAATGATAACCGAAACGCTCAATATGCTGCCGTTTCTCAATATTCCGGAGCTTCAAATCAGCCTGCCGATCGGCATCAGCTTCTACACATTCCAGACAATGAGCTATGTTATTGATGTTTACCGTGACGATGCGCCCGTGTCGAAGAACTTTATCAACTTCGGTACTTATGTTGCACTTTTTCCGCAGCTTATTGCAGGTCCGATTGTCCGTTACCGTGATGTTGCCGAACAGCTTGTAAACCGCCGTGAAACGCTTGAAATGTTCACAAGGGGTGTAAAGCTCTTTATGGTCGGCCTTGCCAAAAAGGTAATTATCGCAAACACCATGGGAACGCTCACAACAAACATTTTTGCAACAACCGATGAAAACGGTGTTGTCGGAACATGGGTGGGTATGATAGCCTATACATTCCAGATTTACTTTGATTTCTCAGGCTACTCCGATATGGCTTGCGGTCTTGGCAATATGCTGGGATTCGAGTTTCTTAAAAACTTTAACTATCCCTACATTGCAAAGTCGATTACAGACTTTTGGAGAAGATGGCACATTTCCCTTTCGACATGGTTCAAAGAATATGTTTATATTCCTCTCGGCGGTAACAGAAAAGGCGTTAAAAGGCAGATTCTCAACCTTCTCATCGTGTGGGGACTTACAGGACTTTGGCACGGTGCGGCATACAACTTTGTACTTTGGGGACTTTACTACGGACTTCTTCTTATTCTTGAAAAATTCGTACTCAAAAAATTTCTCGACAGACTGCCGTCATTTGTTCAGCACATTTACACTCTGTTTATCATAATCATCGGTTGGGGGCTTTTCTACTTCACGGATGTCGGACAGCTCGGTGAGTTTATGGTTGACCTTTTCAATTTCGGCAACGGAATTTGCGGTGATCAGGCGTTCAATCTTATTATGAGCAACCTGCCAATGCTTATTATTGCGGCTGTTGCGTCAACTCCGCTTGCAACAATGCTTTATACACGCTTTGAACACACACGCTTTATGTGGATTCCCGAAACACTCTACTGTATGGGTGTTCTTGCTGTCAGCACGGCAAGCCTTGTTAATCAGAGCTACAACCCGTTCCTTTATTTCAGATTTTAAAACGGCTGTGAACAATTAGAAAAAGTCAGGTGAATATATATGCGTTTTGCTGATAACAGAAATAAAATCGGAAAATACATTCCTGCGGTTGTATTTCTGATTTTCATATACGGAATGGCTTTGTGGTTTATCTTTTCTCCGAAACCCGACTACAGCTCTTCCGAAAAAAGATACTTGCAGAAGTTTCCGGAGGTTACAGCCGAAAAATTGCTTTCGGGTGATTTCGGCAGTGAGTTTGAAACATTCTTTGCCGACAGGTTTCCGCAGAGAAACACATGGGTAGGTCTTAACGCATACACCGCCCTTGCGGAGGGTAACAACGGTGCAAGCGGTGTGTATAACTGCAAAAACGGCTACCTTATCAACAAGCCTGTTTCGACTGAGAACAATCTCGATAAGAATATCGGTGCGGTTGCGGATTTTGCAAAATCAATCGACACTCCGACAACGGTTATGCTTGTTCCGTCAACGGGATATATTGTTGATGATGTGCTTCCGACATTCCACGATAAATACAACGATGATGAGGATATAAGCAAGATTTCTTCAACGCTTTCAAAGGATAAAATCGGATTTGTCGATTTGCGTGAACGCTTTAAGAGCGAATACAAAAACGGCAGTCAGCTTTACTACAAAACCGACCACCATTGGACAACAAAGGGTGCTTACACGGGCTACAAAGAGCTTTGCAAGGCACTCGGCATTACTCCGATTGATGATTCAACCCTGAAAAAAGACAGCTACCCCGACTTTTACGGCACAACATATTCTTCAAGTGGTTTTTGGCTCACTCCGCCCGATAATATCGAAATTTGGAATAACCCTAAAAATTCCGACAGGAATATCTCCGTAAAAATTACCGAGGGCGCAAATATTAAAACTTCGGGTTCAATGTACTTTACCGACCATCTCAAAGAGGACGACAAGTACCCCGTGTTTATTGACGGCAATCACGCTCTCACGGAGATTACAAACACCAATGCAAAGAACGGCACAATTCTTCTCATCAAGGACAGCTTTTCGCACAGCCTTGCACCGTTCCTTGCAGAAAATTACAGCAAGGTGGTTCTGGTTGACCTGCGTTATTATAAGGAAAGCGTGTCAGACCTTGTGACAACCTATAACCCCGAACAGGTTGTTGTGCTTTACGGAATTGACAACCTTGCAACCGATACGGATATCGTATGGCTCAAGTAAGTTCTTTAATATTCAATTGAATTAAAAACGGCTGTTGCTGATGAATTGACTTTCGTCAAGTGACAGCCGTTTTTTGTAATTTTTTAATCAGTTATATCCCACATTCCCCATAAAACAATGCAAAAAAATAACCACCCATAAATCGGGTGGTGTCGGATACGATTTTATAAGCGCTACGCTCGAGCGTTTTATGTTTTTTGTAAATTAAACTATCTACACAAACTTAAAATTAAAATTCAACACCGATTCTGCCGGTGATGCCTCGGTCGTAGGGGTGCTTGATTTTCTTGAACTCGGTTACATAATCGCAAAGGTCAATCATTTTTTGTGACGGGTTATGACCTGTCATGATGATTTCCATGCTTGATGGAGCATTGGTGATGAACTCAACAACCTCGGATTCGGTGAGCATTTCAGCATTGATTGCGTCAATAATCTCGTCAAATACAACCATGTCGTACTTTTCGGTCAGGGCAAGTGTGACACTGTGGTCAAAAATACCCTTGAAAATTTTTGCCGCCTGAGCCTTTTCCTTTTCGTTCATCTGAAATGTGAACTTGAGGTCAGCGGGGCAGAACGTTAGAGTCACATTCTCGGTGTGACTGAGAACATGGCGTTCACCCGAAAATTCCGTTTTTAAAAATTGCACAAACAGCACCTTGAGGTTACTGCCTGCCGCCCTGACGGCAATTCCTACAGCGGCTGTGGTTTTGCCCTTACCGTCGCCAAAATACAAATGTTTCATTGTCTGTCATTCCTTTTCATAAAACTGCACAATTGACAAAATGGAATCCCTTATATACAATAGTATAGAAAAGACATTTTCGTCTGCCTAATTATAACATAAAATTGGCAAACGGGAGTATGTACAAATTAAACAAAATTAATTAAAAATATTTTAAAAACTTCTATACCGCTTATTTTGCCGAAAAGGTTGAAATAATGCGGTATTTCGTTTATAATAATGCTTGTGTGACTGCACAAGATATGCGATGAAGCGGGAGGTTGCGGCATTAAGCCGGTTTTTCCGTGGAGTATGTCCGATTTTAAACCGGGCGATTAAATTGAAACACAGAGCGATTGAGTGGCAATGGGGTTGCTTTGCCATAACTGCGCTCAAACGCTTTCAGAACTTCCCGGTTAACTGAATAGTTAAACGGGTTTTTTAATGCGGGGTGAGGAAACACCCGGCAGAGTTTCAAAAAGTTTTGAAAAGCAACGCCCGCCAACTAACATTTTTAAGGAGGCGACGATAATGGCAGTCAAGGAAAAGATTAGAATAAGATTAAAGGGTTATGATCATCAGCTCGTTGATCAGTCTGCAGAGAGAATCGTGGCAACAGCTAAGCGCACAGGCGCAAGAGTTTCAGGTCCCGTTCCGCTCCCGACTGAGAAGCAGGTTGTAACAATTCTCCGTGCTGTTCATAAGTACAAGGACAGCCGTGAGCAGTTCGAAATCAGAACTCACAAGCGTCTTATCGACATCTTAAGACCGTCAAACAAGACAGTCGAGGCTCTTATGAGCTTAGAGCTCCCTGCCGGCGTTGATATCGAGATTAAGTTATAATCGGATACCAACCTACAAGCAGACAGGGTCACGTTGGGAAACCAACCAATAACCTATAAGGAGGATACAATTTATGCAGAAAGCAATCATCGGTAAGAAAATCGGTATGACACAGATTTTCGATGAAAAGGGAATCATGATTCCCGTAACTGTTGTTGAGGCAGGCCCTTGCGTGGTAACAGCCAAGAAAACAGTTGAAAACGACGGCTACGCTTCGGTACAGCTCGGCTACGGCGATGTTAAACCTCACAAGGTAAACAAGCCAATGAAGGGCTTCTTTGATAAGGCCGGTGTAGCACCAAAGAAAACTCTCAAAGAGTTCCGCTTTACAGACACAGACGCTTACAGCATCGGTGATCTCGTTAAAGCAGACGTATTCACCCCCGGCGACAAGATTGACGTAACAGGCAAGAGCAAAGGTAAGGGTACAGCAGGTGTTATTAAGAGATGGAACTTCCACCGTCTTAAGGAATCACACGGTACAGGTCCTTGCGTACGCCACGGCGGTTCAATCGGTGCCTGCTCATCACCTTCAAGAGTTTGGAAGGGTAAGAGAATGGCAGGTCACCTCGGCGCAGAACAGGTAACGGTTCAGAACCTCACAGTTGTTAAGGTTGACGCAGAAAACAACCTCATCGCTGTTAAGGGTGCTATTCCGGGTCCTAACAAGGGAATCGTTGTAATCAAAGATTCCGTAAAGGCTTAAGGAAGGGGGATTATAAATGCTAAATTTAGCAGTAGTAGATATGGAAGGCAAGAATGTCGGTACAATCGAGCTTGCCGAGTCCGTATTCGGTATCGAACCAAATGCAGCTGTTATGCATCAGATGGTAGTTAACTACCTTGCAGCACAGCGTCAGGGCACACAGTCCGCTCTTACAAGATCAGAGGTTTCAGGCGGCGGTAAAAAGCCGTGGAGACAGAAGGGTACAGGCCGTGCAAGACAGGGTTCAACAAGAGCTCCGCAGTGGACACACGGCGGCGTTGTATTCGCTCCGAAGCCAAGAGATTACAGATTTTCCGTAAATAAGAAGGTAAGAAGACTTGCTATGAAGTCAGCTTTCTCTTCAAAGGTTATGGAGAACGAACTCATCGTTGTTGATTCAATCAGCATGGACGAGTACAAGACAAAGAAGATTGTTGCAATGCTCAGCGCAATCGGAGCTGAAAAGAAGGCTCTCATTGTTCTTCCTGAGGTTGACAGCAAGGTTATTAAATCAGCTAACAACATCCCCGGTGTTAAAACAGCTCAGGTAAACACTCTTAATGTATATGACATTTTGAATGCTGACAAGCTTATCATCGTTAAGGATGCGGTAAGCAAGATTGAGGAGGTATATGCATGATAGCTCATGATATTGTAATCCGCCCTGTTATTACCGAAAAGAGTATGCTCGGCGCAGTTAACAAAATTTATACCTTTGAAGTTGCTAAGTCAGCAAACAAGATTGAAATTGCAAAAGCTTGTGAAGAAGTTTTCGGCGTTAAGGTTGCAAAGGTAAACACAGTAAGCATGAGAGGCAAATTCCGTCGTCAGGGCAGAAACAACGGCGGCTACTCAAAGAGCTGGAAGAAAGCAATCGTAAAACTTACCGAAGACAGCAAGCCTATCGAATTTTTTGAAGGCATGATGTAATACTGACTCAGGTTCAGTATTGAGTCTGAAAAACATTATTCAGGCAGAATGTATGGGAAATGCCATATTCCCGCAAAGCCATCATGAGGAGAGTGAAACCAAATGGCCATTAAAGTATATAAGCCGACCATTAACTCAAGAAGAAATATGTCGGTTACAGATTATTCGGGTCTTTCAAAGGTTGAGCCGGAAAAAAGCTTGCTTGCTCCTTTAAATAAAAAGGCAGGTCGTAACAGCTACGGCAGAATCACCGTTCGTCACAGAGGCGGCGGCAACCGCAAAAAGTACCGTATTATTGACTTCAAGCGTCAGAAATTTGATGTTGAAGGTACAGTTAAAACATTAGAGTACGATCCAAACCGTTCTGCATTCATTGCTCTTGTAGAGTACACAGACGGCGAGAAGGCTTACATTATTGCTCCGGAAGGACTTAAGGTAGGCGACAAGGTAACAGCAGGTGCAAACGCTGATATTAAGCCCGGTAACGCACTTCCGCTTACAGCAATCCCTGTTGGTACATTTATCCACAATGTAGAGCTTTATCCCGGCAGAGGCGCTCAGCTCGCTCGTTCAGCCGGCAACATGGCTCAGCTCATGGCTAAGGAAAACGGTCTTGCACTTTTAAGACTTCCTTCAGGCGAGCTCAGAAACGTTCCTGAAAACTGCATGGCTACAATCGGTCAGGTAGGTAACACCGATCACGAAAATGTTAAGATTGGTAAAGCAGGTCGTAAGAGAAACATGGGTTGGCGTCCTACTGTTCGTGGTTCTGTAATGAACCCTAACGACCATCCGCACGGCGGTGGTGAGGGTAAGTCACCTGTTGGTCGTCCGGGCCCTGTAACCCCATGGGGTAAGCCCGCACTCGGCTACAAGACTCGTAAGAACAACAAGAGCAGCGACAAGCTTATCGTAAGAAGAAGAAACGGTAAGTAAGGCGGAAAGGAGCTAAAACATGAGTAGAAGTACTAAAAAGGGCCCTTATGTTCAGCCTGTACTGCTCAAAAGGGTTATCGAAATGAACGAAGCAGGCGAAAAGAGAATTCTCAAGACTTGGTCAAGAAGTTCAACAATTTTCCCTGAATTCGTTGGTCACACATTTGCCGTTCATGACGGCAGAAAACATGTTCCTGTATATGTAACCGAAGATATGGTTGGTCACAAGCTCGGTGAGTTTGCTCCGACAAGAACATTCAAGGGTCACGCAGGATCAAAGACAAGCAAATAAGCGGAAGGAGAGTATTGCAGATGGAAGCAAAGGCAAATGCAAAATTTGTTCGTATTTCACCCCGCAAGGTTAATGTAGTTCTTGACCTCGTAAGAGGCAAAGACGTTAAGTATGCGGAAGCTGTTCTTAAGCACACTCCCAAGGCCGCTTGCGAGCCGCTTTTAAAGCTGCTCAATTCAGCTATGGCAAATGCTGAGAACAACCATGACATGGATGTATCCAAGCTTTACATTGCTCAGTGCAATGCAACAGCAGGCCCCATCCTTAAAAGAATTCGTCCGAGAGCACAGGGCAGAGCGTTCAGAATCAACAAGAGAACTTCTCACATTTCCCTCGTACTCAAGGAAAGAGAAGACGACTAAGGGGAGGTTAGATTATGGGTCAGAAAGTTAATCCGCACGGTCTCCGTGTCGGCGTTATTAAAGATTGGGATTCCCGTTGGTTTGCAAACAAGAAGGACTTCGGTGCTACACTCGTTGAGGACTATAACCTCCGTAAGACTCTGAAGGCTCAGCTTTACAACTTCGGTATCTCAAAGATTGAAATTGAGCGTGACGGCAAAAAGGTTAAAATCAGCATTCACTGCGCTAAGCCCGGTCTTGTAATCGGTAAGGGCGGTTCTGAGATTGAAAAGCTCAGAGCACAGTGCGAAAAGATGCTCTCAAAGCCCGTTGCAATCAATATCGTAGAAGTTAAGGCTCCTGAGCTTGACGCACAGCTCGTTGCAGAAAGCATCGCTCAGCAGCTTGAAAAGAGAATCTCTTTCCGCCGTGCAATGAAGATGTCAATCGGCAACGCAATGCGTCGCGGCGCTAAGGGTATCAAGATTATGTGTTCAGGCCGTCTTGGCGGTGCTGAAATTGCTCGTTCAGAGCAGTACCACGAAGGTACTATTCCGCTTCAGACACTTCGTGCAGACATCGACTACGGCTTTGCAGAAGCTAACACAACCTACGGTAAAGTAGGCGTTAAGGTTTGGCTTTACAAGGGCGAGGTTCTTAACGAAGTTAAGTCAAGAAAGCCCCGCAGAGAAGGAGGCAGAAAGTAATGTTATTACCTAAGAGAGTAAAATACAGAAGAGTTCACAGAGGTCGTATGACAGGTAAGGCTCTTCGTGGTAACAAGGTTACTTACGGCGATTTCGGTCTTCAGGCTACAGAGCCTGCATGGATCACCTCAAACCAGATTGAGGCTGCCCGTGTCGCTATGACTCGTTACTGCAAAAGATTCGGTAAAGTATGGATCAAAATTTTCCCTGATAAGCCTGTTACAGCAAAGCCTGCTGAAACACGAATGGGTTCAGGTAAAGGTTCACCCGAGTACTGGGTAGCCGTAGTAAAGCCCGGCAGAGTTATGTTTGAACTCGGCGGCGTAGATGAAGCTACTGCAAGAGAGGCTCTTCGCCTTGCTGCAAATAAGCTTCCGATCAAGTGCAAGTTTGTTAAGAAAGAGGAGGGTGAGCAGTAATGAAAGCATCAGAACTCAGAGATATGTCAGTAGAAGAGCTTCAGACTAAGCTCACTGAACTCAAAGAAGAATTATTCAATCTTCGTTTCCAGCTTGCTGTTAATCAGCTCGAAAACTCATCCAGAATCGGTGCTGTTAAAAAGGACATCGCAAGAATTTCAACAGTTCTTCGTCAGATGGAACTTAACGGCGCTGAAGCTTAAGAGAGGAGGACTTAACAGTGAGTGAAAGAAATATGAGAAAAACTGTTGTCGGAAAAGTTGTAAGCGACAAGATGGACAAGACAATTGTCGTTGCAGTTGAAGACAGCGTAAAGCACAAGCTTTACAACAAAATTGTTAAGCGTACAGTTCGTTTCAAGGCACACGATGAAAACAACGAGTGTGGTATTGGCGACCGTGTAAAGATTATGGAGACCCGTCCTCTTTCTAAAGACAAAAGATGGAGACTCGTCGAGATTATTGAGAAAGCTAAATAAGTTTATTTTAGCGGCTTTGAGTAAAGGAGGAATTACACTGTGATTCAGCAGCAAACTATCCTCAAGGTTGCCGACAACACCGGCGCAAAGGAACTTATGTGCATTCGTGTACTCGGCGGTACCAGAAGGAGATATGCCAACATTGGCGATGTAATCGTAGCCTCGGTTAAAAAGGCAGCACCCGGCGGTGTTGTTAAAAAAGGCGACGTTGTAAAGGCTGTAGTTGTTCGTTCTGCAAAGGGCGTCAGAAGAGAAGACGGTACTTATATCCGTTTCGATGAAAATGCAGCTGTTATTATTAAGGAAGATAAGAACCCGAAGGGTACTCGTATCTTCGGACCGGTAGCAAGAGAGCTTCGTGATAAGGATTATATGAAGATTCTTTCTCTCGCTCCCGAAGTACTTTAATTGGAGGTGTCACAATGAGTAAAGTTCATGTTAAAACAGGCGACACCGTTATCGTATTAAGCGGTAAGGACAAGGGCAAGACAGGTCAGGTTATGGCTGTAAGCCCTAAAGAAGGCAAAGTTATCGTAGAAAAGGTAAACATGGTTTCAAAGCATGTTAAGCCCAAGAAGATGGGCGAGCAGGGCGGTATCATTAAGGCTGAGGGTGCTATGTATGCATCTAAGGTTCAGATCGTTTGCCCAAGATGCAAAAAGCCTACAAGAGTTGCTCATAAGTTCTATGAGGACGGCTCTAAGGGCAGAGTTTGCGCTAAATGCGGCGAAGCACTTTAAGGAGGAAATAAGATATGGCAAGACTTAAAGAATATTATTCAAAAGAAGTTGCACCTGCTCTTATGTCAAAGTTCTCCTACAAGAGCACAATGCAGATTCCTAAGCTTGATAAAATCGTTATCAATGTAGGCGCAGGCGAAGCAAAAGATAACTCAAAAGTAATTGATGCTATCTGCACAGACCTTTCTGCTATTACAGGTCAGAAGCCTCTCATCTGTAAGGCAAGAAAGTCAGTTGCTAACTTCAAACTCAGAGAAGGTATGGCAATCGGCTGTAAGGTTACATTAAGAGGCGAGAGAATGTATGAATTCCTCGACAGATTCTTCAATGTAGCACTTCCCCGTGTTCGTGACTTCAGAGGTATCAACCCTGATTCATTTGACGGCCGTGGTAACTACAACATGGGCCTCAAAGAGCAGCTCATCTTCCCCGAGATTGACTATGACAAGATCGACAAGGTTCGTGGTATGGACATTTGTTTCGTAACCACTGCAACAACAGACGAAGAAGCTCGCGAGCTCTTAAAGCTTATGGGCGCACCGTTTTCAAAGTAAGGAGGGATTGTTGTGGCTAAAACTTCAATGAAAGTAAAGCAGCAGAGAAAGCAGAAATTCTCTACAAGAGAGTACACAAGATGTAACATCTGTGGTAGACCACACGCCTACCTCCGTAAGTATGGCATTTGTCGTATTTGCTTCCGTGAACTCGCTTACAAGGGCGAAATTCCGGGTGTAAAGAAAGCAAGCTGGTAAGCAAGGGAGGTAAAGCATAATGCAGATTACAGATACAATTGCTGATTTACTTACAAGAATCCGTAACGCAAATTCAGCAAAGCATGATTCTGTTGAAATTCCCGCTTCAAACCTCAAGAAGTCAATTTGTCAGATTCTTGTTGACGAAGGTTATGTAAAGAATTTCACAGTTATTGAAGACGGCAAGCAGGGCGTTATTAAGGTAACACTCAAGTATACAGACGGCAAGACTCCTGTTATCACAGGTCTCCGCCGTGTATCAAAGCCCGGTCTCAGAATTTACAGTAATGCAGAAGATATGCCAAAGGTAATGAAGGGTCTTGGTATCGCTATCATTTCAACCTCAAAGGGTGTTATGACAGATCGTGAGGCAAGAAAGCAGCACATCGGCGGCGAGGTTCTCGCTTACATTTGGTAAGAGGAGGTGCGATAAATGTCTCGAATTGGAAGAAAACCTATAAATATTCCCGCCGGCGTTACAGCTTCAGTTGACAACGGCGTTATCACAGTTAAAGGTCCTAAGGGTACACTTGATTTCAAGTATAATCCTGCTATGACTGTTGAAATCAAGGGCGATGTAATCGAGGTTACACGTCCTAACGACGCAAAGGAAAACCGTTCACTTCACGGCCTTACAAGAACACTTATCCACAATATGGTTATCGGTGTTACAGAGGGTTATTCAAAGACTCTTGAGGTTAACGGCGTTGGTTACCGTGTTCAGAAGCAGGGTAACAAGTGCGTTATGAACCTTGGTTATTCACACCAGGTTATCGTTGAGGATACAGAGGACATCAAGATTGAAGTTCCCGATCCTAACAAAATCATCATCTCCGGCATTGATAAGCAAAAGGTTGGTCAGTTTGCTGCCGAAGTAAGAGAAAAGCGTCCTCCGGAGCCATATAAGGGCAAGGGTATTAAGTACGCTGATGAAGTTATCCGCCGCAAGGAAGGCAAGGCCGGTAAGGGCAAATAATTAAGGAGTGAATAATTAATGGTAAGCAGACCAGATACAAAAAAGGCACGCGCAAAACGCCATAAGAGAGTCCGCAGCAAGATCAGCGGTACAGCTTCTTGTCCTCGTCTTTGCGTATTCCGCTCCACAAGCAACATCTATGCTCAGATTATTGACGATGTAGCCGGTGTTACACTTGCTCAGGCTTCAAGCCTTGATAAGGAAATCACAGGCAATGGCGGAAACAAAGAGGCAGCTAAGGCTGTCGGCAAGCTCGTTGCAGAGCGTGCAAAAGAAAAGAATATCGTTGATGTTGTATTCGACAGAGGCGGTAACATATATCACGGCCGTGTTAAGGAATTGGCCGAAGGCGCCCGTGAGGGCGGCCTCAATTTCTAAGGATTGGAGGAATAACTTTGGCTAAAACAGTAGAAGTAACAGGCGAATTAAAAGAAAGAGTAGTTACTATTAACCGTGTTTCTAAAACAGTTAAAGGCGGTCGTATTTTCAAGTTTGCAGCTCTCGTAGTTGTAGGCGACGGTAACGGAACAGTTGGTTTCGGTATCGGTAAAGCAGGCGAAGTACCCGACGCTATCCGCAAGGGTATTGAGGATGCTAAGAAGAACCTCATGAAGGTTTCACTCAGAGGTACAACAATCCCTCACGAAGTAATCGGTGAGTTCGGTGCAGGCAGAGTTCTTATGAAGCCCGCAGCTCCCGGTACCGGTGTTATTGCCGGCGGTCCTGTTCGTGCCGTTGTTGAAGCAGTAGGTATCAAGGACATCAGAACAAAGGCTCTTCGTTCCAACAATCCCTGTAATGTAGTTAGAGCTACTCTTGCAGGTCTTGGCGCATTAAGAAATGCTGAAGAAGTTGCTGCAATCCGCGGTAAATCCGTTAAAGAGATTCTTTAATAGGGAGGTTGTAAATTATGACAATTAAGTTAGTAAAGAGTCTTATCGGCTCTAAGAAGGATCAGATTGCAACCGCCCACGCTCTCGGTCTTAAGAAAATCGGTGATGTTACAACTCAGCCCGATAACGCTCAGACTAAGGGTAAGGTAGCAAAAATCATCCACCTCGTAGAGGTTAGTGAAGCATAAGCAAGGAGGTGCGAACTAATGAAGTTACATGAACTTTCTCCTGTTGAGGGTTCTAAGAAGGACTCAAAGAGAATCGGCAGAGGTCACGGCTCGGGCTGGGGCAAAACTTCCGGTAAAGGTCATAAGGGCCAGAAGGCTCGTTCAGGCGGCAGCATCCGTCCCGGATTTGAGGGCGGTCAGATGCCTTTACAGCGTCGTATCCCTAAAAGAGGTTTCAACAACATTTTTGCAAAAGCTGTAGCAGCAGTAAACCTCAGCACTTTGAACAGAAAGTTTGAAGACGGTGCGACAGTAGATATTGAGGCTCTTGTTAATGCGGGCGTTGTTAAGAACGGCTTTGATGCTGTTAAAATTCTTGGCAACGGTAAGCTTGACAAAAAACTTACAGTAAAGGTTTCTGCTTTTTCCGAATCAGCTAAAGCTGCAATTGAGGCTGCGGGCGGAAAGGCAGAGGTGATCTAAGTGTTTAAAACCATCAAAAATGCTTGGTCACTCCCCGATTTAAGAAAGAAAATTTTATTTACTCTCTTAATCATTGTTGTATTCAGAATCGGCTCGGTTATTCAGGTTCCATTCCTGGATACTGCGGCTCTCAGAAGTGTTATGAACCCGGATGACTGGTCTAACACAATGCTTTCTTATATGAATACACTCTCAGGCGGTGCATTCTCCAACGCAACATTGTTTGCAATGGGTATCACCCCTTATATCAACAGCTCAATCATCATCCAGCTCCTCTGCGTTGCTATTCCTCCTCTGGAGAGATTGGCAAGAGAAGGCGAAGCCGGCAGACGCAAAATCAGTGCTATCACTCGTTATGTAACAGTCGGTCTCGGTATTATTCAGGGTACTGCATATTACTTCTACCTTCTCAACAGCAAGGTAACACTTTACAACAGCGGTTTTGAACTTTGGTTCTCTGCTATCGTAATCATCCTTGTTTTTACCGCAGGTACGGCGGTTATGATGTGGCTCGGTGAACAGATCAACAGCCACGGCATCGGAAACGGTATTTCCATTCTCCTTTTTGCAGGTATCGTTGCTCAGTTCCCACAGATTATCAACACACTCGGTCAGTACTGGAACCTTGCTGTTAACGGCAGCACACAGTTCTTCTTCCTCGTACCTCTCTGGGTAGTTCTCTTTGTTGCTGTTGTATGGATTATCACATTCATGCAGGACAGCGAAAGAAGAATCCCGATTCAGTATGCAAAGCGTGTTGTGGGCAGAAAGATGTACGGCGGTCAGTCAAGCCACCTTCCTATCAAGGTTGCTCTCGGCGGCGTTCTTCCAATCATCTTTGCAAGCTCAATTCTTTCAATTCCAAGTACAATCAACCTCTTCCTCAAGATTCCTGCAGGAGAAGGTTTCTGGGGTGCATTCTTTGCAGCATTCAGCACCACAGGCTGGCTGTACATGGTACTTTATTTCTTGTTCATTATAATGTTCGCTTATTTCTATACATCAATTCAGTACAACCCTGTTGAAATGGCTAACAATCTTAAAGCTAATAACGGCACAGTTCCCGGTATTCGCCCGGGTGCTCCGACAGCTGATTATATCAGAAAGATTTTGTCAAGAATCACTTTAATCGGTGCAATGTTCCTTGCTGTTATCGCTATGATTCCGCTTATCTACGGCGCTGCTTCCGGAATGGGACAGATGTCAATCGGTGGTACATCAATCATCATCGTAGTTGGTGTTGCTCTTGAAACTGTTAAACAGCTCGAGTCACAAATGATGATGCGTCATTACAAAGGTTTTCTTGACTAATTGAGAAAAAAGGAGTATAATAGATGAACATTATCATGTTAGGTGCTCCGGGTGCAGGTAAAGGCACACAGGCTGCTGTACTTTGTGAACACTTTGGTATTCCCACAATTTCAACCGGAAACATGATCCGTGAAGCGCTGAAAAACGGCACTGAGATGGGCTTGAAGGCTAAATCCTTTATGGATGAAGGCAAGCTTGTTCCCGACGAAGTAGTAATTGGTATTGTAAAGGAAAGACTTTCTGCCGATGACTGCAAGAAGGGTTTCATTCTTGACGGTTTTCCAAGAACTATTCCTCAGGCTGAGGCTCTGGATAATATGGGTGTTGAGATTCAGCATGTCATCAACATCGACATTTCTGATGAAAAAATCATCAACCGTATGTCCGGACGCCGTGTTTGCGAAAATTGTGGCAGACCTTTCCACATTGTGACTTTAAAGCCCAAAAAGGAAGGTGTTTGTGACGATTGCGGCGGCACCCTTGTTCAGCGCAAGGACGACCACCCCGATACCGTGCTTGCTCGTCTCGAAACATATCACAAAGAGACCGAGCCCCTCGTTTCTTACTATGAGAAGCAGGGTAAGCTTGTTACTGTAAAAGGACAGGACGATGTAGAAGCTACTACAAAGGCTATCCTTGAAGGTATTGAGGCTTAATTCATGGTTGTAGTTAAGACAGCACGGGAACTTTCAAAAATGAAAGATGCCTGCAGAATTTCTGCCGAGGCATTGCGTGTTGCGGGAGAGGCTGTAAAGCCCGGCGTTACTACTTATGAAATAGATAACATTGTCCGCTCATACATCGAGAAACAGGGAGCAGTTCCCTCGTTTCTCGGTTACGGCGGCTTTCCTGCGAGTGCGTGCATTTCCGTTAACAATGTGGTTATCCATGGCATACCCAGTAAAGAACTCGTTTTAAAAGAGGGCGACATAGTAAGCGTGGATGTTGGCGCTTTCTACGGGGGATTTCACGGCGACAACGCCTTTACATTCCCCTGCGGCAAAATCAGTGCAGACGCACAGGCTTTGCTTGACGCCACAAAAGAGAGTCTGTATGAGGGAATTAAACAGGCTCTTGCCTTTAACCGTGTCGGTGATATAGGCAACGCTGTTCAGAAGTATGTCGAAGCTCGCAGTTACTCGGTGGTACGAGATTTTGTCGGCCACGGCGTAGGTGCGAAACTGCACGAAGACCCAAGCGTACCCAATTACGGCACTGCTCACAGAGGAGTGCGGCTTATTCCGGGTATGACTATTGCCATTGAACCCATGGTGAACCAGGGCAGGTGCAATGTGCGTGTTCTTGATGACAAATGGACTACCGTCACTGCTGACGGAAAGCTTTCAGCTCATTTTGAACATACTGTTGCAATAACTCCTGACGGACCTAAAATTATGACTTTGTGCGATTAAAGGTGATTTTATGAACACAGTAAAAGGCAGTATCGTAAAGGCTGTGGCAGGAAGGGAAAAGAACGGCTTTTTTGTTGTTCTCGACTGCGATTCCGTTTTTGCTTACATTGCAGACGGAAAGCGAAGAAAGGTTGAGAAGCCTAAAAAGAAAAAGCTTATTCATATTTCTCCTACAGGAACCGTGATAGAGGGTTCAATCAAGACCAATCCGCAGATAAGAAAAATTTTGAACAATTTTAGAAAGAGCGAGGGTTGACAATATGTCAAAACAGGATGTAATCGAAATTGAAGGTATTGTTAAGGAAGCTTTACCGAACGCACAGTTTAAGGTAGAGTTGCCGAACGGTCACGTGATATTAGCTGTTATTTCAGGCAAACTGAGAATGAACTTCATTCGCATATTGCCGGGTGATAAGGTAAAGGTGGAAATGTCCCCCTATGACCTGACAAGAGGCAGAATTACCTGGAGAACTAAATAATTCGGGTAAAAACACGACTTTTTAGAAAGGAATGATTATACATGAAAGTCAGACCTTCAGTAAAGAAAATGTGCGACAAGTGCAAAGTAATCAAAAGAAAAGGTAAGATTTTAGTTATTTGCGAAAACCCCAAGCATAAGCAGCGCCAGGGTTAATTTACCTAACGAAAACAAAACTATATTTTAGAATTTATATGGAGGTGCAACTATATGGCTCGTATAGCAGGTGTTGACTTACCGAGAGATAAAAGAGTTGAGATTGGTTTGACCTATATCTACGGTATCGGCCGTAAGACTGCAGACGACATTATTGCTGCAACAGGTGTTAATCCGGACACTCGTGTCAGAGATTTGACAGAAGAAGATATTGCAAAGCTCAGAGAATACATCGAGCATCACTGCCGCGTTGAAGGTGACCTTCGCCGTGACATCGCTTATGATATTAAAAGACTTATTGATATTGGTTGTTACCGTGGCGTTCGCCACAGAAAAGGACTTCCTGTAAGAGGTCAGCGTTCAAAGACTAACGCTCGTACTCGTAAGGGTCCCCGTAAAACCATGGCTAATAAGAAGAAGTAAGGAGGGCAAAGGACTATGGCAGCACCAAAGGGTGGTAAGAAGGTTATCCGCCGTCGCCGTGAACGCAAGCACATTGAAAAAGGCGCAGCGCATATCCAGTCTACATTTAACAACACAATTGTTACTATTTCCGATACACAGGGCAACGCTGTTTCATGGGCAAGCGCAGGCGAGCTCGGTTTCAGAGGTTCAAAGAAGTCAACTCCGTTTGCCGCTCAGTCAGCAGCCGAAACAGCTGCAAAGGCAGCAATGGAACACGGCATGAAGTATGTTGAAGTATATGTAAAGGGTCCCGGTCAGGGTCGTGAAGCTGCAATCCGTGCATTGCAGACTGCAGGTCTTGAGGTAACAATGATTAAGGATGTTACTCCAATCCCGCACAACGGATGCCGTCCTCCAAAGAGAAGACGTGTATAGTATTTTAAAAGGAGGAAAATTCTACTATGGCTAAAAATATGCAGCCTATCGCTAAGCGTTGCAGAGCTCTTGGCATTTCACCCGCAGTTATGGGTTATTCCAAGAAGACTTCCAACAGAAATCCCGGCGGTAAGATGAGAAGAAAAAAGAGCGAATACAGCATGCAGCTCACTGAGAAGCAGAAGGTAAAATTTATCTACGGCATCATGGAGAAGCAGTTCAGAGCTTACTACGAAAAAGCTGAAAAAGCTGAGGGTAAGACAGGTGCTGTATTGCTTACACTTATTGAAAGAAGACTTGACAACGTTATCTTCAGACTCGGTCTTGCAGCTACAAGAAGAGAAGCAAGACAGCTTGTTAGTCACAGCCACTTTACCGTAAACGGTAAGAAGGTAAACATTCCTTCATACCTTGTTAAGGTTGGCGATGTAATCGAAGTTAAGGAGAAGAGCCGTTCAACTGCAAGATTCAAGGCAATCGCAGAGGGCGAAACATCTTCAATTGTAACACCAAAGTGGCTTGAGAAGAACGAAAACCTTCTCGGTGGCAAGGTTGTTGCAGCTCCCCAGAGAGAAGACATCGACTTTCCTGTTGAAGAACACCTCATCGTTGAGTTGTACTCCAAGTAATCTTATATTTCACAGGCAGATTACACACAGATGGGCTGCTTTTGCAGTCGCATAATGTTTAGGAGGATTCGCGAATGATAGAAATTGAAAAGCCAAGAATTGAAACCGAGGAATTAACCGAGGATGGAAAGTACGGCAAGTTTGTTGTTGAACCGCTCGAGCGTGGTTTCGGCAACACACTCGGCAACAGTTTGCGCCGTGTGCTGCTTTCCTCTCTTGAAGGCTGTGCTGTTACATCAATCAAGATTGACGGCGTTCTTCACGAATTTTCAACTATTCCCGGCGTAAAGGAAGACGTTACGGAAATTGTTCTTAATATGAAAAGTCTTGTTGCAAAGCTCCATGAAACAAGTCCCAAGGTTATAGAAATTGCAGCCGAGGGTCCCTGTGAGGTAAAGGCTGCCGACATCAAATGTGATGATGAGGTTGAAATTCTCAACCCTGAACTCCATATTGCTACACTCGGTGAGGGTGCTAAGCTCAATATGGAAATCACAGTTGATAAGGGCAGAGGATATATTCCTTCAGAGCGCAACAAGCAGTTAAGCGGCAACAATGTTATTGGCGTTTTGCCGATTGATTCAATTTATACTCCCGTGTTAAAGGTAAACTATACAGTTGATAACACTCGTGTAGGTCAGATTACTGACTATGACAAGCTCACTTTGGATGTTTGGACAAACGGAGTTATCAATGCTCAGGAGGCTGTTTCTCTTGCAGCAAAGGTTCTTACCGAACACCTTAACCTTTTTGTAAACCTTTCCGACAAAGCTTCAAGTGCTGAGGTTATGGTTGAGAAGGATGACAAGGGTAAGGAAAAGATTCTTGAAATGACGATTGAAGATCTTGATCTTTCAGTTCGTTCTTTCAACTGCCTCAAGCGTGCAGGCATTAACACGGTAGAGGATTTGATCAACAAGTCCGAAGAGGATATGATGAAAGTGCGTAACCTCGGTAGAAAATCTCTCGAGGAAGTTGTACAGAAGCTCAATTCTCTCGGTTTTAGTCTTCAGAAGGAAGACGAATAACTTCCCAAAGTCTTTGACAGGCTATTCTGTCAAATTCTTACCAACAAACTCAACGGTAAAGGAGTGAAAGAAATGCCAGGTACAAGAAAATTAGGAAGAACTACTGCACAGAGAACTGCAATGCTTCGTGCTATGGTTACTTTCCTTTTGGAAAACGGCAAAATTGAAACAACTCTTACTCGTGCCAAGGAAGTTCAGGCTATGGCAGAGAAGATGATTACTACAGCTAAAGAAGATACTCTTCACAACAGACGCCTTGTTTTGGCTTTTGTTACTAAGGAAGATGTTACAAGCAAGCTCTTTAAGGAAATTGCTCCAAAATACAGCGATAGAAACGGTGGCTATACAAGAGTTACTAAAATCGGTCCCCGTCGTGGTGACGCCGCTGAAATGGCAATTATCGAGCTCGTTTAATTCTTTTTAAATTAATTCGTATCTTGAAAAACCTCAGTATTTATCGCACTTTTCAGAGTTTGAAATCTGGAAAAAGTGTTTATTGTGTGTTTATTTACGAAAATCTAAATTTTAAATTTACAAAGGCAAGTCCATTTTTATTTGGGCTTGCCTTTTGTTTTACCTGTAATTATTACTATTTGTATAATTGTAATATACTTATAGTATAGCTTTAAATGCGTTTTGAGCGACTTTTTTGATTTAGTAATGGAAATTATATTGCTTTCTGCTAAAAGTCGCTTAGAAGCTAATTTTGAGCATTTTAGCGTTATCGAACACCTTTGAAAGCGAATGTAAACGAATCTGACGGCACTTCAAGAGTAACGCTATCAAAAGTATGAGCCATAAATTCATTTTCGGAATTGACAAATACCGTCTGCAAGGGTGAGCCTGTTCCGATAATGCTATACAAACCGCTTGCAAAATCTTCATCTCCGTAACAATCAAGCTCAATCTTTGAAAATCGGGGATTTTCCCGCATTGAGAGAATCAACTTGACCGCACCGACTGCAAATTTTTTATAAGCTGAAACATAATCGCTTGCCGTTTTGATAGTGCCTGTTGCTTTTTCAAGTTCGGGATAAGCCGAAACAAGTCGGCGAACTGACACAAAAGCATAATCATTATAATATTCCTGTAAAAGAATATTAAACTCTTCCTGATTAATAATGCCACTTTCAAAAACAGCAACATCAGGATTGAAATTTTCGCCACAGATAAAATTTCTAATTGAGATTTTGGACTTAATTTCCTCAAAAACTGCATTGATTTTCTCAATGGCGGTATTTGACTCAGAAACAATCTGATGTTCGGTTTCCTCGTTGTAGGAATCCGCTAAATCTCGTGAATAGGTGGTGTTATTATATTTAATAGTTTTTCTTAAAGAACAAACCTTTTCGTAATAGGCTGTTGCAATGTTTTTAATCTGCTGAATGTAAATGTTCGTCATAATAAATTATCTCCTTTTAGTTTTACTACTTGGGAATGTTACTGAAAATGATAAATCATCATCAGACTTATTATCGCCGTCATCCCAAAAAACAGTGATAGTCAGTGATTCATTTGTGGGTAATTGCTTTTTTAGATTTTTGAGGTTGATATTGATTGTCTGCAAACGCTTGTTCATAAAGAGCCTCCCTTTAGTGCGTTAATGTGTTAAAATTTGTTGCTATTTGTTAAAGCCTAAAGCCCTCAATTGTTGATTTCAGATTTTCAAGTTCCGTTTCGAGGTTGTCAATCGTTGTAAAATCAGCCGATAGATTCAAGATTTTGCAAGCCGCTTGAAATCGGATATTTTCGCTTTGAGAATCGAGCAATCTTGCAAGTGTCCTGCTTGCCTTAACAGAATTTTCGAGAAGGATTTGACTTGCTGACTGAAACAGGTGCTTTCGGTACTCGCTCAATTGCTCTTGAAATTCAGGGCTTTTAACTTTTCGATTGATTGTCTGCTTTGTTGTTCCCAGTGCTTTCGCTGTTTTGGTCTGATTAAATCCGCTTGATACATACGAAATCAATAAATCTTCATTATTCAGCTTTGACATCTGAATCACCTCGGTGTCGCTTGTCGAAAACCTCAAATTCAACATCAGGAAAATCTTGACCGAGCCAAGTTCTAAAGAAAAGACCGCTCGCCCTATCAAAAATATAGCGTTTTGACGAAAGCTCGTCACGGGAGTTGCAAATCAATAGTATAAATACATCGGATTTTGGATTTTTGATAATAGTAACTTTTTCAACTGTCGAATGAGTTGCTAACAAATGTGCGATTAACTGAATGTATTTTAATGATTCATACGATTCGAGTTTTAGCGTTTTGTAAAGTTCTGTCAATTAGAACATCTCCTTTCTGATATAAGACCTATATATACTGTTTAATAATATCGGTTTTTAAAATGTTAAATACGCTTAAAATGCTGATGAATACTGCGTTTTTGATGTTTTAGCCGTCGGAATTTTTAACAAAATAATTCAGAATAAATTTTGTTTGCAAAATTCTGTAAAAGAAAAATCTCCGCCCTGTCGAATAGAATCAGCTTGCCGAATGCTGTATTGAATATAATTTTCTGCGTGTATGCCTGAACCTTTTGAAATAATTTTTGATATAGGCTTGCCAGCCTTTTTATCAAGTGCTTTTTTGATAGATATGCAACATTGCCGAGCTGAGCCGTCAGATTTAACTACCGCCGAATGACAATGCCCTGCCACAGGTGTTCCCTGAATAATTTTTTTAGGTCTGCCACGCTTGCAAGATTTAATTTTTTGCCGTTTGGCGGTTTTGCTCTCGGTGGTGCTGTAAACTAATAAAAATGAGCAGTTTTCCTTTCGGCAATAATACCGAAATTTCTGAAACAGCTTTTGAAAATCCGCAGGCGAAAGTTCTAAATAGATTTCAACTGAATAAAGCACACTCGGGAATTCGGTGTCAAAAGTTATTTTATCAAGTGGTATTCGTGACATCTCCGACATTGCCCCCGCAAGAATTAAGCTGATTTTGAAATTCTGGAACATTCACATAAAACCGACTTCCTGAAAAAAATCCTGGAACTCTGTTAGTTTTGACGAGTCGGCGAAGTGCATATTCAGGAATAATATTTAATTTTGCAACCTGTCGAATCGTTTGAAATTGTGTGGATTTGTTCATAAAAATTCTCCTTTGTAAAAATTTTTTTAGGAAATTGTGATTTCCCCTTGCAATTTTTATTATAATCAATTATAATGTAATTGTAAACACACAATTTCATACACTCACAAAAATAGAAAGGAGATAATGTACGAAATGGAATACAATTTTAAAAAAATAGGTGCGAGGATTCGAGCTGAGCGAAAAAAGTTGGGATTGTCACAGCAAGAGCTGTGCGACAAAATCAATTTATCACAAAGGGCGACACTCGGACGCTTTGAATGTGGAACAAGCGAAACTCCATTGTGGGTTTTAGTCGAATTATGTCGGGTGTTTGATTGTGAACTTGGATTTTTACTTTGTGAGCATAACGAAAAAACCCGTTTAAATGCTGATATTTGCGAAATTACAGGGCTTTCTGAATCTGCGGTAAATCACATAATTGCTTTAAATCAAGAGCCAAAACGATTATTCAATGACGGTAGCTATAATGCAAAACCGAAAATTTTAAGCAAAATTCTTGAGAATGATAATTTTAAAGATTTGATTGATTCAGTATTTGATTATTGTTATACAAAATCCAATGGTTCATTGAAAGATGAGGATTTCAAACTATTCAGAATACAGAACAATTTCGTTAGAATTGTCGAGAAAATCAAAAATTCAAAATAACTGTATCGAAAGGTGGAATTTATATGGCACAGGTCATAAAAAAAGACAACAACCGTTTCAGAATCGTTTGTTCTTTAGGATATGGGACAGACGGTAGGCAGATTCGGAAAACTACAACATTTAAGGCTCCCGAGGGTACAACTCCGAAAAAAGCTGAAAAACTTGCAAATGAGTTTGCTCTTGATTTCGAGAGAAAAATTAGAGGGAATGTTGAGTTTGCAGACAATATGAAATTTTCAGAACTATGTGAGCAGTATTTTGCTTTATATGCCACAAATAAATTAAAGCGTGTAACCGCTTATACATACGAGGGACAGGTCAAAATCCACTTGTTGCCTGAATTTGGAAATCTGCGATTGAAAAATTTTATTCGGTCAAATCCGTTTTCGGGTCGAACCGGGCAGCCTTCGGGCTGAAGTTCAGGACTGTGAGGTAGTTTCGGCCTGTCCCTTCCCGCAGGTAGGCGAATACCTGCGGGTTGTCTGCATCGACCAGCCGGAACGAGCCGTAAACCAGGTCCGGATGTTCTTTGCGCAGCGTTACGACCCGTCTGAAGAAGTTCAATACGGAATCGGGGTCGCATAGCTCCCGGGCGGCGTTTACCTCCGTGTGGTTGGGATTGACGCGAAGCCAGGGTTTCGCCGTGGAGAATCCCGCGTAGAGCGTTCCATCCCATTGGTAGGGCGTGCGGGCGTTGTCGCGTCCGATTTCCTGCTGCTCGCGCAGGAATTGTTCCGTATCGCCGCCTTCCCGCAGGAGTTTGCGGTAGTGGTTGCGCGTGTCAATGTCGTCGTACTCTTCGATGCGGGTGAATCGGATGTTGGTCATGCCCAGTTCGTCGCCGGCCAGCCAATAGGGGGTTCCCCGCATCGTGAGCAGGAACATCGTGAGCATTTTGGCCGACAGGTCGCGCCACTCGGGGGCGTCGCTGCCGAAGCGCGAAACCATGCGCGGCTGGTCGTGGTTGCCCAGATAGATCGTAGGCCAGCCGTCGCCTACGGCTGCGTCCCATTCGGCGTACATACGCTTGAGGGCGAGCAGGCTGTACGGGATACCGGTTGCGGGGTCGTCCGCCTCCGTTTCGTTGCGGATGTCCGCCGCGCCGAAGTGGTAGAGCATGTCGAGCTCCTGCCGTTCGGGTGCGATGAATTTCCACCCCTCTTCGGGGGCGGTTTTCGAGCCTTCGCCGACGGTCGTACAGTCGTAGCGGGAGAATACCTCGCGGTTCATTTCGTGCAGGTAGTCGTGCAGGTGCGGTCCCAGCGAGTAATAGGGAAATACGTCCGGGTATTTGCGAAGGTCGATCTCCGGAAACGACGTGTCTTTTGCGATGTAGGGAATCGAATCCAGACGGAATCCATCGACCCCCTTGTCGAGCCAGAAACGCAGAATGTCGTAGATTTCGGCCCGCACCTTGGGGCTTTGCCAGTTGAGGTCGGGCTGCTGCCGGGCAAAATAGTGCAGGTAGTAGGAGCGTGTCGGGGCGTTGTAACACCAGGCATCGCCCTTCTCGTCGAAATGGCTCTTGCGGTAGGGCGGGTGGCCCTGTTCCTCCGGCCACCAGAGGTAGTAGTCGTAGTAGGGGTTCTCCCGCGAGGTGCGGGCCTCGCGGAACCAGGGATGCTGGTCGCTGGTGTGGTTCAGCACCAGGTCGAGGAGAAGACGCATGCCCCGTGCGTGTGTTTCTTTCAGGAGCCGGTCGAAATCCTCCATCGTGCCGAAGTCAGGCATGATCTGCCGGTAATCGCTGATGTCGTAGCCGTTGTCGGCGTTGGGCGAGGCGAAGATCGGATTGAGCCACAGGGTTTCGATTCCCTGCCCATGCAGGTAGTCGAGTTTTTCGGTGATTCCGTTCAGGTCCCCGATACCGTCGTCGTTGCTGTCCTTGAAACTGCGGGGATAGATTTGATAGACGATCGTTTCTTTCCACCAGGCTTTTTGCAAGGCAGGGGATGGAGGAGTGAATATGGGCATATCGTTCAGGATTCTGTTATACGATCGCAAGATAAGAAAAAAGAGAAGTAGAAGGTTCTTATCGGAGGAAAAAACGACAGGGAGTCAAAGACTCCCTGTCGTTCGATTCATATTTTTATGGCAATCGGATTTTACAGGCTACCTCCCTGGCGGACGGAAAAACGAAACGAGCGGACTTTTTCGACAGGCGGTTGCAGATGTCCTTCGTGCAGATATGGGAACACCCTTCCGCGGCAATCGAGATGCGGATCTGCTCTGCCGATGGCGTGCGGAATGCTTCGATTCAGATATTTTTCGGATTTTTCAGGTGGAACAGGAGCGAAGGCAGGATTACGTCCCGCCAAAAATTCTCAGGCAGCAAGGTGCGGTATTTCCAGCGGCATGAGAAGAGTTTGCGGGTTTTCCGGCCGATACGGGTCAGGCGGTTACCTGACGGAGTGCGGTACACTCCGAAGCCGAGAATGTCGTTCAGTACCCGCTGTTTGAGCTGTGGATCCGGAACGGCAGAGAGCAGCGGTGTGAAATCCTCGTCGAGCAATTCGCCGGCCAATGCCGTGAAAATGTTATAGACCGTGTCGTAACCGGTTGCAGCGTAAAGCGTAAGGATTTTCTCGAAGTCGATTTCCGATTGCTCGCTGCGCAGGAAAAGTCCCCAATCCAGCAGATGTCGGAGGTTGATGCCTTCCGTCCCGAAATGCCGGGCCATGTGG